>CEQX01041785.1_pt1 | contig 12863 bp, 12 predicted proteins | sample 356261 | NCBI WGS metagenome assembly CEQX01 (sample SAMEA2621076, study PRJEB7988) | marine metagenome | isolation source: saline water (ENVO:00002010), including | reverse complement strand
GTTCGACTCAGGGAATCATGCGACTGACCTGTCCGAATTTTTGATTCCAGTTGGCTCGATCTAAGGAAGGTGGTCACCCGAGAAAGGACTTCGTCAAGAAACCCTTCGACCTCCATGATGCGACTCTAGAGGAAGCGGTCTTTGAACGTGGTCATCGTTGCAAGTGCTTTCATCCTATGCAGAATGCATTTTTGATTACATACATTGAATAACTGGCACGCAATGCAAAGGCCATGCTAGGACAAAACGGTAGTGCATGGCTCTCTCGCCTGCACATGCAACTTGCAAGAGAATTACTCGGCCAAGGATGGTCACAAATGAACATTGCATCGATGCTTGGTACGACTCAAAGCACCATCTCAAGACAATATCAAAAGCAAATAAGCGGATTACCTGGATCGGCTGACGAACTCACCGTCGATGGTTGGGCCAAAGAAATCGCAGGGGGGCTACTGTCCGTCGGGCAAAATGAAGAATTGTTGCAACAGCGATTCATTGTTGAATTCCAATTCACTGGGAATCAAGTCCTCCGTTTTGACAAGACGCTGACAGGATTGGATTTGGAGGCCGACCAGAACGAACATGCCCTGATTCGAAGACTTGAATGGGCCATTGGCCGTCTCGATTCAAGACTCGTCATGCCAGTTCTACCCAATGTAGGAATGAACATCGCAGCATGCCTGAACGCAGCAAACTCGTTGGAGGATGTTGCGGCAGTACCAGGGAAAATCACAGCGGTTGATGGTGAATTACGAACCCACGGAAAACCACAGTTCGGTTCCTCCAAGCACCTCGCTGAGATGCTGCTTGAAGCTCGTAAAAGCGATGCATCCAAAACTGCGATCATCAACATACGACCACCAGGCGATTACGAAGGAACAGACATTGATTCCGTTCAGGAAGCGTGCAACCAGCTCTCGTGGGAACTCGCTGATGCCGATCGTAGTGGCTTGGAAGAATCAAACGCTCAAATCGATGTCATCCTTGATATCGGAGATTTTGGATGGGAGCCTTCTCTCTACATACTCGGAGCGAGTCCTCTCGATGTTGTCGATCGATGTCACACACTCATCAAGACCTTGGGGGTATTGGCATGATTCGCCCCAGTCTAGTCTTGTCCCTCGTTCTCCTCGCACCACTGAGCGGCTGTTTGAGCCAGCAAAGTGCTGCAGAGGATTGTGTAGTTGTGACCGGTGAAGACGACGGAACCTTGACCATTATCACCTACGACATCCTTGCTCTAAGCGATGAGATGCTTACAGAATTTACCAATGAGACCGGTTATGAGATCAACATGATTCGAACGGATGATGCAGGAGGTATTCTTGAAACACTCCTGCTTACCAAAGAGGCTCCTCAAGCAGACATTGCTCTTGGGCTTGACAACACATATCTGCACACCGCACTCGACAACTGTCTCCTCGCTCCGCATTCTGCAACGATACCAGAATTGGATATGCTCTCGTTAACGGCGTACCAAGGAGATTTGGCAGTACCATTTGACCAAGGCTATGTCTGCCTCAACGCAGACACTGAGGCTCTTGAGGCCAACAACCTCACCTTCCCACAGACCCTTGAAGAGCTAACAGAAGAACAATGGAAAGGAAGAACTGCATTCCCAAGTCCGACAACTTCATCTCCAGGCAGAGCGTTCATGACTGCAACAATCGATTACTTTGAGCGACAGTCAACCATGGATGCTATGGAATGGTGGAAAGCCATGGCGGACAACGATGCCATTTTCACATCAGGTTGGACTGAAGCCTACGAAACTCACTACAGTGGTGGTTACGGCGTTTGGGGTGAAGGCCATATTGGAGATGCATGGTTGACCGTTTCATACTGCCATTCACCAGGTGTTGAGGCATATTATGGAGGGAATTACACCATCTCCAAAGCCGTGAACATCGATTACGCTTCGTTCCACCAAATTGAATACGCTGCAAAGGTCAACGGAGGCGGATCTGCACCTGCTGTTGATGCGTTCATCCAGTTCCTTCTTAGCGATGAGGTCAACAAGAACATGCCAGAAAACAATCTGATGTATTCTGTCCTCGAAGGAGAAGACATGCCTGTAACAGATGGATATCGACACCATAGTCCAATCCCTTCCAATCCTTCAGAAATCACGCCAGAGCGCATTGATTCTGAGATGGAAGGTTGGCTCATGGATTGGCGAGAAGCAACACAATCCATTTGAGTTGTCAGCATGCGTTCAAACCTTGGAAGGTTCGCTCCAGTTGTGATTTTTCTCTCAATGATACTGCTCCCGTTGTTCCTGGCCTTAGATCGGTTAATCTTCGTCACTGGAACAAATCCGTTGCAGGCGATGTTGCAGATTGGAGACCATCCACTCGGTTCCGAAGCGATTGCATTTACATTCATTCAAGCAAGTTTGTCTGCAATACTTACTCTTGCGATTGGTCTCCCAATCGCATGGTGGCTTGGACGATACAAGTGGAAAAGAATCGGAGTGATTCGAGCAGCATTGACCCTACCGTTTGTAACTCCAACCGTTGTTGCAGCAATGGGATTTCTGGCACTGATCAAAGACGGTGGTGTTCTGGATTCAATTGGCATCGATCTGCGTAACGATTCTGGAATTGTTGGAGAATTCTCCGCAACACTTGGAATTGAGAACACAGGACATATCATAGCGTTGCTGATCGCACATGCTTGGTTTAATCTTGCACTTGTGATTCGATTCGTTGAACCAAAGGTATCGACGTTGCCTCCTCGTTATGAGGATGCGTTTCGGATGTTACCGGCGGGGACCAGTCCAATTCAGAGGATTACCCAATTTTGGTGGCCAATGCTGAGAACGTCGATTATGTCCGCTTTCGTATTCACATTCATTTTTTCCTTCACATCGTTTGCACTGGTCCGATGGCTTGCACCTGACCTGTGGACATTGGAATCACTCATGGCGACCGAGGGGGGTGCGGCAGGAATACCAGGCTACAGAGTTGACGTTAGTCGGTTTGTGCTTGGTGCTGCAACGCTCCAAGGGATTGTCCTTCTCATCGCTCTTGGGTTGGCAGGAAGGTGGCAGCAGAGACAATCCAATGAGATTGAACTCGTATCTGAAGAACACTCGCGAACCAACTTTGGCACACCCGGGCTTTTGCCCCGTTTGGGGGTCCTATATGCCACCATCTTCGCCCTTGCACCACTGATTGCGATGATCCTTTCATCGTTTAGAATACGAGACAGAACATCCGAATCCTATCGCTGGAGTCTTGATGCTTGGGTTGCTGCATTCAATGGTGATTTGACCTATGCATCCGTTCCAGAGGCCCTATTCAATTCAGTGTTCTATGCGGTTGGATGCCTTATCGTATCCTGCCTGCTTGGTTTCTTTGTCGCCCAAGCCATCCACTCACTTGAGCAACAGAACAGACCAAGACTTGCACAAGCAATCGATTTGCTTTCGATGCTCCCATTAGCCCTGTCTGGTGTCATGGTGGGATTGGGAGTTCTTCTTGGAATTCTGAAACTCTGGCCTGCACTGTTTTCGTTCTACGCACTCCCAATTCTACCTCATGCAATGCTTACAACACCATTTGTTGTCCGAATTTTGTTACCTGCGATGAGAGAAATCGATTCAGATTATGAAGAGGCAGGAATGATTCTTGGATACAACCCTGTGGAGCGGTTTTTTCGAATCAAAATCCCACTGCTTCAACCACATCTCGTTGTAGCAGCAGCATTGTCAATGGCCTTTTCATTAGGTGAATTTGGTGCCTCATGGATTCTTCTCAGGCCGGGTGCTTGGGATACACTCCCTGTGTTGGTTGATCAATTAATGTCGCGGCCAAAATACTTTGAATTGGTTGAGCCAATCGCCATGGCAACAGCCACAGTTCTCATGTGCATGACATTCCTATTGTTTGTTATTGCAGAACGTTTTCGTAGTCATCAAGGAGGCGGCTTTTGATGACCTTAACCATTCAGAACCTCAATGTCTCTCTTGGTGGCCGTTCGATTCTTACAAATCTCAGTCTTGAAATCGCCTCTGATGAAATCGTTGTGATTCTTGGGCCGAGTGGGTGTGGAAAAACTACGCTTTTACGAACCATCTCTGGCCTCCAGCAGCAACACACGGGTCGAATTGTTTTGAACGAACAACAAATTGACAATCTCCCCTGCGAGCAACGCAGTATCGGAATGTTGTTTCAACGACCCGTCCTGTTCCCATTCAAAGACGTCCTAGGCAACATTCTGTTCGCGTACAAGAAGAAGAGCGAATACAACATGGATGATGTCCAAACTGCGATGCACGAAATGGGTCTTCTTGGGAAAGAAAATCAGAGGATTGAGACGTTATCTGGAGGAGAGGCACAACGGGTTGTCCTTGCGAGAGCTCTCCTAACCAAGCCAAAACTCCTCCTCCTTGATGAGCCACTCTCTGCTCTTGATGTTGATTTGCGCAGAAAGATAGCTCACGAAATACGCTCCATTCTCAAAGCAAGAGGAATCCCTGCAATTCATGTCACGCATGACCCTGCAGAAGCAGACATCATCGGAGATCGCATCCTTCGCTGGGATGATTTACAATAGGGTGGAGACGGTGACGAAGAAATTGTTCAGTGGACGCCCATGGAGCATGTGGAGTCGGGTCTGGAATGCACGAGGAAACAATCTGGTTTTTGCAAGTTGGATAGGCATGTTTTTCCTTGTAGCGATCGGAATTCCGTATGGAACAACAAACAGAATATCTGAATTCTTCGGTTGGACAATCTTTGACCCATCACTCGCCCTCGATGAATCAATTCCATACCTTTCAATCCTCAATCTTGCATATTTCTCATTCTATGCATATTATGTCTTGATTCCATTCTTTGCCAACAGCGAAATGCAAAAGAAATGTGCTATCGTTTTTTCACAGCGTTTGTTCGTTGTTACACTTCCAATTTTTGTTGTGTTTCTCCTCCTTCCAGTCGAAGTTGACCTTCGAAGTGAAGTACACGGGGATGATGTCCTCACATCTTTGCTTACTCTAATTCATGGCGTTGATCAACCATACAATGCTTGGCCAAGTCTGCACGTCGGCCATAGTTTGTGTGTTGTCCTCTGTGCACCACTGATTCTCAACATCAAGCGAAGTATATACATCACTCTCTGGTTCGCATGGATTCTCCTCACGATATCGACAATGACCACCCAACAACACTACATTTTTGACGTCATGACGGGGATTCTTTTTGCCCTCATTGCCCACCATCGATTCATCAAGCCAAGCATCGAGAAATGCAAAAGCAACGAATACGATGACGCTTTTGAAGAACTTTAGGCGAAGAAAGCTGAAACTGCCTCCGGCTGAGTGAGGTAAATGGTCAATCCTACACCAGCCATAATCATCATCCAAGAGCCAACCATCTTGATCATTCCAGTCATTCGACGCAGGAAATTAATCATCACTTGACGGCCAAGGCCAACAAGCACAGTGACGAGAATCATGAGAATTAGAAGGCCGAACATGAGTCCAGACAATCCAGAAATTGTGGCGCTGGTGCCAAGTGTACCAAGGAAGATAACAAACGGTAACACGGCTGCAGCAGTACAATCAATGGATGCAGCAGCATAGCCAATACCGTAGAGATACATGTTTCGGCGAGGTGTAAAGGTGTCATCCATTTCCGTTGTCGACCAGCGGTCGACGAATTTTTGCACAAACCCAAGGATGTGGGAGGTAATTCCCAGAAGCATCACCGAACCAAGGATAATCAAAAGCACTGCAATTCCAATCGCAATGATGTGAATCATACCAGACTGAGCGAACGCCTCACCCATTGCGAATGCAATGATTCCAATGATGATGAAAAACGTCCACATCCCTAATCCTGCAAGCGTGCCGATGACCCACGAAGAGGGCATGGCTGTCTTCAATTTCCCTTCTTTGATCAAATCGTCTTCTCGTGCTCCGAGACTAAGGTAATAGGAGATGAATCCAGGAAGTACCGGGAATGCACATGGGGAGAAGTAAACAAGAATGGAGAGAATCATCCCAAGAATAAAGACTGCTGCAAATGATGTGGACGGTTCTTCCCAAGCAATACGATCATCGATGGTCGTCTGAACATCTCCTGTCATGGCCTTGTCAACTGCACTGTTGAAATCGCCCCAGCCTCCAATTGGAGTCCCTGTTGCTTGTCGTTCAATGATGTATCCCTGAACGTCGATGACCAACACGACTGGGATTTGTCCTGTCCCCGCAGTTGTGAAGAGTTTCTTTGGATCGGTTACAGAACCATCCTCAAGAATGGCAGATTCGGTGGACCCAAGTCCCGTTGGGTACAATGGTACAGTGTACTCCCCGGAAGAATCGTTGAGATATTCCAAGGATTCCTGATACCACGCACCATAGCCAAGGATGTGGAAGCCAACTCCGTTGGCATCTGCTGTTTCTTTCCATTCATCCATGTTCGCCTCAAGATGTGCTTGCACTGCGTGGCAGTTTGAACAATCGTGCGCCATAAAATCGAGGATGATGACGTCTCCTCGCAGTTCAGAGAGACGGATTTCTCCATCAACATTGGTATAACTCTCTTCGATTCCAGTCCGATTTAGACTTTGAAGAATGATTTCGGGAAGAGGAGCAGGTTCAGCATCCGACTCAAAAATCTCATCCATACTGTCAAACAAAGAGAGACCTGCAAAGGCGATTACCCCGAAGAGAACGACAGCGACACCAAACGCTTTCCACGTTTCGGAGCGCTTGAATACACCCCAATCGGCTTGGTCAAGCACTCCCATATCCAATCCATTCATCGATTGCAAATGAAACTAATGTTGAAAACTCATTCAACCGAGTGAGAGAACTCCTAAAACGGACCATTCTGATTCCTGAATCAATGATTGAGGTGGACGATGGAAACTTCAAGGCGTTCATGGGTCGGATGTACTTCGACCATCTGAACGGGGACTGAGAGTACTGCAGCGAGTTCTTCAGCAACACTCAACGGCAACTCGATTCGGCGCAATGGGGCATCATAACGGAGCCATGAAGAACTGATCTGCAAGGTCTCTTGCAATTCAAACAGATCATCACGAGCATCCTCTGGTTCGGTTGGAATCGCTCCAAAGAGGATTGTATCATCCTCAGATAGAATTTCGTACGGTCGTAATGTTGCCTCAGCCCGACGCCGGAAGCGAGCTCGAAGTTGTCCTGCGTCTTTGTACGATGCTGTGCAAAATTTGAGATGGAAGGATTTGCCCCTCGCTGCTTTCTTCAACCGCACTCCTAATTCGAACGAACCTTCAGCCGCTGCCGATAAGCCGTTTGAAAGATTAAATCCTCGGACATCCATATTCTCTTGATTTCCTGTTGTGATTTCCAACTCGTTGAGATTCAAGAATTGAACCGGTAACTCATCCAATTGTTCCAAGAGTTCAAACAATGATGATTCCTTATCAGGCTCGCATGGCACTTCAATACCAACATTAATTCCAGCGTTGTGTGCGGCCCGAATGACGTCCTCGTACAGCTTTGTCGTACCATCCAAGAGGTGGAATCGCAATTCATCTAACCCTGCAGAAGCGAATTTCTCGACCCATTCGAGTTTGAAAGGTATTGATGTGTAAAGATGGATGTGGTGCTCTCGGCCAAACGCTTGTTTCAATTGTTTGACCGCTTCAACTGAGCGTCGTGGATCGAGCATAGGGTCACCACCTGTAATTCCAGTACCCGTAGCATTCATTGCATGGCCTTCTTCAATGACCTCTTCCCAGGTAGAGCAACGTCGCTCATTGGCGAACATATCTGGAGATTCTCTGCGATTTTCTGAAAGTGGGCAATAATCACAACCCCAGTGACACTTGCCGGTGACAAACAAAACAAGCTTGCGACCTTCTTGACACTGAACGCATCCCTCGGCCTCCCCTTTTTCCGGTGGGAGGATCTCCGCATGCATCGGAAGATGGACCACCATAAGCAGAACCCCGAAGCACTCCTTGTTCAATCCGTCGGTGAAAGTTCTGAGATTTTGTTCAATAGCCAAGCGTGAAAGCGACGGTCGTTGGTCAATTCAGGATGGAAGGTTACTGCGCATTTTGAGCCATCACGAACACCAACAATCTCGTCATCAAGTTGAGCAATGACCTCACATCCAACGCCATCATTGTCAAATCGTGGTGCTCGGATGAAAACACCGGGAAATGCATCGCTTTGGATTTCAGACTCAACATCGCCTACCGCAAGTGGCGTGTGACCAAACGCATCCGGTGTTCTCGAGATGGAAGCCCCATGATTCGCAACCCCTTCCAAAGTCACATCAACAGCAGCCTCAAACGATTGACGTTGTCGTCCCCACGCATTGCGGGAGATGTTCACTTTAATGAACGGAGAGCGATTTTTACCTGGAGAAGCAAGGAGGATTGCTCCTGCACATGTACCAAGGACGGGGCGATTCGGATGGGTTTCCATCCATTCGTATATCGATTCAAGCAATCCCTCTGAACGAGACGCTATTCGCATCGTCGTGGATTCTCCCCCGGGTAAAACAAGACCATGTATTGAATCATCAAGATCAGAAGCGGTACGCAAGTGAACAACTTCGATGTTCTGATTCAACACTTCAGCAATCGACATGAGTGCTTCTTCATGCTCATGGCGAGCACCTTGCAACATTGCAAGACCAACTCGCATCATATTGCCCGCTTGTACTCCTTGTCTTTAGCACATAGCATTCCTGCAAACATGAAATTCCGAACGATACGAGAGACTCTATTCAAAAACCGTGCGCGATAGCATACAACTCATGGCACACGAAGGCGACTGTTTTCTCGTCCCTGGCCCCGTTCGAATGAGTGATGCATGCCTAGAAGCCATGGCAACACCTGTGATTACAGCACGCGGCACCGAATTCCGTGATGTCATGGCCGATCTCAATTCAGGATTGCGAACAGCATTCAATCTCACGCCGTCTTCTCGTGAGCGGGGTACTGAGTCATGGTCTGGTGAAGATGGTTACAAGGTCATTGCTGTATCAGGAAGCGGAACTGCAGCAATGGAAATGGTCATCGCGAACAGATTCAGACCGAACGACCGAGTTCTTGTTCCGACGAACGGCAAGTTCGGTGAACGGGTTGCTGATATTTGCAAACAGTATTGTCAAGTCAAACACATAACATACGAATGGGGACGTAGTTTTGATTTGATGGAGCTAGAAGAACAACTCGGCCGTGGAACTTTTGAAGCACTTTTGATTTGTCACAATGAAACAAGTTCTGGCATCACACAAGATGCAGCAGCCTTGGCTCAAATGTGCACCGAACACGGAGTCGCTTTCATCCTTGATGGCATCACTTCTGTGGGTGGCCTACCTGTTCACCCGGCAAAGTGGAATGTTGAAGCGGTCGTAATGGGTGCACAAAAGTGTACTTCAGGTCCAAGCGGCATTGCTGCAATCGCTGTCAACGAACATTTTGTGGAACGAGTTCAAACCATTCGACAACAAGGAGATTCCAATCCAGTATACTACCTTGACCTGTTGTCTGCACTGAAGAAAGGGAATGACGATCAAACACCGTGGACACCTGCGATCAATCTTGCAATGGGTTGGGCAGTCTCACTGCGTGAATTGGAAGAAGAGGGACTTGAAAATCGTTGGAACCGATGCCGCAGATTAGCCGATGGTGTCCGGCGATTGTTTTCGGATCTTGGATTCATGTTGCTTGCAGATGGTGGCCAGCAAAGCGACACTGTGACGGCAATCATGTATCCAGAAGGATTCAACGATTCATGGCGGAGTAAATTGAAAGATGAGTATCAAACACAAGTGATCGGAGCGCAAGATCACCTCAAAGGGAAAATGTTCCGTGTTGGAAGTATGGGTACAACAAGCATCGATGAGATGGTTGAAGGTTGCCATCGAATGATTGCCTGCTTCAATGAAATGGGACACGCACTTCCAAACGTTGATGTTGCATCCTACTTTGCGTGAACCATGGGCAAAGGAATCGTACTCGGGCGGTTCCAACCGTTTCACAAAGGGCACGCTCATTTGGTGCAACATGCGTTAGAGAACTTCGACCACATCACGATTGCTGTTGGTTCTGCACAAGAAGAATGGACCGTTGACAATCCCTTCTCAATTCAAGAACGTACAGATATGATTCAAGCATGGGCTACGAGCAACCACGTTCAGGACAAGATCACCATCGTTGGCATCGAGGACATCAACGACCCGCCAAAGTGGGTTGAACACGCTTCCAAACATCATGGAAAAGGAACCCTCGCTACATCCGATGAAGCGACGAAGCAACTCTATGAAACTGCAGAGTTTCCGATTCATTGGGTCGATTTGCATGAACGTGAACAATTCGAAGGATGGCGTATTCGTCAAACATGCATGATGCTTTCAACCGTGTACGATGATGATGCTGCACGAATGGTACTTTCACCAAGCGTTCCAGAATCGGTCATTGAATGGTTGATCACCAATGATGGGTTGTATCGATTCTCACAAATCAACTCTACACCACATGCTGGTTGATTACTCAGTAGCAACAACCACTCTGGCTGCTCGAAGTACACGCTCTTTGTACATGTAGCCTGACTCGAGAACATCGATGACTTGTCCTGCTGGAAATTGTTCTGAGGCAGGGAGAGTTGTGATCGCTTCCATGGTAGCTGGATTGAATTCTTGTCCTTTCGCCTCAATGGCCTTGATGCCATCCGCTTCCAGTTCCCTCCAGAGTTTGTTCCGCAACAAGCGAAGACCTTGTGCAACAGGCGATTCATCATCATCCTCAACCTGACCTAATGCGCGGTCAACATCGTTCAGGATTGGAATCATTCGCCTTGCGAGCCCCATTCCTCCGTATTGAATGAGGGAAGATTTCTCTGCCATCAATCGCTTGCGAACATTCTGAATTTCAGCATCCTTGTATGCAATTTCCTTCTCTGCATTTTCTGCACGTTGAATTGCTTCTTCAAGGGGATCAACCGGTTCAACATGCTCGGATAGATCCATTTGCTCTTCGACCTCTTCGAATGCAGGAGTTTCATCATCGTGCACATCGGACGTGTCGTCCAAAGGAACGTCTTCGTTTTCCTCTGACATGTTTCAACCGAAACGGATGTGGTCTTTCAACCCGACGCCGTTGTATCATTGGGCAACTCATTTGCGAGGATGGTTGAAAGATTCCATGAAAAGGTCCCCCACTTTCTTGCTTCAAGGTGATCTCTGCCGATGATGGCGGTGAGATTGTCCTCATTGTTCCATCGAGTCATTGTATGTACCAGTGCTTTTGCAGCGCGATCATGGGCTTCAAAGGTAGGTACGATTCGAGGGTCTTCCTTCTCATCCATGGTTTCTCCAAGTTCCTTTCGTCGTTCCATCCAATCCATGCAGACACGTTCTGCGTATTCTTGTTCTTGTAAATTTTTGAGCGATTGACACACAGCATCCCATGTTTCTCCGCCGTACAACTCGGCTTCGCCTTCAATCGTTTTTGACAGTGCAACGTCGAGATACATGTAGGCGCGTCCTTCCCAGGCTTCCCAAGCACCAGGGCTGGCCCATTTCATAGCAAGAAGGAGCCCCTTCTCAGCATCGCCTGAATCTTGCAAACATGACCAAAATGAAGCAGCCTCATTCACTTCTCGATTTTGCGTATCCATCCAGTCCAGCAATTCTGCTTCAGCATCAATATCGAAATTTACTTTCAACCGATTGTCTTGGTTTGGACGCTTTGGACGTAAGGTTCGTTGGTCCAATCCAGAATAAAGCAGATTCCATGGCATTTCCATCACATGACGTAAACTTGGGACGTCGACCAAAAGAACAACAATTTCCAGTCCCATGATTTCTCCGAGGGTCGACTCTTCTTTGAGCCATTCGGCACGTTCAGAAAACAATGTATTCGCAAATTTTGGACTAAAGAGGCAACAGGCTTGAAGAACAAGGCCTGTTCCAAAAGGATTGGGGGGTTCGTATGGCGACGATTAAAGAGCAAATCGAAATGATTCGCGCTGAGATCGATAAGACACAAAAGAACAAGGCTACGAACGCCCACATTGGGAAGCTGAAAGCAAAGATTGCTCAACTTAAACTCAAGGAAGAAAAGGCTGCTGCACACTCAAAAGCGAGTGGTGGAGGTAAAGGATTTGAAGTCAAGAAATCTGGTGATGCGACCGTATCCCTCGTCGGTTTCCCTTCGGTAGGTAAATCGACATTAATCTCCAAAGTGACTGATGCTCATTCCGAAACGGGAGGATATGCATTTACGACCCTCACATGTATTCCCGGTGTCATGGAGCACCGTGGAGCAAAAATCCAGATTCTCGACTTACCCGGTTTGATCAAAGGGGCTGCTGAAGGAAAGGGTCGCGGGAAAGAAATTCTCAACGTCATTCGCTCCTCTGACATGGTGCTGTACATCGTAGATCCATTCCAAGATGGTCACTTCAATGTCCTCCATCGAGAATTGCACAATTCTGGACTTCGATTGAATCAACAGAAACCACCCGTCTTCATCAAGCGTGTCGACAAAGGTGGAATCGATGTGCGTACAACGGTCGAGCAAACCCACTTGACGCCTGAAGAAATGGGTGAGATTATTCGATCGTTCGGATACACATCCGCCATTGTAACGCTTCGTCAGGATACGACTGCTGAGCAAATTGTCGACTGTTTAGCAGGTAACATCGTCTATGAGAAAGCCGTCATTGCCATCAACAAAATCGATATTGCAACGCCTGAAGACATCGCACGTGCGAAAACGGGACTCCCTGACGATTGGCCAATCATGGAAATTTCTGCCTTCAAGGACATTGGATTGACTGAATTGAAGGATTTCATTTACGATAATCTTGGATTTATGCGCGTCTTCCTGAAGCCTCAAGGTCAGGAAGCTGA
>CEQX01047816.1_pt1 | contig 12895 bp, 10 predicted proteins | sample 356261 | NCBI WGS metagenome assembly CEQX01 (sample SAMEA2621076, study PRJEB7988) | marine metagenome | isolation source: saline water (ENVO:00002010), including | reverse complement strand
CTATGTGGCATTAACTAGAGCTAAGAAAAAAATTCAGCTTTCATACGCCACAAGCCGATGGAGATGGGGTCAATTAACCGATTGTGAACCTAGTCGTTTTTTGCAAGAAATTGATGAAGAATTTTTGGATTGGCAATACCAAACCAAAAGGAATTTCCAAACTAAGACCAAAGGAATACCATTTAGAGATAATACCAACAAACTTTTTGTTAAACCGAACCGCCCAAAAACAAAATTTATACCCAAACAAGCACCTACTCATCTTACAAAAGCTAATGCAGCAATGAGCAAAGTTGGTAGTGAAAACACTAAAAACAAACAACTAAAAGTTGGAATGCTAGTGAAACATAATCGTTTTGGAGAAGGTAAAATTTTAGAAATTGATGGACTAATAGATAACAAAAAAGCTATTATTCTATTTAATCAATCAGGTCAAAAAACATTACTACTTAAATTTGCCAAATTAGAAATAATAGAATGATTTAATATTCAAAAAAAGCGTACATTCGAACATTATAAAATTATCTTTTATGGATTTAGAATACAATTCGTCTCGAAACAAATTAGTCATCTCTGAATATGGAAGACATATTCAAAAATTAGTAGAACATGCTATGACTCTGAAAAATAGAACCGAGAGACAGAAAATGGCAAATGGAATTATTGAAATTATGGGTGAATTAAACCCTCAATTCAGAGATATTGTTGATTTTAAACATAAACTATGGGATCACTTATTTTTAATTTCAAACTTTCAACTCGATGTTGATTCTCCTTATGAAAAGCCAGTTATAGAAAAACTATTTGAAAAGCCTGAACCATTGGCCTACCCAAAAAATAAAATTAAATACAATCATTATGGAAAAGTTATTGAATTGATGATTGAAGAAGCAATTAAAATGCAAGACAATGAGCTAAAGAGTAAACTTATTGTTGCAATTGCTAACCAAATGAAAAAATCTTATGTAAATTGGAATTTAGACTCTGTAGATGATGAAATAATCTTTAACCAGTTAGCTAAATTATCAAACAAAAAACTACATATTCCTGAAGGAACAGAATTGTTTAAGTTTATGCCGAATCCAAAACAACAATATGCTAGAAAGAAAAAGAAAAATAATAGAAATCATAGAAATCATAAAAATTAAATGAGTTCATTTATAATTGAAGGCGGAAGAAAATTAAGTGGCGAAATAAAACCACAGGGAGCAAAAAATGAAGCTTTACAAATACTATGTGCTGTCCTTCTTTCTCCTGAAAAAATAACAATAAACAACCTTCCTGATATAGTTGATATCAATATATTAATTGATTTATTATCTGATTTAGGTGTTAAAATTCAAAAATTAAGTCCAAGCAGCTATACTTTCCAATCAGACGAAATTAATTTAGATTACTTGACATCAGACAAGTTCAAAACTAAAGGTACAAGAATAAGAGGCTCTATTATGATTGTAGGGCCTTTACTAGCACGTTTTGGAAAAGGTTATATTCCTAAGCCAGGTGGTGACAAAATAGGAAGAAGAAGATTAGACACTCACTTCATAGGATTTGAAAAACTTGGAGCTATTTTTACCTACGACTCCAAAGAAAGTTTCTACAGAGTAACAACAGACGGGCTAAAGGGAACATACATGCTGCTAGACGAAGCATCAGTAACTGGAACTGCTAATATTGTTATGACTGCTGTAATGGCAGAAGGAACTACTACAATATATAACGCCGCATGCGAACCATATCTCCAACAATTGTGCAAAATGCTAAATAGTATGGGTGCAAAGATTACTGGAATAGGCTCAAACCTACTGACCATTGATGGAGTTGATTACCTTAAAGGATGTGAGCACACGATTCTACCAGATATGATAGAAATTGGCTCATTCATTGGCTTAGCTGCTATGACACAATCTGAAATAACTATCAAAAACGTAAAATACGATGAGCTAGGAGTAATACCAGATGTCTTTAGAAAACTTGGTATTAAACTTGAAAGACGTGGTGATGATATTTTTGTGCCATCACAAAAAAGTTACGAAATAGAAAACTTTATTGACGGCTCCATACTAACCATTTCTGATGCACCCTGGCCAGGCTTCACTCCTGATCTTTTGAGCATTATTTTAGTCGTAGCTACACAAGCCAAAGGAAGTGTACTTATTCATCAAAAAATGTTTGAAAGTAGATTATTCTTTACAGATAAACTTATAGATATGGGAGCGCAAATTATTCTATGTGATCCTCACAGAGCATCTGTAATAGGACTTGATAGAAAATCACCCCTAAGAGCTACTCGAATGACATCACCAGATATTAGAGCTGGCGTATCACTTTTAATAGCAGCATTATCAGCAGAAGGAACTAGCACAATTGATAACATTAATCAAATTGACAGAGGTTATCAAAATATTGACGAAAGATTAAATAAGTTAGGAGCCAATATTAAACGCATTAATTAAATGAAAAGATTTAAAAAAATATTAATTATATTTTTTATAATTTCAAACATTAACATTGATGCACAATCATTAGATATAGGTGATAAAGCACCAGAATTAGCATATAATAATCCTAAAAATGAAGTTTTAAAGTTATCTTCTTTAAGAGGGAAATATGTAATAATTGATTTTTGGGCATCTTGGTGCGGACCATGTAGAAGAGAAAACCCAAATCTTGTTAAGACATACAATAAGTTTAAAAATAAAAAATTTATAAATGGTAATGGATTAGAAGTTTATAGTATATCCTTAGACAAGAAGTTCAGTAGTTGGATAAAAGCTATGACTAATGACAAACTGTTTTGGGAATACCATGTTAGTGATTTAAAAGGATGGCAATCAGATGGTGCTGCAATTTACGGAGTTCGGTCAATACCTCAAACATTCATAGTTGATGGAGACGGCATTATTATAGCAAAAAATTTAAAAGGAGAAGATTTAAACAAATTCTTGAATTCCAAAAAAATTAATTAATACAAAATTTCAATTATACTAAGCATATTTTCTGACAAAATGTCTAATAATTAGCATTGGCACTTTTTTTGTCATAATATTTGTTATAGATTAATTTTATTGAAAAATGGCAAAGAAAAATAAAAAAAACAAAAAAGAAGAAAAAGCCAAAGAAGTAAAGCAAGAACTTCCTGCAGAAGAAAAAATTGCACAACTTAAGGATAAACATTTGCGTCTTTTTGCTGAATTTGAAAATTTTAAAAAGAGAACAGCCAAAGAACGTATGGACCTGTATAAGACTGCCGGAGAAAGTGTACTAACAGCTTTGTTACCTGTACTAGATGATTTTGAACGCTCAATAAAAGCCAGTAAAAATCAAGAAGATGAAGGTGTTGCTTTGATTTATAACAAATTAAAAAGTATTCTTGAAACAAAAGGCCTAAAAGCTATGGAAGACGCTGTAGGACAGGAGCTTAATACAGACTATCACGAAGCTATTACTAATATACCTGCTCCATCCGATGATATGAAGGGTAAAATAATTGACGTAATAGAAAAAGGATATTTTTTAAATGAAAAAGTAATTCGCTATGCCAAAGTGGTTGTAGCCAATAGCTAAATAATATGAGTAAAAGAGATTATTACGAAGTACTTGGGGTTAACAAATCATCTAGCGAAAGTGAAATTAAAAAAGCTTATCGTAAAATGGCAATCAAATATCACCCTGACAAAAATCCAAACAATAAAGAAGCTGAAGCAAAATTTAAAGAAGCTGCTGAGGCTTATGATGTCCTAAGTAATCCAGAGAAAAAACAAAGATATGATCAATTCGGACACGCAGGTATGGGTAATAGAGGTGGATTTGGTGGTAGTATGAATATGGATGATATTTTTTCTCAGTTTGGCGATATCTTTGGAGGCGGAGGTGGATTTGAGAGCTTCTTTGGTGGTGGCGGACGAGGTGGTCCAAGAAGAAACAAAGGCTCTAACCTAAGAATTAAACTTAGACTCAATTTAGATGAGGTTGCTAACGGTGTTGATAAAAAAATAAAGGTTAAAAAATTAGTACAAGCAGAAGGTGTGACTTATAAAACTTGTAGTCAATGCGGTGGCACTGGACAAGTAACCAGAGTATCTAATACCATACTTGGACAAATGCAAACCTCCCAAGCATGTCCTGCCTGTCAAGGAATGGGTAAAATCATTGATAAAAAGCCCAGTGGTACAGACGCCAACGGTATGCTTCAAAAAGAAGAAGTTGTTAGCATTAATATACCTGCTGGTGTAGAAGATGGCATGCAATTAAAAGTAAGTGGTAAAGGAAATGCAGCACCATTTGACGGATATTCTGGAGACCTAATCGTACTAATAGAAGTAGAAAACCATAAAGAACTTAAAAGAGAAAATAACAACCTACATTACGATTGTTACATAAGTCTTATTGACGCAGTACTTGGTAATGATGTAGTAATACCTACTATTTCAGGAAAAGCAAAAATAAAAATTGAATCTGGCACACAAAGTGGTAAAATCTTAAGACTAAAAAATAAAGGTTTACCGTCTTTAAATGGCTATGGAAAAGGTGATTTACTTGTTCACATCAATGTTTGGACCCCTCAAAACTTGACTAAAGAAGAACAAAAAATATTCAACTCTTTTAAAGACTCTAAAAGTTTTACTCCTAATCCTACAGCCTCTGATAAGTCATTCTTTGAAAGAGTAAAAGATATGTTCAACTAAAACAATTTGAACGATATGGCGTTAAAAGTAACAATGGCAAGAGCTTTAATCTTAATTTGTTTTCTATTTAGCGTAAAAGTATTTGCTCAACAAAAGACATCTCTTTCTATAGGAAAGTCCATAACAGTACCTTTAATGGGATACAATTCTGACATGTCTAACACGCCAAAATGGAGCGATGCAGAATTTAGTCAAGCTATTAAAAATTTACACACCTCGACACTCAGATATCCAGGCGGGAGTAATAGTTTATATTGGGATTGGAAAATAGGCTGGACTTTGTCATATCAAGAACTTGTGCCAATCCTCCAAAAACAAAATTTCTCTTTTAATAGTAAATACATCACCAACGCAAAGCAGTTAAAGGAATTAACCCAACAGAACAGAAAAAGTAATTCATTTTGGAGGCAACTGTATCGCTACAACAAAAAAACTCCTAAATACAATACAATTAGTGAGTTTAATAAAGGCTTAAAAGCAACACAATCCATAGGAGTTTATACGCTAAATGTTATTAGTAGTAATCTAAAGAAAGAATTAGGAATGTTAAAAGCTATTGAGCAAAATGGAATACAACCTAAATTTATCGAACTTGGAAATGAAGTATATGCTGAAAACTTATTGACTAAACACATTTACCCTAATGTTGACAACTACATAGATACTTGTATAAAATGGTCAGAAGCTATTTGGCAAGAATTTCCTAATGTGCATATCGGTGTTGTAGGTGGTGATAAAAATAGAAGAACAAGAGAATGGAACAAAAAACTATCCTTAGCCTTACAGAATAAATTTAAATATAAAGAATCACAACTTCACTTTATTCTACATTATTACAGTCATTTTAAGCATCCTGAATACGACTTCAATACGACTAAGGGATATAAACTACTGGTAGCTTACCCTAAGTTAGACTTAGATTTTAAACTTAAAAACTGGAGGTGGAATACCACACAACCATTCACTACATGGGTTACTGAATTCAATATGATTGAACAAAAACCCTACACCATTAATAACACTTGGGCACACGGGCTACTGGTTTCAAGTCAAATCAATCAACTGATAAGAAGAACAAAAGCAGAAATATTTCATTTTCATAGTATAGGTGCAGAAAGCTTTCCAGTATTTTCAGCGCTTCAATTGATGAGTAAAGATAGTACTTACCTACAACCAACGACTAGTGGTATAGTAACAGCTATGTGGAATAAACTAACCAATAATGCTGAGCAACTTTATCAAATAAATGTAGAAACTAAAAGATGGAACCTCAACTACAAAGCAAAAAGCAAAGAAAATCCCAACAATTTAAGAGAAGAAAAAAACATTACTTTTACACCAATTCACGCCTATATCAGTTATGAAAAAGTAAAAGCTAAACTTCTCATTGTCAATTTATCTGAAGAACGTATTTCTATAGATTTAAGTACAATAATAGGTAATTGTGAAATGACTCAATACTATGGAAAGCCTAGCAAAAAAATAGTCAAGGTAAACAAACAAAAAATAAAAGGAATGGTAGAATTAGAGCCCTACTCCATTAGTTTACTTGAGGAATGAATATACTAGAAATCAAGCAGGTAATAAAAGAGTATGAAAATAAAAAAGCTCTGGATTCTATTTCCTTAAATGTTAATGAAGGAAGAATTTTCGGTCTGCTAGGGCCTAATGGTGCTGGCAAGACTACACTAATTAGAATAATCAATCAAATTACAGCTCCAGACAAGGGAGAAATTATTTTTAGTGGCGAACGTTTTAAAAGAGAACATATCCAAAAAATTGGCTATTTACCTGAAGAAAGAGGCTTGTATAAAAGCATGAAAGTAGGCGAACAATGCTTATACTTAGCTCAGCTAAAAGGTCTATCTAAGAACAAGGCTAAACAAAAAATCCATCACTTTTTCAAAAAATTAGATATGTTGGATTGGATGAATAAGAAAGTAGAAGAACTTTCCAAAGGCATGGCTCAAAAAGTACAATTTGTTAGCACCGTATTGCACCAGCCAAAACTTATCATTTTAGATGAACCTTTTACAGGATTTGACCCCATAAATAGTGAAATCATTAAAAATGAAATTATTGCACTAAAAGAAAGTGGAAGTACCATAATTTTATCTACCCATCGAATGGAATCGGTAGAAGAATTGTGTGACGACATTGCCTTAATCAACTCGGGAAAATGCATTCTTAAAGGAAGTCTCAATGAAATAAAAAACAACTTTAAAGAACACATCTTCGAGGTTCAATTTGAAGGCACTATACAAAACGAAATTCAACACTTTGACACACTAGTGATAGAGTCAGGGCGCGGAATATTTAAGGCTAAGGATAAAGAAAACACCTACACATTAATCAAACAACTCGTTGAGCAGGTTAATGTCACTAGCTTTAATGAAAAACTACCTACTATAAATGATGTGTTCATTCAATCTATAAATAATGAATAAACTATTTCTAATTATAAAAAGAGAATACCTGTCTAGGGTTAGAAAGAAGAGTTTTATCATTATGACTCTTTTAACTCCTTTGTTTATGATTGGAGTATTCATTGTTCCTATACTACTAGCTTCAAGTAGTGAAGATAAAACCACAATTGCAATTATTGATAATAACAAGTTCAAAGAATTTCGTTTGACTTCAAGTCTTAATATAGAGTATACCTATCTCAATGAATTGAACTTAGAACAACATAAAACAACATTAATTGAAACCTATGACTTTCTGTTGCACATTCCAGAAATTGATTCAATAGAACAGATAGAAAGCAGCATAGAAGTTTATTCGATTAATCAGATGAGTTTGTCCATCAAACAGAATGTAGAAAATCAAATCGACAAAAAATTAACGAATATATACCTCTTACAAAGTGGCATAAATCCTGACCAAATAAAAAAATCTCAAAGTAAATCAACAATCAAAACTTATGTTGTTGATGAACAAGGAGAAAACACAAAAGGTAATTCCGAAGCTAGCTTTGGAATTGGTCTAGTTGGTGGTTTTTTAATATACATATTCATCTTTATGTACGGCACTATGGTTATGCGAAGTGTGATTGAAGAAAAAACTAATAGAATTGTTGAAATTATTATATCATCGGTAAAACCATTTAAACTGATGTTAGGCAAAATTATAAGTGTTGCCCTTGTTGGCTTGAGTCAATTTGCTATGTGGATAATACTAGGCTTTGTTTTTCTTTTAATAGCTAATGGCTTCATTTCTTCAGACTTAGATGTGACGAACTTAAATACCAACGAAGCAGTTTTATCATCCGAAATCGGCTCATCTCTTATGGCATTGCCGATAAAATCTTTATTCATTGTTTTCCTCATCTATTTTCTTGGGGGATACTTGTTGTATGGTTCCTTATTCGCCGCCATAGGCTCGGCATCAGATCAAGAAACGGACAACCAACAGTTTATTGTACCTATCACTATACCACTTATTGTATCCTTTGTAATAGTACAAGTAGTAATTGACAATCCTCATGGTGGCTTAGCATATTGGCTATCCATGATTCCGTTTACATCGCCTATTATTATGATAGCAAGAATTCCCTTTGGAGTACCACTGCACGAGTTATTGATTTCAATAAGTCTATTGATAGCTGGATTCTTACTAACCACCTGGGTGGCAGCAAAAATTTATAGAGTCGGTATTCTTATGTACGGCAAAAAGATTAGCTACAAAGAGTTATGGAAATGGTTAAAATATAAAGATTAAAAGATGCGAATTGCTATCATTGACTTAGGAACAAACACATTTAATTTGCTGATTTGTGATAAAAAAGGTGAAAATCAAAAAACCATTTTTAAAAATAAAATTGCTGTTAAATTAGGAGAGGGAGGGATAGATAAAGGTATAATTGCTCATACGCCTTTCCAAAGAGGGATTAAAGCCTTAGAAGACCATATGAAGACCATAAAAGAATATGATGTGGATAAGGTAAGAGCTTTTGCAACATCTGCTATACGCTCAACAAAAAATGGTGCTGATTTTGTCAGTGAAGTATTTAAAAAACTAGCTTTAAGAATAGAAGTCATTGATGGAGATAAGGAAGCAGAACTGATTTATCAAGGGGTAAAAAAAGCAATACCATTTGATTTAGATTATAAGCTAATTATGGATATTGGTGGTGGTAGTACTGAATTTATAATTGCCAATGCAGAGGGTGTTCATTACAAAAAAAGTTATCAATTAGGGGTTTCAAGACTTAAAGAATTATTCAAACCTAAAGACCCTATTACTAAAGAAGAAATACAAACGATTGAACATCACTTTAAAAGTGAAATAAAGGATTTGATAGATAATATAAAAACTATTACTTGCAAAAAATTAATTGGCTCATCTGGCTCATTTGACACATTAGTTAAAATGATTCGATTTAAATTCAATAAGATAGAATTGAAAAACAACACATCTTTTGAAATCCATATGGAAGACTATAAATGGGCGCAAGATTTTCTAATTCAAAGTACACTTTCTGAGAGATTAAACACCAAAGGTATAGTTACAATGCGAGCTGATATGATAGTTCTATCAGTTATATTTATCAATTTTGTATTAAGAGAATTTGATATTAAAGAAATGATTTGCTCAAAATATGCCCTTAAAGAGGGTGCTATGCAATACTATTTTTAAAGGTAATTTTCAGCCTTTTCCAAAACAGTAGGAATTCCTGAAGCATCTTTACCTCCTGCTGTAGCAAAAAATGCTTGACCACCCCCACCACCTTTAATTTCCTGAGCTAACTCTTTTACCATATTACCTGCATGCAAGCCTTTAGCTTGAGATAACTTTTCGGAGAGTGCGATAGTAAGCGTTACTTTACCGTCAGTTTGTGAAGCTAAAACTAAAAGAAGATTGTCATTGGACTGGATTAGCTCAAAAGCTAAGTTTTTAATGGCCTTAGCATCAAGATCTACCGATTTAGCAATAAAATCTACTCCATTAATATCTTTGGCCTCTTTTAACAAATCAGCTTTTAAATCTCCTGCCTTTGCATTATTCAATTCTGCAACCTTTTTCTTTAGCTGTTGATTTTCTTCTATCAGCTGACGAACAGACTTTATCACGTCCTGTGTTTTGAGCATAGTTCCTAGCTCATTTATTATGCTTAGTCTATCCTCATAAAACGACATAGCTTGTTCAGCAGAGATTGCCTCTATCCTTCTTATTCCAGAAGCCACAGCACTTTCAGAAACTATTTTGAACAAGCCCAAATGGCTAGTAGATGGAACGTGAATACCTCCACATAATTCTGCCGATGTGCCAAACTTTATTACACGCACTACATCGCCATACTTTTCACCAAATAATGCCATAGCACCCATTTCTTGAGCTTTTTCAATGGGTAAATTACGGTGTTCTTCAAGTAATAAATTCTGACGTATTTTTTGATTGACCTTGTCTTCAATAAGCTTTAATTTCTCAAATGAAACTTTAGAGAAATGCGAAAAATCAAAACGCAAATATTCAGCATTAACTAAAGAACCTTTTTGACTAACATGTTCTCCTAAAACTTCTCTAAGCGTCTCATGCAAAAGGTGTGTTGCTGTATGGTTATTGGCTGTTCTATTTCTTTTATCAATATCTACTTTAGCAACAAATTTTGCAGAAGTATTCTTTGGTAATTCAGCACAGAAATGAACGATTAAGTTGTTTTCCTTTTTAGTATCTAAAATCTCAATAGTCTCATTGTTACTAGAAAGAGTTCCTGTATCACCAACCTGACCGCCTCCCTCTGGATAAAACGGTGTTAAATTAAAAACCAATTGGTAAAATACATCGCCTTTCTGCTTAACCTTTCTGTGTCTTACAATCTTAACCTTAGATTCTGTTAGGTCGTAACCAACAAACTCCTCAACTTCGTCCTCGTAAATTACCACCCAATCCTCAGTTTCTAAAGATGAAGCTTGACGTGAACGGTTTTTCTGTTCTTCTAAATATGAATTGAACTCATCAATATTGACCTGAAAACCTTTTTCATTAGCTAGTAACTGAGTAAGGTCAATTGGGAATCCGTAAGTATCGTATAACTCAAAAGCATCTTTTCCTGAAAGACTATCATTATTTACATAAAGACTTTCAAATCTAGCAATTCCCACATCTAATGTTTTAAGAAAGGAATTTTCTTCTTCTTTAATGACTTTTTGAATAAGCTCAAATTGTGAATTGAGTTCGTCAAACTGACCGCCCATATTTTGGACAAGAACCTTAACCAGTTGATACATGAATGGTTCTTTAGCATCTAAAAAGGTAAAGGCATAACGTACAGCACGTCTTAAAATTCGTCTAATAACGTAACCAGCACCCGTATTTGATGGCAATTGACCATCGGCAATAGAAAAAGATACCGCCCTAAGATGATCTGCAATAACACGCATAGCAATGTCGTCATTTTCATCTTTTCCATATGTTTTGTTTGAAAGGGATGCTATCTTTTGAATCAAAGGTTGAAAAATATCAGTATCATAATTTGATTGCTTTCCTTGTATAACCATACACAAACGCTCGAAACCCATTCCTGTATCGATATGTGTTTTAGGTAGTTTTTCTAAATCTCCATCTGACTTACGATTATATTGCATAAACACCAAATTCCAAACCTCAATAACCTGAGGATGGTCAGCATTAACTAAAGTTTTACCATCTACTTTTTTACGTTCTTCATCAGAACGAATATCCACATGAATCTCTGAGCAAGGACCACAAGGACCTACATCACCCATTTCCCAAAAATTATCTTTTTTGTTCCCATAAATGATTCGACTACTATCTATTAATGTTAACCAAATATTAAAAGCCTCATTATCTTTTTGAAGATTATCTTCCTTACTTCCTTCAAAAATAGAAACATAAAGTCTATCCTTATCAATTTGATATACTTCAGTTAATAATTCCCACGCCCAATTGATAGCATCTTTTTTAAAATAATCGCCAAAAGACCAATTACCTAGCATCTCGAACATAGTATGGTGATAGGTGTCATAGCCAACCTCTTCTAGATCGTTATGCTTTCCAGAAACTCTCAAACATTTTTGAGTATCACAAACTCTAGTATATTTAGGATTAGTATTGCCTAAAAAATAGTCCTTAAATTGGTTCATTCCTGCATTGGTAAACATTAGAGATGGATCATCTTTTATAACCATTGAAGAAGATGGTAAAATATTATGATTTTTACTTTCAAAAAAATCTAAAAATTTTTGACGAATTTCTTTCGACTTCATTATTTTGAATTTCAAATTCACAAGATTATGTTAACAATAACTAACTTCAAATCGTATAATAACTGCGAATTAATTACTTTTGTGACAAATTTAGCCAAAATACCTTATGAAAAAGGCAAAGTATTTTTATGACAAAAAAACACTTTCTTTCAAGAAAATTGAAAAAAGTTGGAAAACAAGGCTTAAAAATATCATCATTTTTCTTTCTGCAAGTAGCTTTTTTGGATTAGTTATGCTTTTAGTTTCATTTAATTTTTTTGATAGTCCAAAAGAAAAAATTTTAAAGAGAGAATTAGATAAATTATTACTTGAATATGAATTAATTAATAAAGATTTAGCGCAATTAGAAGCGGTGCTCGATAACATTAAAGATAGGGATGATAATATTTACCGTGTAATTTTCGAGGCAGATCCTATACCTAACTCTATAAGAAAAGCAGGAATAGGAGGTGTAAATCGTTACAAAGATTTGGAAGATTATGATAATTCTGATTTATTAATATCTACATCAAAGAAAATTGACCAAATTTCTAAGCAACTTTACATACAATCAAAATCATTTGATGAAGTAATAGATATGGCTTTAAAAAAATCTGAAATGATGGCTTCAATTCCTGCTATTCAACCTGTTAAAAATAAGGAGTTAAAACGAATAGCATCAGGTTTTGGTAGAAGAATAGACCCGTATTATAAGAAACTTAAATTTCATTACGGAGTAGATTTTTCAGCACCAAAAGGCACTCCAATTTACGCGACAGGTAATGGCAAGATTTCTAAGGTCAGAAGAAGCAGAAGGGGATTTGGTAATCATGTCATAATAGATCATGGTTTCGGTTACGAATCATTATATGCCCATATGACAAAATACATAGTTAAAAAAGGGCAAAAAGTAAAAAGAGGTGACATAATTGGATATGTTGGTAGCTCTGGAAAATCTACCGCTCCTCACCTTCATTACGAAGTACATAAAGATGGTAA
>CEQX01144405.1_pt1 | contig 12937 bp, 12 predicted proteins | sample 356261 | NCBI WGS metagenome assembly CEQX01 (sample SAMEA2621076, study PRJEB7988) | marine metagenome | isolation source: saline water (ENVO:00002010), including | reverse complement strand
ATAAATGTGCTGAACATTCAGTTGGGGTTTTACCTCAAAACTAAAATAAAAGTCATCATCAAAACTAATGGGATAATCTTGTAAACTCAATTTTCCCGTATGCCAACCTACCGTATTGACTGTAAAGTTTATTTCAATAACGTCTTCATTAGCGACTTCTTTAGTTGCTATGGCTTTTTGCTGCCCATCGACTTCTAAGACTATATTGACTTCTCTTTTTTCTTCAGAGTTATTATTTTTTACTCTAGCAAAAAGACTAACATTTTGTTCAAGTTGTGGGTTAGGAGTGTTGAGCCAACAGCTATCGACATACAAATTGGCGTTGGTGTAAGGTTTTACTGCAACTAATCTAACAGAATAGAGAGAATCTTGACTATTGATATCTAAGTCCGAAATGGTGTTTTGAAAATCCGAAATGACATATATATCTTTTTTATCCGATGAGCTCTTTTCAAGTATATTTTTTTGGCGTTTATAAATTTGATTCAGACTGTGGGTACGTGCCGAACTCTCAATGGCATTCAATGCTTTGGAGAATTGCTCTTTATTGAGTGCTCTTTGTTGAACACCTCTAAAATCGTTGTTTAACAAGTAAAATTCATCGCTACTAGCATAAGCATCAACAATGGCTTGAGCATGTTGCTTGGCATTTAAAAGGAGTCTACCTTGTTCATTTTCAGCGTCCATACTGAAGGAATTGTCAATATAAATACTAACAGCATGTTTTTTGGCTTGTTTGATCGATTGATCGACAGGAATATAGGGTTGGGCAAAGGCTAAAACTAAAGCCGTTATGGCTAATATCCTAGAGAATAATATGAGTAAGTGCTTGAAATGAGATTGAGATTTAGTTTTCTCTTTAACAGACTTTAAAAACTGCACATTAGAAAAGTAAACTGTACGAAACTTTCTAAAATTGAATAAATGAATAATGATAGGGATTGCTACAAGAGCAAGGGCGTACAAAAATTGAGGGTACAGAAACTTCATTAAAAAGCAAAGGTATAATAAAAATGTATAACTAGTAAAATATAATTATAGAATCATACCATCGACGATAGTTAGTTTTTGGTCTGCCATATCAGCAAAGTCAGTATTGTGTGTAACAATAATGCAGGATTGTCCCATTTCTTTATTGAGATTCAATAACAATTGATGCAGTTCATCTGCATTTTTAGAGTCCAAATTTCCAGAGGGTTCATCGGCTAGAAGTACTGAAGGATTATTGATTAAAGCTCGTGCTACTGCTACACGTTGTTGTTCGCCACCAGAAAGGGCATTGGGTTTGTGGAGGGCTCTATTTTTTAGGTTAAGAATAGTCAATAACTCTTGAGCGTGTTTTTCGGCATCTTTACGATTTGTTCCCTTAATTAACGCTGGTAAACAGATGTTTTCTAAAGCTGTAAATTCGGATAACAAATTGTGAAATTGAAAGACAAATCCTATAGATTCGTTTCTAAACTGAGATAATTGCTTATCGTCAAGTTGAGTTAAATCTGTCCCGTTGATTGACAATTGACCTGAATCGGCTTTATCTATTGTACCTATAATTTGTAACAGGGTAGTTTTACCAGCGCCCGATGCTCCTACTATAGATACCGTTTGACCAGAATCGACACTTAGATTTAGTCCTTTAAGAATCTCTAAATCGCCATAACACTTGTATATATCTTTTAATGCTATCATTTCTTTTTAAAATATTGATAATCTAAAAAGTATCGAAGTCTCAAAGATATACTATTCTCTTGAGGGTTATTCAATAATGCTTCTAAATTATCTTTATAGTAGCTTTCTATTCTACTACCAGATGTTAAAATTGAATTCTTCCAAACGACACTAATCTCACTAGCAGGAGCAAACCAATAGTTGAAATTTAAATCGATGTTCCAAGCGTTAAAATTGACGTTGTCTTCGCCAATATAATCGCTGTCTTGCAAATAACCATATTGGTCTAAGTTATGGAAGGAATAGTTTCTTACTTGTTCCCAATGGTGGCGAAATTTAAAATCAAAACTCATTTTAGTATTTAACACGTACTCTGCATTTAGCACATTAGTAAAGAATTGCTTTTTACGAGTTGAGAAAATAGGATTACCATTATCTGAAGTGATGTAGCCCGTTTCGTTGTCTGTCATACTGGTCGAAAAGACGTAGTACATAAATAGTTTCTCGCTAAAACGTACTCTTGGCGACATACGGAAAAACAAGGTATGCTCGTTATATAGAGGAGCTTGACCACCACCAAAACTAATGTCTAGGGCTAGTTTTTTTCGATAATCACTAGAGAAAAACATACGAGCAGTGTATTTTTTAGAACGCTTAAAGACATCGTCAATGCTAGTTCTGGATTCAAAATAGTCGTTTCCTTCAGTCAAATCACCTCTAGAAGAAATACCCCAAGTCAAAAAGTTTCTGAAAGTAGATACTTGACGTGCCTCATAGCTCAATTCACTAAATAAACGTGGTTTATACAATTGTTCATAGCTTATAGATGCATTACATTTAAAATCGACCAATCGTTTAGTAGATTCTGTAATGCGGTAACTAATGTCTGCCGAGGTATTAAACTCGTTATTGTTGTATAAAAAGCCCATATCGTTGGGATTGTAGTTATCACTCTCTATGTTGTTCGCTAGTCCAAATTGTAACTTACCAGCTACCTTACTGACATTCATATAGGAGGCAAAGCCTTGTTCTGTATTTTCAGAACCTTTGATATGACTGAATCTGTAATTACCAAAAAATTGATAGTTATTACTCTTGTTTCTAAGTACCGACAGCAATCCAGTTACATTAGCTTTATAGCCACTTTTACGTTGTACATTGGTATTGGTAAATGTCAGGTAGGAGTTTTTAGCAAAGGACTGGTCAAGAACAACAATATTGTAATTACTAAAGGGGTCGCTTTCTGTTTCATTGGTTACAGCATTTAGAATACCTACACCTAAGTTGTTCTTAGTTCTTCCTGTTACTTTTGTGGCATTTAACAGATTATCACTGATACGTCTAGAATAGAAGAGATAGCCTTTATCAAACAACTCTGTACCTTCAGTAAAAAACGGTCTTTTCTCATCGTATTGTACTTCAAAAGGAGAGAGGTTTAGTACTTGATTGTCAAAGCCCACTTGTCCAAAATCAGGTATCAAAGTCATATCTAAGGTAAAACTTTCGTTGATACCATACTTAACGTCCATACCCCCATTAAAGCTATACTCTGTTTCTCCATCAAAGTTTGTAGCATAAGAAGATATATAGGGCAAAAATGACAGTCGCAAAGGGGGTTCTATATTTTTGAAACCTTTAACTGTACCCGCTTGAGAACTGATGTTCTCATTGGTAATATCTATGGGATTCCAAGCATATGATGCTCGGTATCTTCTGATATGTCTAACGATATTGACACTCCAATCTTGTAATTCGCTTTTTGGAAAACGTAGAGCAGAATAGGGGATTTCAAACTCAGCATACCAACCTTTATCATCTCGGTAGGTTTCACTTTTCCAAACCATATCCCAATTGGAGTCTTCTCTGTTGGTGGTGAATTTTACATCTTCTTGAACACCCAAAGGCGATAGCTTAAAACCAAAATCGGTTTGTCCATCTTGATAAGGGTTTATTCTAATAATAATGTGGTCGTTGTTACTTCCTTCAATTCTATCTCTTTTGCACAATTGACTCATAATACTATCGGCTCTGGGGTCATACATGGACACCGCAAAATAGATGGATTGATTGTCATAAGTGGCTTTCCATTCTGTTTTAAAGCCTTTTGGCATAGTTGCACCACTTATGGGGTAATAACTTATAAATTCGCCAGCTGAACCATGCATAGCCCATTCTTTAGCTGTTATTTTACCATCAGTTGTAGGCTTTGTTTCAGCTCTTTTTATTTGATATGCTTTGGTCTGTGCCTGAATAATTAGGGGAAGACTAAAAAGTAATAGAAATAGGTGCTTCATCAAGTGTTAATAATTAGGGGACAAATTTACCAAATAATGCCATTCTGTTGTTTCATTATTCCAAACATTAATATACTTTTGCTCAACTAATATTTTCATTATGAATTTACACGAGTATCAAGGAAAAGAAATCTTAAATAGTTTTGGAGTTCGTATTCAAAGAGGTATTGTAGCCTCTACTCCTGAAGAAGCTGTTGCGGCAGCCAAACAATTGAATGAGGAAACAGGAACATCGTGGTGGGTTGTCAAAGCCCAAGTACACGCTGGTGGTCGTGGTAAAGGTGGTGGTGTAAAACTTGCTAAATCTTTAGATGATGTTAAAAACATTGCTAATGATATTTTAGGAATGCGTCTAATTACTCCTCAAACTTCTTCCGAAGGAAAATTAGTAAATCAAGTACTAATTGCTGAAGATGTATATTATCCCGGAGATAGTGAAACTGCCGAATTCTACATGTCTGTATTACTCAACCGTTCTTCCGGAAGAAATATGATAATGTATTCTACAGAGGGTGGTATGGATATTGAAGAAGTTGCTGACAAGACACCACACTTGATATTTACTGAAGAAATAGACCCTAAGGTTGGTTTGCAAGGTTTTCAATGTAGAAAAATTGCCTTTAACCTAGGCTTAAGTGGTATGGCTTTCAAAGAGATGACTAAGTTTGTTTCGGCATTATATTCGGCATATGATGGTATTGATGCTGCCTTATTCGAGATTAATCCAGTTTTAAAAACTTCTGATGACAAAATCTTAGCAGTAGATTCTAAAGTTGCCCTTGATGGCAATGCTTTGTATAGACATAAAGATTACGCTGCCCTAAGAGATAAAAGAGAAGAAGACCCAACAGAAGTAGAGGCTGGAGAATATGGACTAAACTTCGTCAAATTAGACGGCAATGTTGGTTGCATGGTTAATGGTGCTGGCTTAGCAATGGCAACTATGGATATCATCAAACAAGCAGGTGGTAATCCTGCTAACTTTCTTGATGTTGGTGGTACAGCCGATGCAGCTCGAGTAGAGCAAGCTTTTAGAATCATTATGAAAGATGAAGGTGTGAAAGCTATACTAGTTAACATCTTTGGAGGTATTGTGCGTTGCGATAGAGTAGCACAAGGTGTTGTTGACGCTTATAAAAATATAGGAGAAATAAATATTCCAATAATTGTAAGGCTACAAGGCACTAATGCTGTAGAAGCTAAAAAACTTATTGATGAAAGTGGACTAAAAGTTGTCTCTGCTATTTTATTACAAGAGGCTGCTGACAAGGTAAAAGAAGTCTTGGAATAGAACATTTAATAAAAACTTTAAAGCAGCTATTTAGCTGCTTTTTTTTTATTCTATATTTACACTAGATTTTGAGAAAAATGAAAAAAATACTAATTGCAAATAGAGGAGAAATTGCCTTACGTGTTATGCGTTCTGCTAAAGAAATGGGTATAAAAACAGTTGCTATATATTCCGAAGCCGATCGTTTATCTCCACACGTCAGTTATGCCGATGAGGCCGTATGTGTAGGAGCACCACCATCTTCAGAGTCTTATCTTAATATTGATAAAATTATTGAGATATGCATAAATTTAGAGGTAGATGCTATTCACCCTGGCTATGGTTTTTTATCTGAAAATGCTGATTTTGCCAGACGATTAATCAAAGAAAACATTACTTTAATAGGTCCTTCAGCAGAAGCTATGGAGATGATGGGTGATAAGCTCAAAGCTAAAGCTACTGTAAAAGCCTTTAATGTGCCTATGGTTCCAGGTACCGATGAAAAGATTACTGATTTGGAAGAAGCTAAGTCTATTGCAGAAGGAATCGGATATCCTATACTTATTAAAGCAGCTGCTGGTGGCGGTGGTAAAGGAATGCGAGTAGTAGAAAAAGCCAAAGATTTTGAAGAACAGATGAAATTGGCTGTAAGCGAAGCTATATCTTCATTTGGTGATGGCTCAGTCTTTATGGAACGTTATGTGGGTTCGCCAAGACATATAGAAATACAAGTTTTAGCCGATACGCAAGGTAATGTTGTACATTTGTTTGAAAGAGAATGTTCTATTCAGCGTCGCCATCAAAAAGTTATCGAAGAAGCACCATCTACAGTACTTACTCCAGAAATTCGTGAGGCTATGGGGCAATGTGCCGTTAATGTAGCAAAATCTTGTGACTATGTTGGTGCTGGAACAGTAGAGTTTTTACTGGATGAAAATAAAGATTTCTATTTTCTAGAAATGAATACAAGACTACAAGTAGAGCATCCAGCTACAGAAATGATTACTGGTGTTGATTTAGTCAAAGAACAAATTAAAATTGCTCAAGGTCAGACTCTATCTTTTTCTCAGGATGATTTATCCATTCAAGGTCATGCCTTAGAAGTTAGAGTTTATGCTGAAGACCCAATGAATAATTTTTCACCTGATATTGGTTCATTAAAACGATATGTCTTACCTGATAGTGTTGGCGTTAGATTGGACAATGGTTTTGAGGAAGGTATGGAAATCCCAATTTATTATGACTCTATGTTATCTAAATTAATAACTTATGGAAAAGATAGGGAAGAAGCTATTTCAAGAATGAAAAGAGCTATTATGGATTATACCATTGTTGGTGTAAAAACTACTTTACCCTTTGCATTATTTGTGATGAATCATAAACATTTTGTTAATGGTGATTTTGATACTCATTTTGTTAAAAATCATTTCACAGACCCTTCAGTTTTAGATAATAGTTGTAAAGAAGAAGCTAAAATAGCTGCACTATTTGCTAATTATTTGCAAACAAAAACTACTTCTTTAAATGATTTTGAGACCAAAACAGAAAAATTTAGTAATTGGAAGAAAAAAAGAAGTTAATTTTATTTACCTCTTCCTTGCAGTATAATAAGCACTGTATGAATCATTATTTTTAAATCAATAAGCAGTGACATATTCTCTATGTAAAGAATGTCAAATTTTAATCTTTCGAGCATTTCATCTATATTTTCAGCGTAGCCAAACTTTACCATGCCCCAAGATGTAATACCTGGTTTTACTCTATAAATATGTTTGTAGTGTGGTGCTTTTTTTAAAAGTTGATTGGCAAAAAAGTCACGTTCTGGTCGAGGTCCTACAAAACTCATATGACCAAACAAAACATTAAAAAATTGTGGAGTTTCATCTAGTCGAATTCTTCTCATAATTCGCCCCCAAGGAGTAATTCTTGAATCTGTTTTACTAGACAGTTTAGGGCCTTCTTTTTCAGCGTCTTCATACATTGACCTAAATTTATATATATTGAATTTTTTACCGTATTGTCCTATTCGTTCTTGTTTATAAATAATAGGCCCAGATGAACTTATTTTAACAACAATTGCAGTTATAATCATAAAGGGCGATAATACCAGAATTGCTAAAAATGAAAATAGATAATCTAAAATTCTTTTAACTACAAGCTCCCATTTCGGTAATAGTTTGTGTTTTATTTCAATAAGTGGTGTTCCAAGAATAGAATTCATTTTTACGCTTCCAGAAAGTATATCGTACATATCAGGAATTATTTTAACATAAACATTGATGTTTTCTAATTCATTAAGAATACGTTCAATTTTATGATGTTCAGATGACTCTATTGCTATTATAATGTCATCAATACATTTATCTTTAATTATTTGATTTGCTTGTTCAAAATTTCCTAAATGAGGAATGTGTTTTTCTAGTAAGTGATTTTCTTTATCATCAACATTTAAAAACCCTAATATAATGTGGCCACTTGATTTTTGTTCATTTTCTAAATCTTTATATAAAACTTCAGCTTTTTTATTGCTGCCAATAATTAAAGTATTAAATCCAATTACTTTGTTATGAATTCTCAAAGCTGTTCTAGTAGTTAGTGAAAATCTAAATATTGATGTGATAATAAAATGAAAACAAAATAAAGCTATAAATGATGTATAGTATTGTTTGTAGTTTATGATGAAATCATCCAGAAGGATGCCAAAAAAAATTATTATTACGCCAATTATAGTTGCTAAAAATATCTGACTAATCTCTTTTAGTCTTGATTTACGATAAATTGCGTTATAGTGCCCCAATAATGAATATAATATAACCCAACACAAGCTAATAATAAACATATTTAAAATATATTCATTTTTTATTGTAAAAATAGATTTGTCAAGATAAAATATTCTATAGTACATGAATAAAATCCATGCTAAGGATGCGCCAAATATATCTGTAATTATATATTTAATAGTATGCAAAAAATTATTCTTCATAAAGTAATCTAATATTATCTAAATACATTTCGTTTTGACTTATAGTTGTGTCTCTTGGAATTGCAAAAAATAATTTATAGTTGATCGCATCGTTATAATTATATATTACTTCAGTTAATGAAATATAAATTTTGTTCCAATCATCTTTTTTATTTAGATACATAATAATATTTTTTTCAACTAATGATATTCCATTAGCATATATTCCTACCATAATTGGAGAATTGCACTTATAATCTAATTCTAAGTAAACTAATTGGTTTTTAGGTAAATCAAAATTTGGTGTAGTACATTCAAATAATTCGCCATATGATCCAGAAATCACACTTTTCATATGATAATTTCCAAAATTTTCGTTAGAATTATTATAAATTTTTTCAAGTATATGATTAGTTGAATCTGAAACAACACTTAAGCTCAATCCCGTACCTTCAAAATTTTCATTATATGGGAAGTTGGTTAATGAGTAATTAATATTAGGATAAATAAAATTATTTTGATTCTGAAGTAGATCTAGATTAACTTCGTATGAAGTAAAGAAATGATAGTTTTCACGACTTGCAGAAATCCCATTTTTTTTTATACCACCTTCAATTATAATTTCTTTATTACCTGTTTTAAATACAGGAAAACTTGCAGGAAGTGGAAATACACCTTGAAATTCATTATCTATGTATACCCATGCGTCAGAAATTTTATAAGTGTGATTACCATTTAATTCAATAGATTCTATTGTAATTAAAGAAGGATTTTCTTCTTCTATATTAATTGATTCACAATTACATAAAAAAAATAAAATTGTGATTAAAAAAAAGAATCTCATAAATATAATTATACTAATTTCAACTTATTTTTTACACTATTTTAGATTGATTAGAAGATTTCATCGTGTCAAGAATTTTATGAGCTAATTCTAAAGCTCTCAATCCATCTTCAATAGAAACCTCAGGCTCTATATTTTCATTTATAGCATTAGCAAAACTGATTAATTCATCTTCTATAGCATTACTCTCTTCTACATTTGTATTTTCAAAATAAATTTGCTTTTTTCTTTTACCTTTTCCAACATCAAGAACAACACTAAGTGGATCAATTTTTTCAGATGATTTAATGTTTTTAATTCTAATAATTTCTGTTTTCTTTTCTAAATAATCAATAGATATGTAAGCATCTTTTTGAAAAATACGAGTTTTACGCATATTTTTAAGAGATATTCTACTTGCTGTTAGATTGCATATACATCCATTATTAAATTCTATTCTAGCATTGCTAATGTCATGAGTATCACTAATTACTGATACTCCAGAAGCTTGCACACTCTTTACTGGTGAATTAACTGTTTTAATAATTATATCTAGATCATGGATCATCAAATCTAAAACTACAGGAACATCTATACCTCTTGGATTAAATTCAGCTAGTCTGTGAGATTCTATAAATAATGGTTTATTTATCAAATCTTTTACTGATTTAAATGCTGGGTTAAATCTTTCCACATGGCCAACCTGTACTTTAACACTAGCTTCTCTAGCAAGTTTCATAATTTTTTCTGCTTCAAAAACAGTTTGAGTGATAGGTTTTTCAATAAAAACGTGTTTATTTGCTTTAATAGCTAAACTTGCACAATCAAAATGAGATATAGTAGGTGATACAATATCAATAACATCAACTTCGTCGATTAGTAGTTCTATGGATTTAAATGATTTTATTCTAAATGAACGATTTACAATTTTTGCATTTTCTCTATCAGAATCATAAAATCCAATTACTTCATATTTATCTTTTAAATTAGAAAGTATGTTGAGATGTATTTTTCCTAGGTAACCGGCACCAATAACTCCTATTTTTAACATTGAAGCAATATAATTTATGCTAAAATAGAAATTTAATACATACTTAATAGTATTTTTGAAATCTATTATATGGATGATAATTTTAGACACCAAGGTTTACGTCTCAAGTTAGTCGAATTACTAAGAGAGAAAGATATAAATGATCAAGCAGTATTAGCAGCTATATCTAAAATTCCAAGACACTTATTTATTGATAAAGCTTTTCTTAAATTCGCTTATCAAGATAAGGCTTTTCCTATCGGCTCAGGTCAAACTATTTCAAATCCTTACACCGTTGCATATCAGACATCATTATTAAAAATAAAACCTAGAGATAAAATCCTTGAAGTTGGTACTGGATCTGGTTATCAAACAGCAATTTTACTAGAATTAAAAGCGCAAATATACACTATTGAAAGGCAAAAGGATTTGTATTATAAGACTAAAGATTTTTTACCAAAACTCGGTTATCATCCTATGTTTTTTTACGGTGATGGTTATAAAGGTTTAGTTAATTTTGCTCCTTTTGATAAAATAATAGTAACAGCAGGAGCTCCATTTATACCAGATGATTTAATAAATCAGCTTAAAATTGGAGGAAGAATGGTAATACCTGTTGGTGATACTGATGTTCAAAAAATGGTATTAATCACTAAAACAACAGAAACTGATATAGAACAAAATATTTTAGATGATTGTTCATTTGTTCCATTACTGCGTAAAAAGAGCCAATAGTATTTATTACTTTTGTATAAAATAAAATTAAGATATTATGAAACATATTGGTGTTATTGGTGCTGGAACAATGGGTAATGGTATTGCTCACATTTTTGCTCAAAGTGGATATTGCGTTCGCTTAATTGATTTGTCTGATTTAGCTTTGGAAAAAGCATTAGCTACTATTTCTAAAAATTTAGATAGAATGGTGTCTAAAGAGAAAATTTCAGAGACAGACAAAACATATACCCTAGATAATATAGAAACTTTTACTGATATGTCTTCTGCTATAACAGGTTTAGATTTGGTGGTGGAAGCAGCCACCGAAAATATGGATATTAAACTCAAAATATTTTCTCAATTAGATGAGCTATGTGATGACCATACCATTTTAGCTTCCAACACATCTTCTATCTCTATCACAAAAATTGCATCTTCTACCAATCGTGCTGATAAGGTTATAGGGATGCACTTTATGAATCCTGTGCCAGTAATGAAATTGGTGGAAGTAATTCGTGGTTATGCCACATCTGATGAAGTGACAAATGCTGTAATGGAAGTTTCCAAATCTTTAAATAAAGTTCCTGTTGAAGTAAACGATTATCCTGGCTTTGTAGCTAACCGTATTTTGATGCCTATGATTAATGAAGCTATTTTTACTCTACATGAGGGCGTTGCTGGGGTAGAGGAAATTGATACAGTAATGATATTAGGTATGGCTCATCCTATGGGGCCATTGCATTTAGCTGATTTCATTGGTTTAGACGTTTGTTTATCTATATTAGAAGTGATGTACGATGGCTTTGGTAATCCAAAATATTCACCTTGTCCATTATTAGTTAATATGGTAACCGCAGGTAAATTAGGGGTCAAGTCTGGTGAAGGCTTTTACGATTATTCTGAAGGACCTAGAAACAAAAAGCTATCGGCACAGTTTTCTAGATAAGATTACTCAATTATCTCTTTTTTCTTTGCATCTTCAATAATGTATTCTATCCATTTATCTTCTTCTACACTTTGGGGTTGGTAGGGTGTTTTGAGGTTGTTGTCGTACAGTTTTGCCATTCCCTGCCAAAAAAAGGCGTGGAAACCGCCTTTTAAATCTTTGACTATCTGATAGGTGCTGATGTTGGTTTCTCTAAAAATTAGCTTAGAGAGTATGCGCCCTTCCCATCGGGATAATTTTTTTAATTCTGATGCTAAATCTTTTTTGACCCATTTTTCTGTGGCTTTGATAAAGGCTTTGCGTTTTCTTCTTTTTGGGATAACTTCTAATTGATTTTGTATGCTGTCCAATTGTTCTGAGGCTAGTTTAGCATAAGGATAGACCTTGAGGGTTTTGTACTGAAGCCGTCTAAAATACTTTTCGTCCTCACGGTTTTTAAAATGTAATATTTCAATTTCTTCAATCTCAGCTAATATGAGAGTGTCTTTATCTTTGTAATACATTTCTTTTATAAGAAAAGTATCTTTTTGGCAAAGTGCTACAAAAGGAAAACAAAGAATTAATACTAACACTTTCATTATACAAATATATAGTTATGAAACTATAAATGAAGTGTAATTATTGTGGGCTAAATTCTAATGTTAAAGGTGAATTAAACCATCAGGGGTATTCAGATGAATTTCTTTCTTTTTGTTATCTATGGATTCTATGTAGTTTTCTACAAATGGAATAAGTAGTTCTGTGCCCTTGAAATCGATGACCATTAAATCTTGAAGGTTATTTTCTTGAATAGCAATGACTTGTCCAAGTTCACCGTGATTTTTATCAATAACTTGAAAATGTATTATTCCTTGACGTGCTCTTTCATCTTCTTCCAATAAATCTAGTGGTAAATAAGTCGATTTTCCGATTAGTGAATTTGCACCATCTTCATCCTTTACATCTTCAAATTTAACTAAAGCGATGTTGTTATTTTTAAAGCGTAGGGAGTTTATAAAAAAAGGCACCAAATTACCATTCAAATCAATGAATAAGTAATCTAGTTCCTTGTATTTTTTAGAGCTATTGACATCTAATTTGATATTGACGTCCCCCTTATAACCGTGTTTTTTACTGATTATTCCAAGAAAGAAACATTCTTCCTTTTTCATAATCAATCTATTCAGCTGATTTTTCTTCTTTGTCTTCAGCAGCAGGTGCTTCTTCAGCAGCAGGTGCTTCTTCAGCAGC
>CEQX01121769.1_pt1 | contig 12990 bp, 9 predicted proteins | sample 356261 | NCBI WGS metagenome assembly CEQX01 (sample SAMEA2621076, study PRJEB7988) | marine metagenome | isolation source: saline water (ENVO:00002010), including | reverse complement strand
TGCTCTGTACACTCTAAAATTACTTGAACTCTATTTCCTTTTTTAGCCATTTAAAATTATTTTAGAAAACCTTTAAGTTTAGCATCCTTTAATGCAGCTTTTATACCAATTTTATTAATGGTTTTTAGAGCAGCAGCAGTAATCTTAAGCGTTATCCATTTATCATCTTCAGGGATGTAAAAACGTTTTTTGATAAGATTGGTATTAAATTTACGCTTAGTTCTATTTAAAGAGTGAGAAACATTATTTCCAACCATTCTTTTTTTCCCAGTAAGATCACAAACTCGTGCCATGTTAAATTTTTTCCCAGTAAAACATATAATTTCAGCCGCGAATTTACAATTTTTTTGTTATTCGCAAGACAATTTATTGAATTTTTACAAAATATTGTTTAGTAAAGAAAATGCATGAAAAACTGCATTACTAATATTAGCATTCCTATCATCATCAAAATTATACTCTTCAACAATAACTTTATTATTAAAATTAATAGCTATGAATACTTTACCAAGCGATGATGATTTATCTCCTAATGTTGGTCCAACATTTCCAGTTGTAGAGATTGAAATGTCAGAATTGAAGAGCTTTTTTACTCCTATACACATATCCTTAGCAATTTCACTACTTACAGCACCATAGTTTTGTATTTTATTTTTGTCAATTTTTAAAATTTCAACTTTTGAATTATCGGAGTATGTAACTACTCCACCTAAAAAAATATTAGAAACCCCTTCATTTGATACTATAGTTGATGCAACTTTACCACCAGTACAACTTTCAGCAACTGCAATTGTAAGATTTCTCCTTTTTATTTTCTCTATTAACGAAATTATCAAATCCAAAACTCTACTTTATTTTTAAATTAAATATTTTTTTATTTTCAATGTATCCTTCCAACACATCTTCAGCGGTTACTTTTCCAACACCTGAAGGAGTGCCAGTGAATATGACATCACCTATTTTTAGTGTAAAATACTTTGATATATAAGAAATAAGTTCGTCAACTTTCCACAACATATAACTGGTGTTTGAATTCTGAACCAAACTATCATTCATTTTCAGCATAAAATTGATATTATTTATATCCCTAAATGAAGACTTTTCAATCCAAGGACTAATAAAACATGAACCGTCAAAAGCCTTAGATTTCTCCCATGGAAGTCCATTCTTCTTAAGATCTGATTGTAAATCTCTTGCTGTAAAGTCAATACCTAAACCAATATAATCATAATATTTATGACTGAATTTAGCTTGTATATGTTTACCAATCCTAGAAATTTTTACAATAATTTCTGTTTCATAATGGATTTCATTAGAAAAATCAGGAATGTAAAAAGGTCGATTATTTAAAATTATAGAAGAGTCGGGCTTTAAAAATAAAACAGGACTTTTAGGTTTTTGATTTTCAAGTTCTTTTATATGATCGGTATAATTTCTGCCAACACAAATTACTTTCATTGTGCTTAGATTTCACGATTAGAATTCCAGCTTTCCAAATAATCTTTAACTGCTTTTATAAATTGACTACCTAATGCTCCGTTTACAACTCTATGATCATAGGAATGAGAAATTATCATTTTTTTTCTAATACCTATATAATCTCCTTGTTCAGTCTCTATAATACTTGGCATTTTACGAATTGCCCCAAAAGCTAATATTCCAACTTGCGGTTGATTTATTATTGGGGTACCCATAATACTTCCAAAAACCCCAACATTAGTAACAGTATAGGTTCCTTCAGTTACATCATCTGGTCTTAAATTGTTATTTCTAGCTCGTTTAGCTAAATCATTAACCATTTTAGCCATACCAACTAAATTTAATTGATCAGCATTTTTAATCACAGGTACAATCAAGTTACCATCTGATAGTGCGGTGGCCATCCCAATATTTATTTTCTTTTTTAGAATGATTTTATCATCAGAAAGTGAAATATTCATCATCGGATACTGTCTTAATGCCACTGCGACAGCCTCCATAAAAATCGGAGTAAAAGTAAATTTCTCGCCTTCTCTTACTTCAAAAGCAGATTTAACCCTATTTCTCCAATCATAAATATTAGTTACATCAACCTCAATAAAAGACTGTACATGTGCAGATGTCATAAGTGAATCAGTCATATGTTTAGAAATAATCTTACCCATTTTTGTCATTTCAATTACCTCATCGCTGAAATCAGATACGTTTAATTTATCTGAAAAATTAACATCTACTTTTGGCTGAATAGGCTTATCTATTACTAAATTTCTGTTTGAAAGAAAAGACAGAATATCATTTTTTGTTATTCTTTCATTCTTTCCAGTACCAGAAATGAGAGACAATTCATCTGAACTTATCCCTTCTTTCTTAATAATATTTTTTACCAAAGGGGATAAAAACCCAGAATTAGAAGAAATTTTTTCAACTTCAGAGTTTAAAATTGTTTCTGCTGATTCTTCTAAACTTTCGGTAACTTTTTCAATGTTTTCTTCAATTGATTTTATATCGTTGGGGGTTGCTGGAGAAATGTTAGTTGAATTGTCAATTTTATCAATCTTAGATGTATCTTCTATCTCATCAGTTTCTATTACAGCGATAGTTTGACCAACCTCAATAACATCATCAACACTAAAACACTTTTCTATCAATACCCCTTTTTTCTCAGAAGGAACTTCAGAATCTACCTTATCCGTTGCTATTTCAACAACAGGCTCATCAAAATCAATTGTATCACCGACTTCCTTTAGCCATGAAGTTAGAGTAGCTTCAGCTACACTTTCACCCATTTTCGGTAATTTCAATTCAAATTTTGCCATTAAAAAAAGATTTAACTAATGAGTTCAAAATTAGTGAAAATAGTCCAATTCATGTTTTAAAAATTTATTTAATCACAAAAAAATAACATTGCCTTTTTGATTCATATCACCAGACCTTAACATGTAACTTGAATCCTTAGATAAAAACCAAAAATTTATATTATTACCATTTTTCAACATATTTAATGTTTTAATAATTTGCTTAAAAGTCAAATAATTAGGGTCTAAAATCAGATTGCAATTTTCAAAGGATTTGTCAATTTTACTTTTTAGAATAATTCCTTCAAATCGTTTATCAAGAGCTGGGTTTAACTTGTTACTGAAAAGAATATTCTTGGCAGTTTGAAAATTTATATTGTGTTTCTTTGGCATTAATACGTTTATAAATATTAAAAATTTTGAAATGATTTTAATCATAAATAAAAGAAACCTATTTGATGAAAATATATTTTGATAATAAATTTCCATTGCTCCGTAAAAATTTTTCAGATAATTAATGTTTGTTTTGGTGCTTTCACCCTTAAAATGTACAATCGTCATATTTCCGTCGTAAAAATTACAATAACCTATATTTTTAAAACGATATGATAATTCAATGTCTTCTCCAAACATAAAATAATCATTATTAAAGCCATCAATTTTTTTATAAGTCAAATTTTTGACAATCATATTAGCTCCGCACAATACATCTACCTCCCCAAAATCAAACTCATTTAATTTTGAATAATAGTTAGATTTTAATCCAATTATTTTTTTAAATATAATTTTAGAATTAGGGAAATTTCTTTTGCTTTCCCTCAAAAAATTACCTCTACCGTCAATCATTCTACAGCCATATATTCCAAAATTTTTAAAATCTTTTTTAAAAAAATTGTCGAAAAAATCTTCAGGGATGATAGTGTCAGGGTTAAGAAAAAACAGATACTCACCCTTTGCTGATTTTACAGCTTCATTATTTGCTTTTGAAAAACCTAAATTATTATCACTTTCAATAAGTTTAATATTATAATCTTTTAATCTTAAAAATTCAACTGTCCCATCAGTTGATGAATTATCAAATACTATTATTTCTGCATTTGTATTCTTTAAAGCCTCAGTGACACTTTGAATACAATAATCTAAAAATGATTTACAATTATAGCTTATAATTATAACAGAAACTTTCAATTTTATTTTTTTAATGAATTTTCAAATGGAATTCTATCAGTGATACTTCTTCCTAATGTGATTTCATCAGTATATTCTAGATCATCTCCTACAGAAATTCCCCTAGCAATAGTAGAAGTAATAATATCATAATCAGAAATTCTTCTAAAAATATAAAAGTTTGTAGTATCGCCTTCCATTGTAGTACTTAACGCAAAAATCACTTCTTTTATTTGATTAGTTTGTACTTTTTCTACGAGTGAATCAATATTCAACTCATCTGGACCAATTCCGTCTAAAGGAGAAATCTTACCGCCTAGAACATGATATATTCCATTAAAGGAACTTGTTTTTTCAATAGCCATGACATCACGAATATCCTCTACAACACAAATGATTGATTTATCTCTTCTAGGGTTTATACAGATTTCACAAATATCTACATCTGAAATATTGTGGCAATTACTGCAAAAATTAACGTTTAATCTCATTTGTGAAATAGCATTTGCAAGATTTAGAGATTGGGATTCAGGCTGCTTTAATAAAAAAAGAACTAAACGCAATGCAGATTTTTTACCAATCCCAGGTAAATTTGAAATTTCGTTAACTGCATTTTCAATAAACTTTGAAGAAAATTCCATTAAACAAACTTACAAATTTTAGGATGTTACTAATCCTTTGATTTATTCTTTTTTTAAAAAGATGTGAAAATTATAATTAACTTACATACTCAAAGATTTAATATGAATTCAGCAACAATTCTTACCATAATTGCTCTATATTTTTTGATTCTTTACATCATTTCATATTTCACCGGCAAAGATGATAGTAATAATGTATTTTTTAAAGCAGGAAGGAGTTCAAAGTGGTATATAGTTGCTTTTGGTATGGTAGGTGCATCCTTGTCAGGTGTTACATTTATCTCCGTACCAGGGTGGATTGAAAGCTCACAATTTAGCTATTTACAGGTAGTGCTAGGGTATTTTGTAGGTTATATTGTTGTTTGTTATGTTTTACTGCCTGTATATTATAAGCTAAATGTAACTTCAATATATGAATATTTAGATGTTAGATTTGGTAAATCTGCTCATATAACTGGTGCTTTTTATTTTTTTATTTCAAGATTATTAGGCGCATCATTTAGATTATTTTTGGTTGCAATAGTTCTTCAACAATTTGTATTTGATAGTTGGAATATTCCTTTTCCAGTAACAGTTGGAATTTCAATTGGACTAATTTGGATTTACACCTTTAAGGGTGGTATTAAGACAATTGTATGGACTGACACCTTACAAACTCTATTTATGATATTGGCGGTTATAATATCAATTATATCAATTTTGAATAGTATTGACTTAAGTCTATCAGAATATTTCTTTTCTGATGAATTTAAGAGATTTAACAAAGTTTTTTTTACTGAAGATTTTAATCAAAAAAACCATTTTTTAAAATCATTTGTTGGCGGAATTTTTGTGACTATTTGTATGACAGGATTGGACCAAGATATGATGCAAAAAAATTTAACATGTAAGTCTATAGAGGATGCTCAGAAGAACATGATTAGCTTTAGTATTGTTCTTGTCTTAGTAACAGCATTATTTATGTTTCTAGGTAGTCTACTATTTACATACCAAGATATTAATAGCATTATAATTCCTTCAATGGATGGTCAGATTAGAACAGATCTACTTTTTCCTGAAATTGCCCTTAACAGTGAATTGGGAATAATTTTAGGCATTAGTTTTTTATTAGGTTTAATTGCTGCAGCATACAGTAGTGCAGATAGTGCACTTACCTCCCTTACAACTTCCTTTTGCATTGATTTCCTTGGGATGAGTCAAGATAAAAATCAAAACAAAAAAACAAGAAAGATTGTTCATGTTGGTATGAGTATGATATTAATGGTCACAATAATAATTTTTAAGTATGTTTTAAGTAGTAATGTAATTGATAGCTTATTAACGGTAGCATCATATACTTATGGACCACTTTTAGGATTATTTGCATTTGGACTTTATACTAATAGAAAACTGATAGGAAATTATATTTATCTAGTTGTTATTCTTGCACCAATATTAACTTACTTAATTAACATTAGTCCTACCTTGTATGCTTATCTAAGCGAACAAGTTATATTAGGATGTAAATTTAAAAGTTGGATTTGTGCAGGTGCTTACGCTAAAGAACATTTTTATATTTTTGGATATGAATTATTACCTTTAAATGGACTTATTACCGTAATAGGTCTTTATATTTGCTCAAAAAAATAAAAATGAATAAACAATATTTCAATTTATTATTTATTTTACTAATTATATTTAGTTCTTGTCAGAATGATAATAACGATGTTGTTGAACCAGTTATTCTTTCTGATAACATTGAAGTATATGACGAAAATTTAATAAGTGATGACTATATTTTTGTTGTTGAAAATTCTTCCACTAATTCCTATCTAATCAATAAAGAAGGTTTCAAATTATATGATTGGGTTTTTGACACAAATTCAGGAAATGACTTAGAAATACTACCAGACGGGAATATAGTTGGGCTATTCAAAGCTGAAAACCCAACAATAGATTTTGGTGGTTTTGGAGGAACAGCTAAGGTTATTGACTCAGATGCCAATACAATTTGGGAATACACAGTTAGTGATGAAAATTTCAATGCTCATCATGATGTTGAAATGCTTCCAAACGGAAATATTTTAATGATGATTTGGGAAAGGATAACTCTTGATGAATTATTAGAAAATGGTGTTGACTTTGACAGAGATATTTTCACAGAAAAAATAATTGAACTTAATCCAAATACAAATGAAGTAATTTGGGAATGGAGAAGTTGGGAACACATTATACAAGATAAATTCGAAAGCTTGCCAAATTATGGAAATGTTAATTCTAATCCGGGAAAAATAAATATTAATTATACAATTGATAATCCTCCTGGAGGGAGTTTTTTTATCAATGGTGATATTATGCATGCAAATGGTTTGGATTATGATCCTATTAAGGACATTATTTATTTAAGTGTAAATTATTATGATGAAATTTGGGTTATCGATCACAGCACTACTACAGAAGAATCCCAAACAAACATAGGGGGAAATTACAATAAAGGCGGTGATTTAATATATCGTTTTGGAAATCCAAACACTTACAATAGTTTGGGGCAAAAACTATTTGATAGAAATCATTTTCCAAACCTTTTAGAAGACGGAGTTGATGGAGAGGGAAATGTTTTAGTTTATGTGAACGGAAACTCGACTGAACAATCGATTGTATATGAGTTAGAAATGCCTCAGACATTTAATTTACAGACAAATTCAAACAATGAGCCTAATATCGCTTGGAGTTATACTAATCCTGAAATGTATTCGGGAAAACTTTGCGGTGCGGTTAGACTATCAAACGGAAACACTCTAATTACCGAATCTGATTATGGATTATGGGAAATAACTCCTAATGGTAATATTGCTTGGAAGTATATAAAAAGTGAAGACGCAGGTTTTATTTGGAGATCATATCATTATTCACCCAACGGGATGGTAAGTCAAAGTCTAGGGTTAAATGAAGATTAAAATTATTTATGTCAATATGTCATAATTGTTTATTTGGCATTTTTATTGAATAAACTTTCTAAAAAAACTTATAAAATGAAAAAAGGAAATATTAATGTTTCAGTTGAAAATATTTTCCCACTGATAAAAAAGTTTTTATACAGTGATCATGAAATATTTCTACGTGAATTGATTAGTAACGCAACAGACGCAACATTAAAGCTTAATCACATTGCTAATATTGGTAAAGAAAAAATCAATGTTGGAAATCCTATTATTGAAGTGAAGATTGACAAGAAAGGAAAAAAACTTCACATTATTGATCAAGGAATCGGAATGTCAGATGATGAAATTGAAAAATATATTAATGAAGTAGCTTTTTCAGGTGCCGAGGAGTTTTTGGAAAAATATAAAGATACTGCAAAAGATGCTGGAATAATTGGACATTTTGGACTTGGCTTTTACTCCGCCTTTATGGTAGCGAAAAAAGTTGAAATTATTTCTAAATCTTACAAGAATAAGCCAGCTGCTCACTGGAGTTGTGATGGTTCTCCAAATTATACTTTAGAAAAAAGTTCAAAAAAAGATAGAGGAACTGAAATAATTTTACACATTGACAAAGACTCTAAAGAGTTTTTAGAGGACAGTAAAATTTCTGAGCTCCTAGTGAAGTATAATAAATTTATGCCTGTCCCAATTAAATTTGGAACTAAAGAGGAAAATTTACCTCCTGAAAAAGACGCAAAAGAAGGCGATAAGCCTAAAACCATAACAGTTGATAATATTATTAATAATCCGAATCCTGCATGGACTAAACAACCAAAGGAATTAAAGGATGAAGATTATAAAAGTTTTTATAGAGAGCTGTATCCAATGCAATTTGAGGAACCTCTATTTAATATACATCTAAATGTTGACTATCCATTTAACCTAACTGGCATATTATACTTTCCTAAATTAACTAATGATATTAATATTCAAAAAGATAAAATTCAATTATATCAAAATCAAGTTTTTGTAACTGATAATGTTGAAGGAATTGTTCCTGAATTCTTAACACTTTTAAGAGGCGTTATCGATTCGCCTGATATTCCTCTAAATGTTTCCAGATCTTATTTGCAAGCAGACGGAGCCGTAAAGAAAATTTCAGCATACATAACAAGAAAGGTTGCAGATAAATTATCTAATTTATTTAAAAATGATCGTGAAGGATTTGAAAAGAAATGGAATGATATTAAAATTGTCATAGAATATGGAATTTTGAGTGAAGAAAAGTTTTTTGAAAAATCTGAAAAATTTGCTCTATACCCAACTGTTGATGATAAATATTACACTTATGAGGAGTTATTTAATAAAATTAAAGCAAAGCAAACAGATAAAGACGATAAATTAGTAATCTTATATGCCTCCGACAAGCAAACACAGCATAGTTATATTCAAAATGCTAAAAATAAGGGCTATGAAGTACTTTTATTAGATTCTCCCATTGTTAGCCATTTAATTCAAAAACTAGAAAGTTCAAAAGATAAAATTCAATTTGCAAGAGTTGACTCAGATCATATTGATAATCTAATTAATAAAGACGAGAATAAAGTTTCAAAATTAAATGAAGAAGAAAAGAAGGAATTAGAGGAATTGGTAAAAAATATTGTAAACGACGAAAAATTTGTTATAAAATTAGAGTCAATGGATTCAAATGAAAATCCATTCATCATTACAAATCCAGAATTTATGAGAAGAATGAAAGAAATGCAGCAAAGCGGTGGAGGAGGAATGTTTGGAGCAGGCAATATGCCCGAAATGTTTAATCTAGTTGTTAATACAAATTCTGATTTAATATCACAAATTATAAATACCAAAACAAAGAAAAAACAAGAAAGATTAATTACTCAAAGTTTAGACCTAGCAAAACTTTCACATGGACTTCTTAGCGGAAAAGAATTGACTAATTTTATAAAAAGAAGTTTTGATATAATTAAGTAAATATCATCTTTCCAAATACCTTCAAAAATTTGGGGTATTTTTTTTATTATCTTTAGCCACTTAGAATTGGCTTTGTTTTTGTTACTATATACACTAGTTAAGTGTATTATTAAAATAATTTTTTGATGAGCTATATGAAGATATTGAGAGCGTTTTTAATTACTGTGATGGTTTTAGGCTTTCAAAATGTTCTTGCACAATATAGTAAAAGTCATTACATACCTCCTATAACAACTACAGGTAACGGTGCTGCAAATCCATTAGACCAATATTTATATATTTCAACTCCAAGTGAAACTCCAGTTAATGTTGTTATAAAACCAATGGGTGGTACCGAAATTTCTGGAACCGCATCAAATACAGATCCGTGGGAATTTTATATTGGTAACGGAACAAATACAAATTTAATAATTACTTCGAACAGTTTAGATGGGAATCCTTATAATAACAAGGGTTATATTATAGAATCTGAAGATCTTACATATGTATCAGCAAGACTATTTGCTGGTAGCTATTATCAAGCAGGTAGTGTAGTTAGTAAGGGTACCGCAGCTCTAGGAACTGAATTTAGAGCAGGTACTTTTGAAAATGAAGGTAATTTAACAGGTGGAACTCCTCAAAATTATTTAAATTTTGTTTCTGTACTTGCTACCCAGGATAACACAACAGTAGATTTTAAAGAATTTGGAAATGGAGTTACAATAATTAATAATATCCCAACAGAAGACATTATTCTCAACGCAGGTGAGACTTATTCTGTAGCTATAACTCCCTATCCAACAAATACTAATGCAGCTAATGCAGCAGGGTTAATAGGAACCTTAATTGAATCCGATAAACCCATCGCTGTAAATTCAGGTTCATTTACTGGAAGTAATTCGAATTACAATGAAGGAGGTGGACAAGATTTAGGAATCGATCAAGTTGCTCCCGCTAGTATTATCGGAAACGAATATATATTTGTCCGAGGACTTGGTCCTGATGAAGTTGAAAGACCTTTAATTGTTGCACATGAGGATAATACGGAGATTTATGTAAACGGGAACCTGCAAACTACAATTAATGCTGGTGATTACTACTCAATTCCTTCAACATTTTATGGTATTAGTTATTCTAACACAATTTACACAGGATTCGGAAATGTAAACGATGATGGATACCCAGAAACAGTCAATGGAATTTCTATAAATCCTGAACTAAATTCCGATGACCAACCACCAACGAATCAGTCAAATAACATGTATGTAAATACAAGTAAACCAGCATTTGCATATCAAGTTATTGGGGGAATAAGAGCAGGGTCTCAAGGACAATTTGGAATTACCAACGGAGTTGCAAATGTTGGACTTTTTTATGTACCCCCTATTAATTGTAAAACACCCAAAAGTGTAAATAATATTCCTGGAGTCAGTCAAATTGGAGATGAAATTTTTGGAGGCATAATTACAATCGCAACTGAAGCTGGCGCTGATGTAACTATAAACGGGAATCCTATTGGAACTTATGGTGCAATTGCTGAAGTAGTTGATGCCAACCCCTTATATGAAACATATACCATAGAAGGATTAATAGGAGATGTAAGTATTGAATCTTCAGCTCAGGTCTATGTTGCTACTTTTGGAGCATATGAATATGCTACTTTTGGAGGTTACTATTCTGGATTTGAATTTAGACCTGAAATCATCTTAGAGACATTGAACAACGAAGATAATTTATGCATCCCTAATCTAACATTAAGTTTAAGTAGTATATCAACATATGACGAATATCAATGGTATTATAATGACGAAGCTATATCTGGTGCTAATTCAAATAGCTATACTCCTTCTGAACCAGGATACTATCAAATTTCAGGATTAATTGAAGGTTGTGAGGGTTCTCTTTTATCAAATAATATTCCTGTGAGTGCATGTCCTGAAGATTATGATAATGACGGTATTAATGATAATATAGATATTGACAACGATAATGATGGCTTATTAGATTGTTTTGAATCATTAGGTGATAAAACAATAGACTTAACAGGAGAAACTGGAGGCAATATTGATGGTATTTATAATTATACTTTTGGATTAGAATCATCTGATATTTTTAACTCAGACTGGATAGGAGATGAAATTGGAAATTGGCAAACATTCGCTCCGCCTGCAACAATTGACAATGAAAACAATCAACAAGATGGATATATTTCATCTTCAACAACTTTTGACAGTGAAATAAGTTTAGCTATTAGCTACAGTTCATTTTTTGACCCAGTAACTGGAAACCCAATAACCACAAACACTATGGGTAATCAAGAATGGTTTAGTTTAAAGGTTCCCTTTGATAAAACTATTACTTTGCTTGACCCAGATGATCAAATACTTATTGATTCTAATTTTGACGGAATTTTTGAAAGTGGAATAACTAATTTTTCAAATTTTGAGATTAGGTTTAGAGTAAACGGTGAGAATTTAGATAGTACTGATGCAACTTTTAAGTTTTATACTCATCTAACTAACTTTTTTGAGCTAAGTCATTACAATTCAAATACTGAAAATTCAAATACTGCAATTTTCAATGTTACAGCTACTTGTGTTCCTATTGACTCAGATGGAGATGGGATTGTAGATGCAAGAGACTACGATAGTGATAATGATGGGATTTTAGATATAGTTGAAGCTAGTGGAAATAATTTTAATCCTTTATTAAATATTGACTCAAACGGAGATGGGTATGATGATGTGTTTGATGAAAATTTTACACCTCTTGATTTTGATAATGATGGTGTTTTAGATTATTTGGATTTAGACTCTGATAATGATGGTATATATGATTTACATGAATCAGGCGCATTAGTTTTTGTTACTGATGACGATTTGGATGGCACAATAGATGAAATTGAAGTTGGAAACAACGGTTTATCAAATTCTATTGAAAATAGTATTGACTCAGGAGTTCTAAACTTCGTAATACTAAATTCAAATGATGATAGTTTCTTCAATTACATTAACCTTGACTCTGATTCAGATGGATGTTTAGATGTAATCGAAGCTGGATACACCGACTCTAATAATGATGGTATTTTAGGAGATAACCCTATTAGTACTGATGAACTCACTGGACTAATTACTAGTGGAACAGATGGATATACACTACCTATTAATGATGACTTTACAATTAATGCACCTATATCCATTGATACTCAACCAGAATCTGAGATTACTGTTTGTGAAGATGGTACTTTACAAATTGTTATAGAATCTACAACCATAGACACATATCAGTGGGAGTCTTCGGCTAATGGGATTGATTGGAATCTTATCACTGATAATGAATATTACTCGGGGGTTAATGACAATATTTTATTCATTAATAATACCCCTCTAACTCTTAACAATTTTAAATATAGAGCCTTAGTTGATAGAATTGGCTATGGCTGTATTGTTTATTCAGAAGAATCTACAATTTTTATAAATCCACTTCCCGATTTGATAGTTCCTACTCCATTGCAGGAGTGTGATGATGATT
>CEQX01038830.1_pt1 | contig 13011 bp, 3 predicted proteins | sample 356261 | NCBI WGS metagenome assembly CEQX01 (sample SAMEA2621076, study PRJEB7988) | marine metagenome | isolation source: saline water (ENVO:00002010), including | reverse complement strand
TACAAGATGCAAGTTATAATATAGATAATAGTTTTATAAGATTACCAATAGATTTTTCAAATAACAATAAAGAATTTTACATAAATGATGATAAATTAATAAATAATAACCATTTATTTAAAGGAATAAAATCATTAGGTTTAAGTAATGAAATATTGTGTGAAATAAAAGATCAAAATACATCAACTAGAAAATTGAGTAAAATATCAATAGGTTTATTAGAAGAATTAGGTTATGATGTATGTTATAATGAAGCAGATAATTATGAAATAACTGAAAAAGTAAATATAATAAAAACTTTAAATATTGAAATTAATAAAAATGATGATAATACAATTGATATATATAAAATTTATATAGCAAATACTGATAATACTAAATTCAACAATTACAAATTAAGTGAAATATCTAACAAATATGCAATAGGAGATAGTAAAAATAATCCATATATAATAGGTTATATAAGTGATGATTTTCATAATTCTTACAGTAACAGGACAGAATTATTATATTTAGATAGAGGTATAACAATAAAAAATACTATAGATGGTTCTTATAATTATTATAATTCATCTTTGTTTAATAATTATACTATAAAGTATGATTATATTGAAAATATACAAGATAACTCATATGTAATCAACAATAAGTCTTACAATAATGATAGTAATAATTATGAAATAAGTCACAATTATTATGACAATGAAATATCATTAAATATAATAGATTTATCAAATATATTGAATTTTAATGAATCATCAATAGATTTTTCCAGTATTGTACAAATTTTTAATGTAAAAGATGAATTTAATAATGAAATATCAATGAATAAATATATTAAATTAACAATATTACCCCCATATATAACATTATCAGGTTCACCAGATGCAAGTAATATAGAATTATATTTGACAGAATATGAACCATTTGTAGATTATGGTCATAGTATATTTGATGTAATAGATGGATCATTAGCTAAAATACAAGATGTATCATTAGTAATAAAAAATAAAAATTTAAATGATAATATAAAGTATAATATCAAAGAATCAGAATTAAATGGTATTGATTACAGATTTACAACAAATAATATTGGTAATTATGATATATTGTACAAAAAATCTAATAGTAATAATAAAGAAGCCAAAAAACATAGAGATTTAAAAATAGTAAAAACGCAACCATTAGAATATATAACATATTTAAAAGTACATGACAACAATTTATTTTTTGATAAAAATAATGATATAAGTAACAATTTAAATAAATTAGATTTATCAAATATATTATGTTATAAATACACTATAAATAATCACCCATATGAATATGAATATAGTGATGAATATGTAGATAATAATATATATGATATTAGTTACATTATAAATCTAGAAAAAAATTATAATTATGCTTTTATATTACCATATGATATATCAAATAATATAAATATAAATTATAGTAATGGTGTAGAATTAGTAACAAGACAAATATATAATATATATGATAAAAAAGATACATCTTGTAATTTGTACAGATTACTAGATAATAATGGTTATATAACTATGAAAAAAATTAATAATTTTGACAGAATGTCTATTCAATTATATGATGTTTGTAATAATACATTGAAATATATAAATAATTCAAAAGATATAATATTAGATAATTCTTATAATAAATTGTATTGTATAGATGATATTAGTACAAATAATAATAAAATTAAAAATATAAATTATTTTGATTATGCAAATAAGATTAATGGTAAAATAAATATAAATGTTAAAATAACAAATAGAAATAGAAATATAGCAGGATCTAATCCATTTTATGAATTTACAAATAATAATGATAACAAAATATATAATAAAAATTTATATTTATCATATGGATTATATGAATTTGATACGCATGATAGTTCTAATTTTTACAATAAAATAGAATTCTTTTATGATTTATCATATACAAAACCATATACTAAAAATATAAGATATACAAATTTACCAGGTATGAGTAATTCAAAATTTGAATTATTAATAGAGCCATATACACCAAATATATTATATTACAAATCACACAGAATAAAAGATATATCTGGAAAATTACAAATAAATTCAAACATATGTTTTTTTAATGATATTTTATCAAATAATAAATATTTGAGTTTAAATGGTAATGTTACATCTGAAAAAATGTTTAAAAAAACAGATTTTTTTACAATAAGATCTATAGAAAATGATTTGTGTTTGAATACAATAAATAAAGACTCACCAGATTCTAATATCAAAATACACAAAAATAGAATATTATTAAGTTGTCATACAGCAGAAACAAGTGATATTAAACCTATTATAGGTATAACACAAGGAAATATATTAAATAATATTTTATATTTAAATAATGAGAAAAAAGTAGTATTTATAAATGATATTTATAAAAATGATTTATTTTCAGTAAACAAAATGAAAAGATTGAAAAAAGATACAAATGAGGATAATTATGAATATCATGATTCATGTTATAATTATTTATTTAATATACCAGAAGATAATAGATTAGATACAGATTATTTGAATAATAATAAAACATTTGAATTGTCATTTGAATATTATGATGGTAGTAAAAATATTAATGATATAATTACAAAAAAAATATTTGATAATACAAATACTAATTTATATTTTAATATAATAGAATTAATTAAAGATAATATAATCAATAATGTTAATTATTTTGATAATTATGTAAATACATTAACACCAAATAAAATACCAAATAAATATACAAACGATAATTTTAAATATACAATAGAAGATATGAGAGGTAATGTGATAATAAATGACAAAAATTATGATGTTAATATATTGGAAAATAAAATATTAAGTACAAATAAATTATTATTAAATAATTTGTTACGATTTGATAGTTCAGCTAATAATATAGATTTTTTATTATATTCTTATATAGATATTTTAAATTATTTAGATAATTATAAAAAATTTAATGATGTAGAATTACATGATATACAAAAAAAAATTTATGAATTTAATAGAACAACTAGTGTATTAGATAAATCAATAATGGATAATAATAATATTGAAAAATTAAACGATAATTTTGATAAATTAATAAATCCATCAAATATAAACAAATTTTATGAATATTTATTATATAAAAAATTTGATATACATATATATTGTGATGTAAGTTTAATATCATATATACCTCCACAAGAAGATATTTCAAATTGTATTATTTTTCAAAATGCTTCAATGTTTTTAAAAGGAAATGTATTAAATAAAGAAGAAGTAGAAAATAATGGTAATCAAAAAATATTTGATCCTGTAACAGATATAAGTAATAAAGTATTTTTATCAAGTAATAAAGTTGATAATGTTAGTGATTCATCAATTTTACTAACACAAAAAAATTTTTATCATAATATAGGTATATTACCAGATAGTAACAAATTTATTTTTCATAAATATGATACAAATGATAATAAACATACAAATTATTTAATATATGATGAAATAGAAAAACATGAAGATAGTAAAATTATTGTTAATAAAAATAATTATTTAATAGATTTATCATCATCTTTTTATTTTGATTTTAGTGAAAACAGTAATGTAGACTCATATGTTTATGATTCTTCAAAAAATAATATAATATATTCAATAAGTAATAATGAATTAAATAAACAAACATTAAGTATTAATTTTGATGTAATTGATAGTCTAAGTACAAATGATTTAAATAATGAACCATATAAAATATTTGATATTTTGAATATAAATGGAAGCACATCAGAAATAATATATGAAACAATAAATAATGAAATATATAAATATGATGAAACTTATACATTTATATTAGATTTGAATAATTATTTTGAAAGAAATATCTACAAAATACCTTTGTACAAATCAGAAAATATAAAACCCAAAAATTTAAAATATACTTTAAAATTGAGTACAATAAATTATGTAAATAATTTTGATATGTTTGATTTTTCAGAAAAAAAACAAATAATATTTACAAATGATCATATGAAAATATTAGATGATTTGAGAAGTATATTAATAGTTTTCAATTATTATGTACAATATATTTACATAACAATAAATAGTATGTTTTATGAACAAACAACATATAGAGATGATTGGGGTTCAGATAATATTTTATTCAATAAAATAGACAATACAATAAATAAACAATATTTTAATATACATGAAAGATTAAATGAAGTATTATCAGAACTTAGATATGTTATACAATCTGTAAATTTAAATGATTTTTATGAAAATATTAGAAATAGAAAGACTATATTCAATGATATATTATTTGGTATAAAAAATGATGATTTGATTTCAAGATTAATACCAGACTTTGAAAATTTTCAATTTGATAATTTAAATAATGTTATTGATGATGAAATTTATATAAAAATGGATGAATTGAAAGCTGACTATAAATTGATAGAAACTAATTATGATAAATTTTTTAATTTTTTACATCAATATATCAGTGATGATAGTAATATTGCTAATGATTTTATTCTAGAAAGAAGAGAAGATTATGAAAATTTGAAAGAAATGCACAGTAGTTTTAATAATTATGTAGATGAAATAAGAGGTATATTTAGAACACGATTGACAGATATTAATTCATATATTGCTAAAGATACTTTCATAGATTCATTAATGTACAAATTAGTTTATCCAATGTATGAAATAAGTTATAATAATACTAACCCTCCTACAAAATATTATAGTATATATAAAGAACTTAAGTATAATTTTGAAGATACTAGTCTTAATGAAGAATCAGGATTTGATACAAGATTACTTTATAATTTCGACATATGTGGTGATTTAGTAACTGATATTAGCTTTAGAATTATTAATGACTTATCATATTTATATCATATAGATAGAGTAAATTATGATTTTAGTTATATAGATTTGGATGGAAATGAAATAAGTTATAATTTTATATATAAAGTTGAAGGTGATCCTAATGATTTAAATATTAGAAGATGGTTACCAAGATCAGATACAGATCCATCTGCAATATATGTATATAAAAACGATTTATCATTTGCAAATTTAATAGATGAAAATATAACTCAAGAAAACTTAATAGAAATATCAACAGATGCATCAGGATTGAAGTTTCCAAAAAAGAATTTAAAATTTTCATATGATGATATGATAAATAATAGATACGAAAAAGTTATAGAAGGAGAATCTTTAAAAATAGATTTTTCATATTTATTATATGATACAGATAATGAAAAAGATAAAGAATTATATTATTTTTATGATAAAAAAGATGGTAACGGGGTTGAGAAATTATTCATCGATTTATCAAACAGTATACATTTTTATGCATTAGACCAATCACAAAATATTGTAAAAAATAATTATCCTCAATTTTTAAGAATAATGAATGATTTATCATTTGATTATTTAGAGTCATTAGATAATTATTTTAATTATAATACATTTGAAAAATTATTTGATGATTTGAAAACAAATTTCAAATTGTTAGCTCAAGAAATGTCAATATATGAAGAAATTGTACAAGAATCATATGATATTAATTATGCTAAAGAAATATTTGAAATGTACGATATATGTTATAATAATAGTAAAAACATAAATAATTTTAAAAATGATGAAAATTACAAAAGTAGTGATTATTTAAAATGGTATAATAATTTTTCTGGTTTAGATATATCATATGTAAAAACTCAATTTGCTAATCAAAAGATATTAGATGATAAAAATATTGAAATGACAAATACAAATACTATATATAAAGGTAAAGTAAAATTATCAAAAATATTACAAACATCATTTGTTAAACCAATAGCAGAAAGAATTTTAACAAATTATTTTATAAGACAATCAGATTTTGCAAATATTATAAATATAGAAACAGATTCAACAATAAACATAAATACTATAAGTAGATTATATACTTTAACATACAAAATTTTCAAGAAAAAATTTGATTTAACAAAAGATAACTTATTTGGAGCTCATAAAGGTATAGAAAATATACCTGAAATAAATCATTTAATTGGTGATATAACATTAAAAGGGTCAAAATTATTATTAAGATCAATAGAATCAAATAGTATAATGATAAATATAGATGTAAATTATGAAGATTATTATAATAAAAATTTATATATTGATAAATATTTGTTAGATTTAACAATACCAGATATAACACCGCCTCGTATTAATTTTAATGACAATTTTGAAATTATTATATATCATTATAATAAATTTACATCAACAGACTTAAAAGACAAAAGATTAAAATTAAATTTATTAAATTTTGTAAAAAATATAAAAGATATTGAAGATGGTGATAGTAAATATTCAGTATATGATAATAAAACATATATGTATATACATAAGGACAAAGTTTATACTATTAATGATGCTGCAAATATAGAACAATTTTATAATGAAAGTGTATTAAGTTCTTATATACTAGATATATCGTTAGATAGTTTTTTTTATTTTTCAAATTTTAATAATTATGATAATACAATAGACTTACTATATGGATATGTTGATATATTATTTATTGTAAAAGATAAATTAAATAATACAAGAAAATATAATAAAAATATAAAAATTTATGAAGCGATTAATGGTCCACGAATTTATTATAATAATAATTTTGTACCAAATTTATTCAATATACCATTAAATATAACTTCACCAGATATTAGATATGAAATATTAAGTGATATTGTTAATTTTAAATCATTAAATTATGATTTTGATGCAAATATATATAAATTTTATGATTTAACATCAAATAATGTGAGTATATTAATAGATGAATATAGAGGAATTTATGAACCAATAGACAATATATTAATTGATGCAGGAAATTTGAATATGGGATATATAATAAATTATATGGATACTAATTACCCTAATTCTACATACGATAATTATTTGAGTAAAATAATAAATAATATAGAAAATAGAGAAATACGAAGATATGAAAAATTTATAAAATACAGTGTATTAGATTCTAATTTGAATGAAATAATATTATATAGAGATATTATAGTAAATATAATTATAGAAGAAGATGAAAGTAAAGTAAAACCTTGTCCAAGTGATTGTAAAGGATTATATGATAGAACTTTACATAATTATAAGTTAGGTTCATCAACTTGTAGAAATCGCCAACAAACATCATTAATAAAACACTATCAAAAAAAAAATCAAAATATTTAAATAAAATATATTATTTAATTTGAATGTAACATTAAATAATATAATTATATTTGAACAACAGAACAATTAAAATCATATAATAATAAGTTGCTAATATCTTTATTATTATCAGTTTTGATTCTAAAATATATATAACTATTAATATCAGCAGTTCCATTTTCAAGTTTTCCAACATAATTTAAATTTGATGTAGAATAATTATATGAATTATCAAAAGAAATAATTGTATTTTTTGATTTAGTTAATACATCACCTTCATATGCACCCCCAGTATTCATCATTTCAAAATCATAACTAATAACTTCAACATCATTAGGATGTTCATTAAAATATTTTAATGTAACATAAGCATTTATATTAAAAAATATATTTTTATTACTAAATTGTGGATTGCTAGATGATAGTGTAATAGCATCTACAAAATCATTATATATAATTTTTATTCTATCAACATCTTTACGTAGTATTGTTGCATCACTAATATCATAAAATTTATCATAATCTACATTAGTATTATTATATGATATATCTAATGGTATATTTAAATAACTAATATCAGTATCAGTAGATATAAAATTATTTACATAATTATCTCTAATGTTATCATCAAATGAAACAAAATCAGTATAACTAGTATCTATTTTATTTTGATAATCATTTCTATTATTATCACTAGTAGGTATTATTTTATTATAACTTAATTCAACATTAACAAATTTTTTATTATAAAATATATTATATGATTGATCATTTGTAGAATCATGTATAACTTTAATAGATTGTAAACTTGAATCAAAGTAAATTGAACCAGTTGTTAAATTATTGACATATGATATATCAGGTATTATTAGTTGAGATTTACTAATATCAATTTTACTATTTTGCAGGCCAACTAAATTTTGATCAATTTTACATTCTTTTAATTTTATACGTTCTAGTGTAATATTCTTTCCAGTCGCTTCTAATTTTTCTTTAATTTCTAATTCATTAGTTATTATCTTATTGATACAAGATATATCATTATATATGTACAAATTATTTGCGCATATATCATTACAACTAATAATATTACATGATATTTCAGTACAAGATATATCCGTACATGATATATCACGAATTACATGAAATGTTTCCAATACACCTTCAACTGCAGTAAATTGTTTAGATACATATAATATATTAGTAGATATATCATTACAACATATATCATTACAAGATATTTCATTAGCACAACTAATATCTTGTGTTCTTATAATATTGAAACTAGTTTCAGCATTAAAACAATTGAATTCATTAATACTATTACTATTTATAGGAAAAGTTAATATTCCGCTAATATCTAAATTTTGGTTAATAGAACAATCATTAATTATAACTTTATCAAAGTTATCAGGATTTACAATTGGAGCACCAGTAGAGTCTAATATTGTTATTTTATCCAAAGTTTTATATTTTAATGTGTTAACAGATAAATCATTGTTAACAGATAAATCAAATACCGTTAATTTTGAGTTACAAAAATCAATAGCATCACAAGAAATGCTGCAAAATGAACCATCAACTATGAAACTAGAATCAACTTTTAAAGAATCAACATCAAAATTTATACATGAAAGATCTTTTATATAACCACTAACATCACAATACAAATTAGAAACATCAATATTACTAACACATATAATACCATTATTATCTACAATATGTATAGAATAACTAGGTTCTTGTGTATTAAAACCAATTCTATTAGTGCTAGTATCAATACATATATATGAAGAATCATTATTTATAAATGAAGATGTTAAAGAAGAAGTTTTTTTAACATTAGCTATCAATTTATTAATAGATGACATTATATTATAATAAAATTATATTATAAAGATAGTAATATAAACAAAAAAAAATATATTTAGTAAATAATAAAATATATATATAATATATAAAATATGGTTAAAAAAACGATGAAATCAAAGGATGGTAAATATCATATAAAAGGTAAAACTTATGAATTTTTAATAGGTAGTAGAGCTCAAGTTATGCATGGTACTGCTTACAAAACAAATGGAGGAAAAGATGCTTTAAAAAAAGAAGATTTATTGAAAAACAAAAGTGGAAAAATAGTATCTAGAAAAAAACATAATATGGCTAAAAAAGAAAAAAGATTAGAAAAATATGGTTATTTTACTAAAAAAGGTAAATTTGGTTATGTAAAAAAAGAAGGTAAAAAAACCAAATCAAAAAAAACAAGAAGAAGAAGAAGATAAATAAATAATAAATATAATATTTTACAAAAAAAATTATATAAAATATTATATTTAAATAATAAATATGGATGTTAATAAATTATTAACAAATATCGCAGATTTTAATTTACCCAAAGATCCTATTGAATCAGATTTAAATGCTATAGATGTAAATAATAGTATTTGTTTTGATTTATGTTTAAATAGAATAGGTATAGGAACGGTTGATCCATCATATACAATTGATATAAGTGGAACAAGTAATAATATAGATATACATATAAATAATAATGATATAAGTTATAATGTACATGAATCAATAGATATATTATTTAAATTAATAAAAGAAATACATAATACATCTGGATTTACACATAATTCAGATAATCTAGATAATAGTACAGTTGGTTATTATAATTTATATAGCAGCAATAAATCAAGTTAATGAATTAAAAGTGAAATATAAAAAATATAATATAGACAAAAATATTATATTTTTATATTATAATTGATGTCAGGTCCATCTAGAAAAACAATATCGGATATAAATGATATAACATTTTTAAATTTTAATAGAGAAGAAAGACCATGGAAAGTTACAGGTAGTTATTTTAAACATGATTTAGAAACATATAATTTAGCTATGAATTCAGTTAAAACAGGACAACCAATAACATACCAAGAATATTTAAATGAAAATAAACAATTAAAAAGTATGACATTTCATTCTGTTAGTGGAGGAATAATATTTAAAACAAATACTAATGATACAAGTAAATTTTTGGAAAATGTAGAAATGGAAAAAGATTTACATGTAAAAAGAAGGGCAACAATAAATGATGTATTATTTAATCATATAAGAATAGATAAAATATTAGCAGGAACATTTGATGTATGTTATACTTTTATAGATTTTTCATATACACCAACTGAACAAAAAATAATATATACAGCAAGTAATAATATTTTTAGTTATATAACATCAACAAGTGGTGAAATAGATTTTATAAAAAATGATGTAGCAACAATAAATGAAATATCAAATAACGAAATAGTATTTAATACAGAAAATGTAATAATATATAATACATTAAGTAATGAAATATTAATAAATAGAGAATTATATAATACAAATTCATATATAAAAGAAGCAGATATAAGTGATATAAATTTATATAATATAAATAGTGCTTGTACATTTTATGAGGATATAAGTACAAATAAAACAATACACAATAATAAAATAATAAATAATTTATTAGAATCAAAAGAATCAAATATAAAAAAGGCAGATATAAGTGATGTAAATTTGTATAATATAAATAGTGCTTGTACATTTTATGAAGATATAAGTACAAACAAAACAATATATAATGATAAAATAATAAATAATTTATTAGAATCAAAAGAATCAAATATAGAAAAAGCAGATATAAGTAATGTAAATATATATAATATAAATAATGATTTGGTAACAATAAATAATGACTTAAATGTAAAAGGAATAACCTACAATAATCATATAATAACAAACAGTATTGAGACACAAAAAATAAATATAGAAGATGCAGATATAAGTAATATAAATATAGAAAATGTAACAAGCTCAAATATAAATTTTAATGATATAAATGTAAATGGAACATTATTTGTAAATGCATTGGATATAAATATAAATAGAACAACTGGATTAATAAATGGTGATTTGAATATTGAACGAATATTAAATGATATATCAAGAAATATAGTAGGTGGAAGATTTCATAATTCAATAATAGGTTATGATTTGGATGATAGTGTAGATGCAACAAAAGCAGCATTTAGTGATTTATTAGTAAATTCAAAATTAAATATAATAACAAATGAAAAAAATAAAATACAAATAACAAGTTCTGAAAAAAATACATTAGACAATGAGTTATTAGTGATAGACAAATTAGAAAATATAGAAAATTATGATATGAATATTTATAATCATAATGATAAAAAAATAAGATTATATTCGGGAGATAATCAAATAAAAATTTTTATACCAAAAGAATTACCAGATGATTTATATTATTTATCAAGAAATGGATGTGGTAATTTAGTAGTAAAATTTGACAAACCATTAAATAGTATGCAACATTATTATTTAATAAATAATAAATTAGAGAATACGAAAATAGAAATGATAAAAGATTCTAATTATATGGAATATACGTGTGGACAATTAGAAGATAGACCATTATTAAAAGATAAATCTTATAATTTGTTTATGAAAAATGTATATAATTTGCCGAGTATTGAAAAATTTTCATTATACATAAGACAGCAAAATGATTTATTTATAGATCCAATAATAATAGAAACAAATAATTCAAATAATTTTATGGAAATAATAAAAAATTATAAAACATCATGGAAAAATTCTATAAATTTAAATAAAATAGAATTAAATAATAATGAAACTAAATCAGAGTTGAAATTTAATTCAGATAATAATAAAAATTCAATATCATTATTAGGACCATCAAATAATTTCAATAATAGTTACAGTTTGAAATTACCAAAAAATATATGTGAATATAATGAAATATTAAAAATAAAAGGAAGAGAGAAATATTTAGATAATGATACAAATAAATATTATAATAGCAATAGTATTAATAAAATAATAGTAGATGTAAAAGACGATGATGTATTAATTAAATTACCAAGTAACAATGATTTACATAAAAATTTAATATATAATTATGCAAAAGATATTATAGTGACAGAAAATATACCAAAAAATATAGGTATAAGATATCATGAAGGTAAAGTAGAAATATATTATAATAGTAATAATGAATTTGAAGTAACACAATATAAAAAATATGATGTAAATGATAATATTTTTACTAATTCATTTAGAATATATTTAAATGAAAACATAAATATTGAAAATTGTGTATTAGGAGAAGATTTTAAAGATTTAATAATGTTACCATTTACAAATATAAATCAAATAATAATTTTAGGTAATGATATGAAAGCATTACCTATACCAAAAAACAAATGGACAACTATTGTAACAGTTTATAATTCATCAAACAAAATTTACAATAATTTAGATTTTAAAAATAATATAAATTTGAATACATCAATATCTATATATGATAATGAGGATATACAATATGCTTCATCACATAGATTAGATGAATATAATAAATTGGAATTTATATATGATATATTTAATGTTCAAGAAGATTTAAGTAAACGAGGTATAAAAGGTTTTGGTATAAAATTCAAAAATCCATTAACTGATTATCAACACAATATTTTAATAAATAATAAATTTGATGATATATCATTAAAAGAAATAAGATATAATAATATAACAAATAAAACATTGTATGAATGTTATAATTTAGATAATGTAATATTGTATCAAAATAATATATATAGATTATTCAATAATAGTACAATAAATAATTTACCAGCTGTTGAAAATTTTGAAGTATTTTTAAGAAAAGAAG
>CEQX01017538.1_pt1 | contig 13018 bp, 8 predicted proteins | sample 356261 | NCBI WGS metagenome assembly CEQX01 (sample SAMEA2621076, study PRJEB7988) | marine metagenome | isolation source: saline water (ENVO:00002010), including | reverse complement strand
CAACCAAAAGGTCAAGATTACAATTACCAATCAAAGGCAGATTTAGTAATCAGTATTGAACACTATGAAGATACTTGGCAATCAGAGGAAATTGATGAATCATCAAGGGTACGTATCGTTCCACTCGCAATTTCCATCAATCATCCTAATTCGGATAAAAATCACCAAGGTGCTCTTGATGTAGTGATTCAATGCGCTGCTCTAGCATCTGAAGTATGTCCTAATGGAACAAGAGTTAGAAGGTTGAGACCATTGTGTGGAGTTGGTCATTGGCTAAGAGAATCTTTGGACAATTCCTATGATCCTGTTTACACTAAAATTAGAGATATTCTTCAAGAAGAAGGATCTATTCGGCTACTACCATTACCAGAAATAATTAATCCTGAACTTGGCATGTTAGATAATATGTCCATTTCAATGCTCAAAAGGTTGACTAAGAAATGGCCAAAAATGGCTTATGACCAAAGACAACAGGCGCTGAGTGAATTAGCTCTACCTTGTCTTATCAACGATAAATTATCAACACCGAGATTGGAGGAATTAATTTGGTATCGTGTAGTAACCGTTGAAGGGCAACAAGATTTACATTCCCAAATTTACCATGCTAAAGAAGCATGGCCACAAGCAATTGATGAGAGTAAGTCATTTGCCTCAAACTTACTGAAGCAATTAATCACAGCCGGTCAGTTAATCTGACATTGGTCGATGAATTCAAACCATATGGCTGTGTGGGTCAGCCATGGCAATCGAAAGATTACTCACTGGAAGTATCAAAGACCAAATCAAGGAATTACTTTCTACTGAAGATTTAGTCATTGAGGCATTTAGAGACCTTGTCAAAGATGAATTAAAGACACATATCCGCAATAAAGTAGACTCTGATCCCGAATTGAAGAGTGAAATAAAGGACGCGGTATCTTATTATTTCCAATCAAAAGCACGTTCCATCTATGCTGAACTAAAGGCTACTCGAGCAGCAACAAGACTTGGGTTAAGATTACTTCCTGATGATTTACAGGGCGAAGTTGGAGAAGCACTGGTTTCATTATTTGAGAAAGAATTGGGCGCACTTCTAGAAAAAGCACTTTAACGGGCTTTATCAATGATAAATATAATACAGATAAATTGCTACATGTAATAGAGTAAATTATGAGCCATGAATGATTCGCTTAGCCGTGGTGAGTAGTTTGTCGACAAGAATAGTTCAGTTCACCTTGGTCTTGTTGCTGATTTCTTTGCCATTTTCTTCACAACTTTCAGGTATTGCTGAAGCAGAATCAGTAGTGGTATGTTGTGATGATTCCCATGATGTCGATTTGTACCTCATCGGCGGCTCAACTGGTGCCCTTACTCCCTTTTCTCAATTATTAGAGGATGAAGCGAGTAATGCATTAATCACAAATTCCATAACATCTCAAGAAGAGGTAGGGGTTTGGAGCATGGGTAAAGTTTGGCCTGGTTCAATACCCGAATCTAACTGGAATTTTGTCATGAATTATCGGGTAAGTGATGCAGGCGGAGCGCAGATTAATGCAACTGCGACAATAAAGATAGGTTCGCAAACCTTCTCTGATTCGACAAATATTGATTCTTCTGTACTTACCCAAGGGGAAGGGACAATTGAATTTTCCATACCAGTTGATGAAATGTCAGTTTCCTCATCTAGCGAAATAGAGTTGGTACTTAGTGCACGTTCGGTTATTTTTAGTGTTCCTGGCGGCAATGCAGAGTTAGAATTCTTGTGGGGTTCAACGGATTTTGAATCAAAGGTAACCGCGGATATTCCATTGATGGAATTATCAATCGATGAACCTGAAATAGAAGGTAGTGATGCCTACATTTCAGTAATTATTGATTCACCATATGGCCTTGATACTCTTGCCTACTCTGAATCTATTGAACTGACTGTGGATAATCAAGAAGTACCTGGCGAGCCAATTAAAACCCAAAGTGGTGATTCAATTGTGGTTACTTGGACATGGACTGAAGCTTCTGGTGGAGAACAGTCAATACAAGTTAGCGTAAAATTAAATTTCCAAGAAGGTGGACCCTTGATTGAAGGTTCTGCACAGTTTACTATTGAAACATCAGATACGGGAGGAGGTACAGGTACATTTTACCCAGATAATGAGCCATTGCGAACAGGAGGGAGTGGTAGTCCACTTACTATTACTCAAATTGTAGATCTTTCCACCGATGACGGCAACCTGAAATTATCAATGACTACTACTTTGGAAATTGGCGGAGAAATGGCTTATTGGATGCGATGGGGGATGGACCATATCGGTGATATTGATTTGCCAACTAATTCAGTGTTCTACGGCTGGAGCCCGGGTGGCGTGGCAGATGAGGATCGGGAAAGTCGCAGTATTGAAAATGTTGAAAAAGAGCAATTTGAACGAGAATTAAGTAAGAGATATCGAACCTATATGTCAGATATTAACGGTATGCAAATTGATAGTTCAGACTTGATTGGTGATTCCACCGATTTTGATACAATCTCCATATCTCTTGATTTGCTAGGAGAGGACAGAGTTATTTACCATCCGTTGACCCTAACTTTTTCCACCCTTCAAACAGTACAAGATGGAGAACGGTTTGACCTTGTTAGTAGCTTCACATCAACACAAACTGCACCACTTTGGCAATCTTATACCTATAAATTAGAGGCTAAATCATCGATTACAACATCATTTGGTACTGCTGATTTATTGGAGACAGATGATTTATCGTATTCACATTCAAGGTATCCATGGGGTGAAGTAATCAAAGTTGAAGGGACATCAATCAGTCTTGACGAAGAGTTTTCCTTCTATATTCAACCAGGTAAAGGCTTAATCTCTACACCAATGCCGTTAACTATCATTACACTGATCATAATTTCCTTTGGTCTGATAATCTCTTTATCGATGACTAAAAATAAGCATCGTAGATTCCTAATGCTAGAATTAGTATTACTACCAATTGTTGCGCTAATTTACTTCTTCTCATACCCAGAATTATTTGTTATTGGGTCCTCAGCAGTAGCCTCAGGATTATGGTTACTTACTGCGTTAGTCAGTCCAAAGCGTTTGCAATTAAATGCCGTTAATGAGAAGCCAGAAATCACAGTCGACGTACCGGTTGTAGGATGTCCTGCCTGTGATACTAAAATTCCAGTTACAAGTGACGAGAGACCACTAAAGATAGCCTGCAGTGGGTGTGGAAAAACCATTAAAATAGTTGGTTGATTATAGTTTTAGATTCTTCAATGATTTAACTAAGGATTTGCTTTCTAAATAGTCAGATGGTGAGAAATATCCACTAAATTCACCGTTATTATCAACAGATACAACAGCCTGTGGAGTTCTTTGCTTTATTTGCTTAAGCACTTCAGAAAGATTTTGATTATGTTTTATTTCCATAAAGTCAATTTCCATATAATCACTACATTTAGCATTGCTAGGTTCTACACCCTTGACAATTGCACTGAGTATCTGCTTGTGACCAATGACCCCTTTTACTTTTGAATCATCATCAAGAATTATCAATATGCCACCCGGAACAGTTAGTAGCCGTTTTGCAGCTTCTTGTAGGCTATCATCAAGACCAGCAGTTATGTGTTCATCATTTAGGTCTAAATCTGCAACGGTCTTATCACTACTAGGCATAGTTAACCTGTGTGGCTACTGCATATTGATAGTTTCTAATCATGAGTGAATATTATGTTATTATCCTCACCAATCACACCATAGCCAATACGTTCAATTTGCACAATGTCCCCTTCTGATAAGTTATGATGTTCTAGGACACCTTCAATTTCGATGATTTCTCCGTCGGTAACCATCTTCAAAGTAGAATTACTAGAGGAGTCCACAGAAGCCCAATGAATAATTTTTCGAGCATCACTTCTCTCTTGGGATACAAACTTAGCAGACTTTTCAGATATATCAAAGTCAGCAAATTCTTTTAATCTTAATTTATTATCAACATAATCTGTTGATTCGATTAGTACTTGCTGTGATTTAAGACTGATTTTACGATTTCCCATTGCTGGGAAATTTGGATGAGTTGGAATCTCAACGCTACTCTTTGCGTTGCCAGATATTTCAAGTAATACTGGGTCTCTGATGAATGATATTCTTGGCGCATTATCATCAATAATCTTAGTATTATGTGAATAAAGTGAACTTAATGGTACGGATATATCTTTTTGAGTCACTCCTAATTCAACCCAAAAATTGCGCAAAGCCTCGGCTTGGATACCTGTTCCACTAAGTCCTGCAATTGTTGGTAATCGCGGATCAGACCATCCAGTGAATTTTCCAGATTCTATGTCTTTACGCATTTGTGAAGTAGAAAATCCACCCCATTCGTGAACTTTTACTCTACCCCAGTACATTGTTTCAGGATAATCCCACCCGAAGTGCTGGTAAAGCAATGTCTGCTTACGTGTTGAATCCATGAGGTCTTTACCTCGAATAATATGAGTTACCCCCTGCAAATGATCTTCAACAGCGCTTTGGAAATCTAATAGCGGCCATACGCGATATTTCGAGCCAATGGCTTTTCTTGGATGCGGATTTTTTACCGTATCTTGAATTCGCAAGGCGGGCCAATCTCGAAGAGCAGGATTTTTTAGTGTCATGTCAGTTTTAACTCGCACTACAGCGTCACCTGGTACAAATGTACCATCTAACATTTTATTCCACAAGTCAATATTCTGTTGTATATCATTTACTCTGCATGGACAATTGGTTTTACTCACTCTAAACTCCCTAAAATCCTCGGCAGTACATTGACAAACATAACCGAAACCGCCATTCAACATAATATCTGCATGTCGGTAATATTCGTCGATTCGTTCACTGGCAATTACAATCCGATGTGGTTTGAAACCAAGTAACCATTCAGCTTCTTGTTCAATAATTCCATAAGCTTCTGGAAGTGGAGGTTTGACAGTAGTATCTGTGTCATCAAATCTTAATATAAGTTCACCATCATACGCTTTAGCATACTCTCCATTGATGATTATTCCACGTGCATGCCCAAAGGATAACGGTCCATTAGGATTGGGAGCAAACCGAAGTACGACTTTGCCTTTTTGGGCTGAACTTAACTCAGGTAACCCCTCTCTTCGTGTTTGTTTTGCTCTTTCTTCAAGCAAATGGGGTGCTTCGTTTTGCAAAATCTCCCGCAAATAATCAAGGCCTTTCTCGCCTGCTAAACTATTGGCTTGTGCAACTTTTTTGGCAATTAAAGGGCTTAGATATTTGCCATATTGTCGTAAATCTTGGCGCATACCCATTATTCTACCAATTACCGAGCCAGGATTGGCTTTACCAGAGTATTCAATGGCGTTTTGGATTGCCATATGCCATAGCATTGAATCTGTAGGTTCATCTGGAGTCCAGTCCATGCCAATCAATTCTCCCTAACACCAATCCTTGATGAATTGAATGGTTAAATTAAAACAAAGTTGTTTGATTACCATTAGAAATTAATCTGTCAGGTATCTCGATATCATGCTTTTGCGCCCAAATTCGTTTGACAGTAGACCATGACCATCTAAGGTCTTCATGGGGTTTATCTCCTATCATTAGATGAACCGCATCAACGGTTCTTTTATCACTTGGATAACCAGAACCAATGGGGAAGCCAATCTTATTTTCAATCTCAGCAATGCAATGATCTCTGTGTTGTTTTGCCAATATGCTAGCCATCCCAACTATGGGGTATTTTTCATCTGCTTTGTGAAAACTCACCATATTAGAATTAGGCCAAGGCCATTGGTCAATTAGTGCACTTATTCTTCTAGTGAATCTATTTTCATCTACATCACAAGCATCATTGGTGATCATGAAGCCATCATTATTGCCATCTAATGCTAATTTATTGATTGCTTCAGCAAATAATTGTGTTTCTAAAATATTAAGCCCATTATTTTCTACGGCCAAATCTATTCTTGATGGCTGACAGGATATAATGGAATATTTCCATCCTCTGGTTTGGCAATTTTCAAAGAACCATGTGCGAATCGATTCACGCTTTTTTTTACTCAGATCTTTTGAATCTTTAACTCCAGCTTCAACAAGCAGTTTAATGTCTTCTTCGGGAACACAGACACATCCAACAACTAAGGGGCCAATTACAGGTCCCCTACCTGCTTCATCAACACCAATGTGTAACATAATAATCTCAAAAGTCTAAATCATCTTCATCTGGCAACGGAACAGATTTAGTAAATTCTGTTGCTGTTTGTTCACCTTCATTTAGTAAATTTCTTGGGTCATTACGCGTGGTCATATTTGGATTATATTGTGCATTAGGTAGTTTTTTGTTGTCACTAACCGGTTGATTGATGCCCTCAGCGTCAATCGTAGTAAGTAATTCATCGGCTTCATTCCTTACTATTGTTTTGTCATGTGTGTCTAGAACTAAGGCAGCCGCATCCCTTAATTTTTCATCGACTGGTGCCGTGATGGGTTTTACTTGACCAGCGCGATTTTTGAAGGACCGTTCAAAACGTTCGGAAGCCATTTCCGGGGATTCAATTATTGCCGGTTCCACCTTTTTTGAAGCAAATTTAGCCAGCCAATCATCTTGTTTTTCAGACATGTTAGCAGAATTAATAACATCAATCATTGTTTGATTTTCTAATCGACTATTGCGATCTCTCACGGCTTTATTTATGATTAGACCCGATGCTAAAATCGATAGTATTATCCAAAACCATGACTTTACAATGTCAGTGGTAATTTCTACATAATCACCTAGAGTTTTTTGATTTGTCTCTGCTTTATCAGTTTGCCATTTAGTGCCAAAATATTCGACTGAAGTGCTGAACTGAATGGGCTCATCAGGGGTGAATATAGATCTTATCGATATGTTGAGATACATTGTTCCATTACTAATTTGATCGTCTGGAATTTCTGCCCAGGCTCTAACGGTAAAGTTAGAATCCAAAGTTACGTCATTTATTTCAAATGATCTTGGAAATTCAATTCCTTCTTCATAAATCGCTCCATTGGGTGGGATAAAGGACATTTCCGTAAAGTGTGAACATTGTAGTTGAACAATAATTCCATCCATTGCATTTCCATCATTTCTTAGTGTCATTGCGATGTTAAACCGGCCAATAGCATCAGTTTCCTCTACTAAATTTTGCACCGACCATGATATTTCTGGGGCGATTACCACATCAAAACTAATCAATACAGGCTCTTGTATCGAATCAAGTAATGATATTGCTATTGTGACATTTCCAGTAGCAAACGCACTTGCTTCATCATTCGCTGTGATGGTAAGGCTGTTGATGTCAACAAAAGAATTCTTACTAATTTCAAGCGAAGTGGTATCTAGGGATAAACTAACAAAACTAGGATTTTCAATAATTTGAATCAAATAATTATCTCGATAATTCCCATCATTGTATATTCTAAAACTTGCATCACAAGCACTGCTTGGTAATAATTGCGAGCAATCATCTGAAATAAGGTCTGCATTGACCTCTCTTTGCCATAGTATTACAGTTTGTAAATCAACATATTTAGCCCGATTAGCGGCTCCAGTGGGCGTTATTATTACCCTAACTTCAATTTCGCCCCCATTATCATTTGGTGATTGAAATCCAATTTCAAAAGTACGAAAATCTGTTGGCTGGATAAACTCATCTTCATCGCCACCAAAAATCGCTATAATCCATCCATCATACTCAATTCTATCTGATATTGGTACTCCAGCAACTGGATTTCCTTGATTGTCAATTATTTGTAAATCAATGCTAACAAGATTTTCGACATTACCGACGTTGCTAATGGTTACAGGAGTTCTAGCGCTGGAATCTGGTGATAATGAGAGGGTTGTTTCCTGTTCTGATATTGATATATTTCTAAATTCCGACATCAATAAGTCAAAATTCCAAGTTGTGGTCAACTCATCTAAACTAGAAGTTGCTACTAATGAAAAACGTGGGCCTGATTCGAATAGCGGTTGTGAATTTACCACCTCTGGCACTTCTACCCACAGATAAATATAGCACAATTGATTTGTGGTAAAATACTCGTAAGAGGTTTGGTTTACGGTGTTATTCATTGTCCATCCCCAAACCCAGTTTGAGTTTGTTTGAATGGAAAATGAAACATTATCGTCAAACAGGCCATAATTGGTCATGTTAACTGCAAGGTTGGTTCTAATTCCTGGGTCTACTACGAATTGTGAGTCACCAATAACACCAAATTGTAGATTAGATTGTTTTGAAATTACCAGCGTAAATTCGCTTTCTATGATTAATTGGGAATCAAGTGAAGATGTGGTGGTTATTACTGCATTAACTGTCTGATAGGGGGCATAATTATCACAGGTAAAAGAGAATTTAAATTGCCTAACTTGTCCTTCTGCTAGTTGATAAAAGTCAGGCAGATTACTGATTGAGATATTATCTGGAAGGGTCTGCTGAAATGATATCTCATTGACTTGGTCTGCAAGATTCCTTACGGTAATAGAGGCCTCAATAGTTTCTCCACGATGGATGATATGTCTTGTGGTAGAATTTAGTTCAAGTATCTCGTTTTGGGTATTTGCGCTGCTATTTTCGACCATCGGTGTGAATATGCACAAGACCAAGACTAGTGCAACCAATGCCCTGCGCATAGTTTCTGTAATACAATTAGCATATCAAATAATGCTATTTGTTGTGTCAAATTAAACTGGGTCTGGAATGGCCACTAATATTTGGTCAACAGAAAACTCAGCGCCATTTAGTGGGACTTTTAGTTCAAATTGTTCGGCAACATTTGGGTCTATTTCTCCAAAGCAGCCAATGTGGATTCCATTTACACAGACTTTAGCAGCTCTACCAGCCAACCAAGGTCCATCATTGTCTGGGAGAGGAGATATTTCATGATTTTTTACTCCTAAATCTCTCAAGAATGCTTGAATTTTCCCTCGAATTGCAGCAAATCCGCCACTTCTTTCTGCAACTAAGAATGCTAGTCTGGTTAAATTATGGTGATCTCTTACAACAGTACCCAATTCGTAAACGCTTTGTGGCAAATCATGGTGGCGATTACTAGATAGTAATCTAAGCAAACCAGGTGTCAAGTATTGTCTAAGTAGAGTGTGTTCGATGGTAATTGGGTTGGTAATTCTAGTTACTTCTCCAACATTATCCCAACGCATCAAGGTAAACTGGTCATGATCATTGGATAAGGTCAAGGATTGTATTTGCATCATACCAAGTCCTTGCATTGAATTTCTAATTCGTCTAAGAATATGATTGTCAGTTCGAGGGACCGCAGTCATGGGTGATTTTGCTACATCAGTTCCTAAATTTTCATAACCATGTCCAATTGCAATATCTTCCAGTAAGTCAACCTGATGCAGTATGTCAAACCTCCATCGTGGCATTGCTAATGTGACATTTTGCTCATCTTTACTGATTAATGTGCCTCCCATTCGGTTTATCGCAGTTGAAATTTGACTTTCTTCTAATTTGCCCCCAAGTAAACCATCCAACAGTTTTGTCGAAAGTTTATGGGTAATAGCATCTCCATTTGGCAAATGTTCAACTGACCCATCACACGCAGTTATTTTGACAGATTCAATAGTGCCACCATATTCTTCTAATTGCATAGCAATTAACATCAAACATGCTTCACATGATCGATAATCCCAACCAGTTACATCGATAAAAAAGTCTGTTGTATCATTAGTGACGGTTGTATGATCACCATTTATTATTGGCGGGAAAGATAATACATTACCATCCGCATCGATAATCACTGGATATTTTTCAAAGCCATCTAGTAAATGTGCATAATCAATACCTTTTGGATGTTCTAGCAAAATTTGTTTGATGGACATTTCATTGGTCATTGAAAGTGGAGTAAAGCGTGTGTCGTTTGTTACTGCTTTAACAGAAAAAGGCGCTTTAATTTTTGATAGGTCATGAACACCTATCGACGCTCGTTTTCTTCCTCTTCCTAGAGCAAAGTGTAGTTTTTCCTGATGATCCATTAATGACTTGATGAATGCATCTGATTCAATTTGTGAACTTCCCGAATCAACACCTCTTACCACTGCGCCAATAATGACAGGTCTTATATCCTCTAGTTCTCGGTCGACAATTAGTTCTATGTCGCCTTTTTTTACGTTCAGGTTAGGAGTTGCATTGGCGTGATGAATAAAGTTCCTTATGGCCCTTGATAATGTTTCACCAGATAATAGGTCGGGACGATTAGGAAATATTTCGATGTCAAGTTTTTCCGAATCACATTTATCGATATCTGTGCCCAGCAGTGGTAGATTATCTGCGAGGTATTCGATGTCATGTTGGTAACCATGCTTTGACACTAATCGGTCAATGAGTGATTGGTCTACAGAAATTGTTGGCATACTTTCACCTATCTTGCAAACCAGTGAGGCAGTGGTCGCTCATATCCTACTAGTCTTAGTCCACTTACTGCTGCTGTTTCATGATCAAGTGCTCTGAGGTTTTGTCTTGAGAGTGAATCGATGCTTTCCAATCCTATTCTTTGTAGGGTTTTGGATAGTTCAAAATGAATTTTATTTAACCAATTATTAATTTCTGGTCCATCTTCAGATGGAGTTGCACAACACACTAGCTTCAGACCAGCAGCACAAAATTTGACAATATCATCGGCATTAGCTGAAAAACCAAGATTAACCGCAGATTCGGTATAGTAATCTTGTAAATTTGCCTTTTTGCTTCTACCGATTAATACTAAACTTGCAGGTTCTGAAATACCTGTGCCATCTTCAATCGATGTAATTGCCAAATCTGCTCTATGGTAAGCAGAAGTTTTGTGCAAATAGTCAATGCGTCCTACTCCATTGCTGAAACTAAATGGTTTATCTTGACTTAATAATGAACGTAGGGAAACTAACATACCGTCGATTTCTTCTGCATTCATACTAGGCAGACCCATCATGTCAATAACCATCCCGCCACATTGAGCTAGTTTTGGACCAATAAAGTTTAGATTAGCCTGGCTAATAAGGGCGAAATCAATTGCTCTTGGATTAGTTGATACAATGAATGGTTGAGTTTCGATTCGGTTGACTGATGTATTATCTAACTCAAATTTCGATAGAATTTCTCCATCAGAGATCAACGGCATTAATGGTAATGGTAGTGCTATTGGGGTATTGGTTTCCCCTCTTTCTCCTATCAGTGCTACAGTGTCGCAGGTGATGTAATTCATTTTGTGTGGTGCATCTGTTGGTACCAATCCAATTGTCGACATATCTCCTGAAGAAACAACATTAGTAGTCTCGTGATCGGCTTTAGGACTAGTACATTCTAAACATAAGGAATCATTTGGGATTTGGAAATCTTTGATATCTAATTCCTTATTGATTTTAGTTAGTTCAGTTTTAGTGACGGGTCTAAGAGTTACACCTTCGGGTGGATTAGGGCATCGCCCATTGACAATAATCAATCCACCACTCATCCCGGCACCAGGATCATTACCAATATCACCATCAACTACAATGATTCCATCTTTCATCCCACCTCCGACTCTAGACCCAGCATTGCCTCTAACAAATACCAGACCACCTTCCATACATGAACCAAGGTCATCTCCACATCCGTCTAAAATAGTAATCTTGCCGGACTTCATACCATATCCAGCGTAATTTCCTGCTGAACGCTCACAGGTAATGGTATTACCATCGTTGGCCGCACCAAGATATGATTCCACATCACCTTGAATGGTAAAGGTGCCTCCGTTACCAAAAGCTGCTGTCCAAGATCCTAATTTTCCTAAAGCCCTAATCTTGGCGCCTTTTGGCAATCCGGGGCACAAACCTAGTTCCCCGTTTTTTGGTACGGGGTCTCCGGCATTTGTCCACCCAATTCGCAATATCGCGTTCTGTTCAGCGGCTGCTTTGAGTTTTGGACCTAATTTAGAATTGATATTGAATGACCTAGCAACCACATCTAGAGCATCCGCCATGTGAGGATGTCAATGTAGCATGACCATATAGTCTTCTTTTCTATGGAGCACATATTGATGTTTTAGCCATCATAATTATGATACGATTTGTTAATAGATATTCTACCATGACACATAGATTGTGAGACGATGGTAATCAAGGTAGCAATAAACGGATATGGCACAATTGGCAAACGGGTTGCAGATGCAGTTGATGCACAAGATGACATGGAAATTGTTGGAGTAACTAAGACTAGACCAGCCTTTGGTTGCGATTTAGCAGTTAGGAAAGGCTATCCGATTTTCTGCACATATGACGCAGAAGAAAAAATACAGGCTTTTGCCGATGCCGGCTATACCTGCCATGGGGGCTTGTCTGACTTGTTATCCATTGCCGACATAGTAGTAGATTGCTCACCAGGTAAAGTTGGTGCAAGCAATTTAGAAAAATACCAATCTGCTGGCGTCAAATGGATTTTTCAGGGTGGGGAAAAGCATGCTATGACTGGTATGTCCTACACCTCCTCAGCTAACCACAAAGAGAACCTCAATGTTGATGGAACAAGAGTTGTATCTTGCAACACGACAGGTTTGTCAAGAACACTAGTGCCATTATACAACTACTGCGGTTCACTCTCAGTAGAGTGTACAATGATTCGAAGGGCTGCAGATCCTGGAGATTCTAGTAAAGGTCCAATAAATGCCATCAAACCGGTTCTAAAAGTTCCATCACATCACGGACCAGATGTTATGACTGTAAAGTCGGAAATCGCCATCAATTCAATGGCAGTTGCGGTTCCAACAACAATTATGCATGTTCATGTTATAGTCGCACAATTACCAAGCGGCCACGGACTTACTACTGAATCAATTATTGACATGTGGTCTAATGAACCTAGAATTATTCTAATGAACGGTGGTGAAACTGGTATTACCACAACCGCTGAAGTCATGGAATATGCAAGAGACATTGGACGTAAATGGGGAGATTTACACGAAATTTTTGTTTGGAAAGATGGTGTGAAATTAAACGGTGATACGCTATATTATTTCCAAGCAATACATCAAGAATCTGATGT
>CEQX01073742.1_pt1 | contig 13073 bp, 8 predicted proteins | sample 356261 | NCBI WGS metagenome assembly CEQX01 (sample SAMEA2621076, study PRJEB7988) | marine metagenome | isolation source: saline water (ENVO:00002010), including | reverse complement strand
CCTGCGCCGTGCCACACCTGAACGAATCGAACCCCGCGCTCGATGAGCCGCCGGGTAATGAGCATTTGGCGCGCCTGTGTTCCCTTTCCATACATCTTGCGGATCTCTTCTGGCTCCTTACTGATGTCAAAGGCGTCACTCGCTTCCATCTGCATGCGATAGGCCAGTTCAAAGGACTGCAGGCGGGCCTCCAGCCGGGCATCGTGACTTCGTTCTCTCTGGTGATTTTCATTCAGTTCCTTCAGAAGGTCCAACTGACGCCTTTGCTCGCCTCCAGCAGTGTTTGCCTCGATATGCTCTACCAGCTTTTTGGGATCGGAATGCTTTGTGTCCACATACGTCCCCTGGAAGGCCCCGGGTAAAAATGCCGACTGCCAGTTCTGGGTCTCCTGGATGGGGTAACCGCCAGGGCACATGGCCACGAAACCCGGAAGGTTCTGATTCTCCGATCCAAGGCCATAGGTGACCCATGATCCCATGGCGGGCCTTACAAGACGGCCATCCCCGCAATTCATAAGAAGCAAAGAGGGCTCATGATTGGGAACATCCGCATACATCGACCGAATCACACAGAGGTCGTCGGCCATGCTGCCAACGTGGGGAAAGAGACTGGAAACCTCCAATCCGGACTGCCCCATGTGCGAAAATTCGAACGGCGACTTGAAGGCTGCCCCGGTAGGCCTTTCCGTCTTAAGCATTTTGGGCAATTCCTGACCATGGAGTCTGGTCAGCTCCGGCTTTGGGTCAAAGGTATCGAGGTGAGAGGGGCCCCCGTTCATGAACAGATGGATGACCGCCTTGGCTTTGCCTGGAAACTGAGGGCGTCGCGGCGCGAGCGGATTCAGGCCGATACCAGCCCCGGGCTTCTCCGCCGCTGCAACAAGCCCGGGGACCCCGTTGAGAGCTACCCCGGCCATGCCCATACCGCAACGCGATAAAAGTTGCCGCCTCGTCAGAAAGAGGTGTTCGGGGTCTGTTGCGTGATGTGTCATCGCTCTGGTAAGGGCCAGTTGTCCAGCGGTCAGTCGACGTAAAGAAACTCGTTGGAGAGAAGCAAGACTTGCGCAAGCAAGGGCCACCGATCCAGCGCGGGACCGGAGAACCCCTCCCGGGCCTCCGCAAGAGGAACAGGCTCCCCCCGCTCATGGATGACAGGGCTCCAGAGAAAGCTGTCCCACGCTTCGCTCCCGGTTGACTCGACTAGGAAGTCAATTGCCTCCCCTGCTGTGACTTCCAGACTCAGCGGCGTCTGAGCCTTTTCCCCGGGGACTACAGTCCATTGTCCGGCAATCGAACGGCCGGCGACTACAAGGCCCCGCACGGCATCGCCCTTAAGACCAGGTCTGGAAAGCTCCCCGGCAATTTCAATGGTCGTGCTTCTGGGAGCAACCCACCGAAGAATAGCAGCGTGGTCACCGTTTCCCGGGTGACCCCCGCCAGCATGCCAGTGCACCCATCCGGTCCTCGATCCCGGCAACTCAGGGCCTCCCTGCCACACTTTCCCAGTATAGTGAGCCAAGGGCGTGAATTCCACCCGCCCGGTATCCCGGAGCAGGCGGCCATGTCCATAGCTCCATGCTCCCGAAGTCTGGGACTGCTCCCTTGAGGTGGATCCAATAAAGCGTTCTGCCCCTGCCGTTTCTGCAAGGGAGGGATTACGTTTGAGAATCTGATTATAGAGCACCCTTATTCGCACTCGCTCATTTTCATGCCCCGAGGACATCCCGGCTGCAGCCTTTGCCTGCTCGTGCATGAAAGGGCTGTTCATGAGGTAGAGGGCCTGATTCGGCGTGGTGGTGGAGGCACGTTTCACAACGGGCTGACTGGAATCTGGAAAGTCGAAGATTCGAAAGAAGGACGGCGTATTCTGGCGCTCAATAAGGCCATAAATTGTGCGGCGAGGCGGAAACGGAGCTTCGTGGATTTTCACGGGGCGGCCTCCCAACCGGAGTTCGAGATGGCCGCTCACCTGCAAGGTCGTATCACGCCAGGACTCGAGGTCCTTCCGGTGACGATTGCTGCGGACATAATACTGATTTTCAGGGTCACTCTCCGCGTGCTCTGGGCCAGCCTTGCTACTGCGCCGCCAAGCCTGAGAGGTCATGATATGCCGGATCAGGGCCTTGACCGACCAATCCTGCTCCTGAAGATAAAGAGCAAGGTGGTCGAGAAGGTCCTCGTGAAGCGGGGGTGGAGCCTGCAATCCAAAATCTCCCGGAGTGTTCACAAGCGGGCTCCCCATGACATGCATCCAGACACGGTTTGCACAAACCCGGGCCGTTAGAGGATTCCCCTTGCGGGTCAGCTCCTCTGCGAGCTCAAGACGGCCACTGCCTTTCTTGAAAGTATTGGCAGGGTCTTCCCGAAAGAAGGCCGGAAATGCTCGAGGAACCCTGGGGCCCCGGCTGGATTGCTGCCCCCGCTCAAAGATAACCGGCTCCCGGGGCTTTGGTCGATCCCGGACAGCCATTGCCCTCGGGGGCGCAAATTCCGATTTGCCCTCAAGCTCGTCCATCTTGGCCAAGAGCCCCCGGTATTTGCCTCTTTCGGTCTGGTTGAGCTGCGAGAGAGCCTTCTTCCGATCAAAGTCGAGGCGGTCAGGAGGCCGTTGGTAGTCCTTGATCTTTTCCGCCGCATAATCATGCGCGGCATTTGCCCGCTTAAGAAGCTCTCGGCGAAACGCCCGGTAGCCGGGCGAGTCCTCAGGGGAGGCAATCACGGGCAATTCTCCCTCAGGAACCTCCTCCGTACTATCGAACACACCGTAGAGGCCATAGTAATCTCGCATGGTGAGCGGGTCACTCTTGTGATCATGGCAACGCACACACTGCATAGTGAGCCCCATCGTGCTCCGGAACGTGACATCAATCCGGTCCGCAATGATGAGGTCATGCTTGTTCAGGTAGCGGCGTCCCAGAGTAAGAAAGCCCAGGGCGGCCTGCTCTCGCACTGGCACATCCATCAGGTCAGCCGCAATCTGCCTCCGGAGAAACTCATCATAAGGCAGGTCCTTATTCAGAGCCTCTATGACCCAATCCCGATAGGTGAACGCAAAGGGGAAGAGGCGTCCGGCTGTAAAATCGTAGCCCTTGGTATCCGCATAGCGAGTAACGTCCAACCAGTGGCGCGCCCAGCGCTCTCCATAGTGCGGCGAAGACAGGGCCTTATCAATCATGCGAGCACTCCATTCTGGCAGAGGCTCCTCCGTTGCCCCAGAAACCTGAGTGCTGAAAGCCGCCGGAGGCTGGAGCCCAGTAATGACATGCCACGCCCGGCGCAGGAGCACCTCGCGGGCGGCATCAGGCACCGGTTTAAGGTTTTTCTCCCTCTGGCGAATAGCCAGAAGCTCATCCACAGGGTGGCTCTTTCCCGCAAGAGACGGACGGGCAGGCAACTGAAAAGCCCAATGCTGCTCCGCGGATGCGGCGCAGGCCCTCGTGGCGCCAGCCACCAAGGGAAGCACCGCGATCCCGGGAAGGAACAGGGAAAGAACTCGCATACGAACTGGGTTTCCCAAAAATGTGCCCGCCGCGCGACATTTCCGCAAGGGCAAGTCGCCCAGCTGAGAACTCAAAAAGACCGATTGAACGAAAGCATTAACCCATGAAACCTCGAACTGTAGTCTCCGGCTACCAGATCACCGACATCAAATTCAGGGGTTGGATCAAGCACCGTCCGATCTGAAAAGGCATACTGATAGGCAAGGTCGACGGTCCACGTTGCCGCCCTGTAGCTTACCCCGGCACTCAGCCAGTGCCGATCCGCATCGGCAATTGCCGGGTTGAAATTCAGATCCGGCTGGCTGTTCTCGATGAAAATATAGCCTGCGTTGAAGGCCCAAGTTTCGTTGGGCGCATATGTCACCCCGAATCCATACATGAAGTTAGACTCCCAGTTAAAGGGGATTGGATTGTCTGGCAGCGGTGCCTGACGCAGGGTTGGAACTTTCAGGCGCCTCCAATTTACCCACTCAACATTAGCTTCCAGTGTCCACTGCTCGTTCGGCCGAAATGCGTATCCTGCAACCAGAGTATCCGGAGTAACCAGGTCCAAGCCCGCCTCGGGAATGGCCAGGCCAATTCCCGGGGCCGCCGCCGACCCCGAAAGGTCGAGTTCGGTCTTAGCCCGATAGGTGAGGCCGAAGGAGTGTCGGCCACCAGGCTGCCACAACAGCGAGGCAATCCAGCTAGTGGAATAATCATCTCCCTCGAAGCCAAATTCCGCAGGCGGATTTGGCGGAGGCAAAAATTGCTTCAGAGTCCCGTCAGCATAAGTCAGGGCAAGCCCCCCTCCGATGGAAAGGTCGGAACTCAACTCATACCCAAGGACACCCCAGGCAGTGGCGTAGGTAAGGTCGGTCTCGGTTGCAACCGCTCGGAAAGGCGTGCTTGCACCCCAATCCGTACGCAGGCCAAAGGGCGCATTCAGGCCAACCCCCGCGGACAGGCGGTCGTTGAGCGGAGCAGCAGCATAAAACTGAGGAAGGGGAATAAACTCAGCCTTGTTCTGGTGGCTTCCACCATCGATCGCTGTTTCTCCATCTATTCCGAGGCGCACACCGTAAACGCCGATATGGACTGCCGCGGAATCAAGCTGCGTCAATCCAGCAGGGTTATAGAAGACCGCAGATGGGCGGTCCGCGGTTGCGACAAACGCATTCCCTCGTGAGGCCGCAAAGGGGTCCTGGACGGGTATGTAGAAGCCATTGGCGTAAAGACCCGTCACCGTAGCCAGCAGAAGGCAGATGATTCGCATAACAGGCGGGGCAGAAAACCGGAGGGGTGGAGAGGGTGTCATCTTAGGGGGGGCGGGTTCGTGCGCTTTCACGGGGATTCAAAAATGGAGTGTTCCTCTGTGAGGAAAATAGACGATCTGGAAAGGTCGCAGAATCTGGCCTCGTCCTCAATAAGCTTCTCGTGAGCTGCCACGCCCTCAGGCGTTTGCATTGCTTCGAGTAGCTCCTCATGGGAATTCCACCAGATTTCCGTAATTCCGTCGTAGGGCCCGGCAGCCCCACGGCCCTCTTGTGCCACTTGGTTGAGGGGGGATTCCAGAAGATGGCTCTGGACATATTTCCCGGCATTAAGAGCTTCTGCGAAGCTTTTCACAAGGGGGCCGTGATTCTCTTTCCAGTAGCGGAAGAATTCCTCCTGAGGCATCCCGGCTTTACGGTGAACGCAGTAAACGAGTTTAATCATTTTAGTTGGGTGTGTTGGTAATCTTTCTAGGGGAGAGCGCTAGTCAACAAAGCGAGACCAGAACAGTTCGTTCCCCACGAGGTCAGCAGCTAGCTCTTCGAATGGGTCATGGGGAGCCCGTTCGATCCGGGAAACGTCAAATCCAATACGCAATCGAATCTCACTCTGGCTGGGGTCCGGGAGAAAGTCGAAGGCGCCACCGTGGTGTGCTATACGCATACAGGCCCCAATTAGGCTCAGGGTTTCCCTGGGAGGCTCTTCCGCACTCGAGCTCATGATAACAGCAAGAAGCGCACGCAGCGGGCGGGCAGGAAAAACCAGCTCTAGTCCAGAAAGGCATTCCTCGAGCCGAACAAGCCCATCGCCCTCAACAACCCTCGCAAGGGACTCGACCAGAGGAATCACTACTTCCCGGAGGCTCTCGAGCGGGCCGGGCCAGTCAGGTGGAACGCCGCGTGCCTCGCTCCATTCGACGACGGGGCTTCCAGAGACCGCTGGCTCAAGCACATCCCGAACGCTGCATCGATTATTATAGTCGAGACTGGCCGGGCTAGTCAGATCCGCAGGGAGATAAGAATGCACCGCACCGAGAAACGACAGGTGCCGGCGATACAATTCGCGCCAGGAAAGTCCCTCGTGGCCAATAGCCTCGGAAAGGGATCTCTCCCGCGGATCTTCCGCGATGCGGACTACTATTCTCAAGGCCTCTCCAACATGGCGGATACCGGAATCTCGGAAAACCGCCAGAGCCGCTAGCGACATGATCCGATCCGATGCCGCAAGCATATCTACGCTCATCATTTTCTGGCGGACGAGCTCTTCCCTCTCCAGCCGGACAATATACAGCTCCATGGCCCTCTTAAGTGTGACTTCCAGCTCCGGGACTTCCCACGGCTTGGTCACATAGCGATAAATGCCACCCTGGTTGACCGAGGAGACGGCGGCATCAATATCCGCGTATGCCGTGGAGAGTATTCGAACCACCCCGGGCTTGAGGAGGGCTACCTTTTCGAGAAAGTCGCTGCCAGTTTCCTTTGGCATTCGTTGGTCGGTCACCACCACTCCGATCTCGTCCTGGTATTCGCGAAACCGTTCCAAGCCCTCCATTCCATCTTCTGCAAGGACGATCCGGAACGTTTTCCCGAAGAGCTTGGCAAAATATTTTCGTGTCTTCTGTTCATCATCGACAAACAGAATGAGGTGTTGGCGATAATCGAGAGTTGGCTGGCTCATTTTTCCCACGCTTGTTGAAGATCCGCAGTATCCACCTCCGCCTCATGCAGGAGGCTCTCTTCCTCAGGCCTGGCTGCGGAAAGATCAGGCTCTCCAGTATCCATCTCTCCCTGCCAGGGCTGGGGGATGATCACACGGAACACGGTTGGCCGCCCCGGGTCGCTCTCGACCTCGATCCGGCCATTGTGGGATTCAATAATCCTGTGGCAGATGCTCAGGCCAAGCCCCATTCCTGCTCCCACTTCTTTTTTCGTGAAGAAGGGGTCGAAAACATGATCCAGATCTTCGGCCGCGATCCCTGGCCCATTATCCTGAACCTTTATCTCCACATAGTCCTCTCCGCTCCGGGTCGAGGAAACCGTGATCCATGGCTCAATTCCGCGCTCGCGGGCCCCTTCTAGAGCTTGGGCGGAGTTCTGAATCAAGTTCACCATGACCTGGCAAAGCTGGTTCGCATTGCCGCCCACCCGGTGGCTCTCCGGCACCTCTACGTTGAAGGCGATCCCCTTAAGCTCCCCTGCCAGCAGTCTCCGCGCATTTTCGACGGTGTCCGCAAGACTTATCTCTTCCTTCAGGACAGCCTCCCCTTTGGTAAAGGCTCTCAAATCACTCACAATTCGGATGACCCTGTTCACGCCCTCCTCCGCATCAGCAACTGTCTCTTCAAAATCCGCGCGCTCCTGCTCCTCCACATCATCGGCATACATCCGGAGGGCATGCAGCGCAGTTTTAACGTAGTTCATCGGGTTATTCACCTCATGAACGATCCCCGCGCTCATCCGGCCCAGCGAAGAAAGAGTTTCTGCCTGCAGTAGTCGCGCCTCATTCTCCTTAATTTCTTCGAGCGCAACATCGCGTTCATCTACCGCGACCCTGAGCTCCCGATTGATCACTCCGAGCTCTCTCTGGTAACTCTGACGATCCAGAAGGTTGCGAACCCTGAGACGGAGCTCGGCAGTTGTGAACGGCTTGGTCAGAAAATCACTGACCCCCGCCTCGAGAGCTTGAATGCGGGGCGTTTCATCCGCCGCGGCTGTGACCAGAAGAATGGGAACCTGCGAGGTAGAGTCATGCTGCCGAAGCCTCTGAGTCAGGGTGATCCCATCCATTTCCGGCATCATGTAATCGAGAATGATCAACTGGGGTTCAAACTGCCGTGCCAGCTCCCACCCTTCCATGCCATTACAGGCCTCGATAACCCCACATCCCATTTCCTCAAGCTCTCCCTTCAGGAAGCGCCTCAATCCATTTTCGTCTTCCGCGATAAGAACAAGCTCCTTGTTGGAAGAGCCGTCCAAACTGGAGCCCACTGCCACGAACGGCTCAGTCGAACCACGCCGGGGATCCGCTGTCCCCAGCGCCCCGCGGATGCGGGCTTCGTTGTGAATCTGAGTCAGGGGGTCATTTGCCCCGGAAGTGGCTATCTGGGAATCATCTGGCAGAGCAAGAAGGGGCACGGAGATCGTAAATTTGGTTCCTTTGCCATACTCACTTTGGATAGCGATGTTCCCTTTCATCGACTCAGTCAGGCTCTTTACGAGAGCGAGCCCGATCCCGACGCCGTTGTGCTTCTTGGCGGCGGACGTATCGGCCTGCCAAAACCGCTCGAACGCAGAGTTGAGCTGATCCTCTTTCATTCCGGCGCCATTATCCTCCACCTCAAGGATCAGATGGCCGTCCTCAACAGCAGCCGAAAGTGAGACCTCTCCTCCCGACGGGGTGAACTTCAGGCCGTTCACCGCCAGATTGAGAACGACTTTTTCCAAGCGGTCTCGATCCAGAAAGACCTCTTCGTCCTCCCCGCATAATGCCTCCCAACGCAGCGCAATTCTCTTTCGGTCGGCCATGGGCTGCAAGTTCCTCCCAAGCCCATCTATGAAGGTCAGGGGGCGGAATCGCTCTGGCCGCATCGGCATCTCTCCACTATCCATCCGCACCAGATCGAGAATGTCGTTGATAAGGCGAAGCAGCCGCATCCCGTTATCCTCCATCCCATTCACAAGCTCGGAAATCTTGGCGTCGTTTTGCACCAAATTGAGGTTTTGCATCTTCTCGATGGGCGCAAGCATGAGCGTAAGCGGAGTACGTAACTCATGGCTTATATTGGCAAAGAACCGGGTTTTCGCTTCATCCAGATTTTGGAGTTTCCGGTGATTTTCCGCCAGAGCCTCCTGCTGGGAGACCACTTCTTCCCGCAGACAAAACTCCGCGAAGCGGAGCTTGTTGTAGAAGTAGAGGCCAATGCAGACGAATGCCGCAGTCACAAAGAGGAAAAACAAGGCGATCGTTATATTCTGAACGCTAGTTGCGGTATTGAGGGCTACCGCAAGGTAGCCCACGATGCAGAGTGTCGAGCTGATCACCCCATCGATACATCGCCACCGTAGTAGCAGCACCGTTCCGACCATGACGAGGTTCAACCCCGCATAGTATGGCGAGCCCCCTCCTCCGGTTTCAGAAAGCATCCCATGGATGGTCACCATTGGGATTAATGCGACGAGATGCCCAAGAAGGTGAAGCGTTCGGCGTGACCTGCTACGGACCCGATAAAGCAGGAAAAGCACAAACAGAAGCCCACAAGAGCAGGCCATCCGAAGCAGGAAGAGCGTAAGCACCACTCCCTCAGGGCTCTGGGCAGAAGAGGTCCCAAAGGCCACCCAGTCCATTCCTGCTCCCAGGGCAATAAAGACAGCTGCCAGAAGAGCGCCTCGGCGGTAGTTCAGGAGGCGATGCTCATCCTCCTGCGCTTCAAACCGCTGCTGGAGCAGCGCAGGGCTTCCACCCCGTTCTGGATCAGCTTTCCCCATGATCGTCTTTTTTCCGAACCTCTAGAAAGAGATTCACTCCAGTCTCATCCCGGTCGAGGGTTGTTTCAAATTGGCCGCTATTAAGAGGCGCTATTTCCATCATAGCGTCGTCGTCCCGGTAAATCAGGTTCCATTCCAGAACATATTCCATCCACGCACGACTGGGGTTTGTGTCACTGACGTTAGTAACCAGCATGAGCCCTCCGGGCGCGAGGAGCCGGGCAAAAAGATCGTTAAGGCGACGGCAAACTCGCTGGGAGAGATAATCGAAGAGGCCCGAGCAGTAGACCATGTCGAAGGATTCCCACTTCAGATCTACATCCCCGGTCGAGGCCTGCCGTAACAGTTTGTGGACCGAACGCTGGAGGAGAGAAATTGGAGCTACTCTGCCCGCCTGGGCCCGAACGCGAGTGAGTTCCTTGCGGGTATATTCGATAGTCTCGGAGTTGAAATCCAGAAGGGTGATATCGCAAAGGTCGCTGAGCTCCTCATTTTCAAGAAACTGCTTCACCTCGTGAGCAGGACCACAGCCAAGATTTAGAATACGGGTCCTCCTTCCCTTCATCGCGTTACGCTCAGCCTCAGCCTTGAGCTTTTTGGTAAGATAAGAAATGCGATTGCGGTGCGCTACGACAGGAGGCGTCTGCAAGAAGGAGTGATTGATGAGCTTTGCGAAAAGAGATCCGCCTTCGTAAGAGTCTCTCACCATCATGTTTACCATTTCATAGTCCCCGGCATACCCGAGTGGCTTGTGAAAGGTGCGGTAGGTAAATGGAGAGCAGAGGACCAGTGGATGAATCTGACGGCGGACATAAAACTTATGAGTCGCCTCGCGCCCCTCAGGGATTTTACCTACCGACTCTTCGAAACTCACCATCGCTCCCTGCATTTCCTCCAACACGCTCCCCTGGAGCTGATCGATGATTTCTCGCTCAAGAGTGGGCCGATCTACAGAGGCCGTAGACCGTATGCCCAAGTCTATTTGCTCCATCCACCGTTGCATCCCAACAAGAAGGTTCTGCATATCCGCCACCGTCAGCTTGAAGGACAGGTCAACCTCATGGGCCCGTTTCCAATCCTGAACAAAGGCGTCAAACTGGTTAGCGAGAGGGTCCCGACCCTCCCGGTCTGACAGGAAATCAACATCCAGCCAGGCGTTTCCAAGAGTCGCTTCACATACCAGCAGGATCCCCGTGTTTACCAGACCCGTCACGACCGCCTCGCCTTGGTAAACTACTCTGTCTCCCACCCGGATTCTGAAATCCCGCAGAACCTCCGACAGCTGAAGAATGCTGTAAGGATTGTAGATCTCAAAGGCTACCGAGTAGCGGCGGAGCCTCAGGATATTGGCCGTGATCTCAGAGCCCTGGCTGTTGCGGCAGACCACAACACTGGTAAGAAGCGAAGATCCTTTCTGCATTGACTAGATAGCTAAGATCAAAAAAAGTAGGAAGGTAAAGACTGGCTGGCTTCGTGGCAAACTTAGAGGTCCGGGCCTGCAAACAAACTGCCGGCGTTACTATCATGGCCCAAGATCCCCCGAAATTCACAATTACGCGCGAAGGGCAGCACTTCAGATGCCCGAACGGCGAAGACTTGCTCGAGCTTGCTGAAGAAGAGGAATTTTCCGTTTCGGGAGTCGCGGAGCATCTGAAGCTTACCAACCGGCAACTGGAATACGCTGTTGAGAGGGCCTCTGGCCTCCGACCCAAGGAGCTGTTCCGACGGCACCGAATGCTGCTCGCCCGGCGCCTCGTTGCCGAAGGCTTCTCCCTGCAGGTCATCGCACACCGCCTCGGTTTCAAGCACTACACCCACTTTGCCTCCGAGATTAAATCTTACTTTGACCTGCCGCCGCGGCAGTTCCAAAAATCGGTTCGCGCGCTCTGCCCGGAGACTTAATCGAGAGGAGGAGTCCTCTAGCTCGGAATCAGCTGAACCTCGATTCGTAGTTAATTGTCTTCCGGAATCCATCGATCTTACAATTGTCTGTAGTCAGGAAGCCGGCTCCAAGAAGGAGCCATCGAAGGCTGAAGGCAACAGCTGCTTCAGGTTTGCTCTCCCGACAGGGGTTTCCTGCGGATCAACCAGAAAGATAACGGCGTCGGGGCAGAACTCATTGAGAACCTGGCGGCATGCTCCACAGGGCGTGGGGGCTCCTGGCGCGCACACGGCGATAGAATCAAACTCGCACTCCCCCTCCGAAACCGCCTTGGACAAGGCCACTCGCTCGGCACAGATGGTCAGGCCATAGGAAGAGTTCTCAACATTACAGCCAGTGAAAATGCGCCCAGAACGAGCGCGAAGCGCGGAGCCCACCCGAAAACCTGAATAAGGAGCATACGCGAATTCGCGCGCCTCCCGGGCTGCTTTAATCAATTCCATGTCCAAATCCTCACTCATGGCGCTATCGCTCTGCGGGTAATTCTCGCCCCTGAGTGGTCCATCCAAGATCCGCTGGCGCCAGAGGGTCGAGGATGAGCTTCATGGTCATAAAGATGACTTAGATACTAGGCAATGTGTAGCTAAATCGCCCTGTAAGCAGGAAAATCCTCCGTTTTTTCGTGAGCAATATTTCCGGGTTAACCGTAATTTCCCTGAGAATTTTAGTCATCCACGCCTAATTTTCCCACACCCAGAACGCAGTAGGGCCTCCTCCTCGAGCCCCCGCTTCTCGACGCACCTAAAGGCCTTGGAACCCGCTCTATCCTTCATCGCCCCTACCACACTGCCCGAAACTGATCACAAAGAGCGTTAGAGGCGCCCCCCGACAGGCACTATCCCAGCGGTCCACCTTCGCCTTTATCTCCAGCCGAGATGCCGAATATGGGAAAGAGTTTCACCTTCGCCGGCTAACGATTAGGCCCGTATGCGAGACAGAATTTGAAGCCTTGCGACAGCCTAAACTCCGGGTAACGTCATATTGCATGACCCCTGACTTTCTTCTGAAAGCTCTCACCACGGCTACAGCTATTGTCGCCCTCGTCGGACAGGGGGCAGCTCGGGAAGATGGTCCAGATTCTCCTCCGGCACAGAGTGAAGACGCCGCGCGTGAACCTGCCGGAGATGGTGGGCCTGGTTATACCTCTGAAGAAGTAACTTTCACCGCTGGGGCGATCGTAGCCAAAGCCTACCTCGCCCTTCCGGCGAAAAAGACAGCCGGGCCTTACCCTGGCATTCTGGTCTGTCCAGAATGGTGGGGGCATAACGACTACGTCCGCATGAGGGCGGAGATGCTCGCCCAACTAGGCTACGCCGCGCTGGCAATGGACGTTTATGGAAACGGGCAGAAAGCGCACGACCCAAAAACCGCTGTAACGCTCGATGGGGCTCTCAAGGCAAACCAACGCGAGATGAACGCCAGGGTGCTCGCCCACCTCAAGTTTCTCAGAGAGCGACCAGAGGTAGATGGGGCTAAGATCGCCGCCGTAGGATACGGAAGCGGAGGAGACGTCTGTCTTCAGATGGCGAGGAACGGAATGCGCGGGCTCGGTGCAGTGATAGCGTTTCATCCCTTATTTAATGTAGTGCCCTCTCAGCCCCCTATCCGGAAAGCAACCGCAAAGGTCATGGTCTGCAACGCCCTCGAGGACCCCTACGTCCATCTCAGAAAGGGCAAGGTAGAGGCATTTCGCAACGAAATGGCGAGCGTAAAAACGGACCTTGTGATCATTCCCTTCCCCGATGCGATGCAGAGCTTCACCGTTCCGAACGCCGACATAGTTGGCGAAAAGTTCCGGATTCCCCAGGCTTACAGCCCTGAGGCAGACAAGCGATCCTGGGGCCTTCTCCGGGGATTCTTGAAGGACCTCTGGGAGCCCGCCAGCCCGTCCGA
>CEQX01157431.1_pt1 | contig 13080 bp, 10 predicted proteins | sample 356261 | NCBI WGS metagenome assembly CEQX01 (sample SAMEA2621076, study PRJEB7988) | marine metagenome | isolation source: saline water (ENVO:00002010), including | reverse complement strand
CTGTGGTGGAAGAACCGAATTGAGAGTATCTAGTGAAAAGGAAAATTCGAGGCGCCGTGGAGAGCTTCAAACCATTCGCTTAGACAATTTATTGGAAGATGCGAGAATTTCCCTAGGCCTAGATCGAGTGCCAAAACGAATCAAAGGCGTAAAGAAATTAATGAGCAAAAATCAAACTCCTGAGGCCGTAGAAAAAGGAATTTTACGTGCAAAACACGGCCTTCCTGTTTTCAGAGATGGCACTGTCCGATTCGATATGAGCGATGTACCAGTGACACACTTTACTCCTGATGAAGTAGGGGTTTCTTGGAGTAAATTGAAGCATCTCGGTTATTCTCACGACTGCTTTGGTGAAGAATTGTCGCGTGGGGACCAGATGCTAGAAATCTTCCCTCAAGATTTCATATTAGCCAAAAATGGAGCTGAATATTTCGTAAGAGCTGCACAGTATATTGATGACTTGCTGGTAAGATATTATGGTATGAAACCATTCTATCATGTCGAAACTGCTGATGACCTGGTCGGCCAACTAATCTGCGCACTAGCACCTCACACATCAGGCGGAGTACTTTCACGACTCATCGGTTTCTCTGACAGTTCTGGCGGATACGCACATCCCATTTTCCATGCGGCTAAGAGGAGAAATTGTGATGGGGATGAAGATGCAATTATGCTCCTAATGGATGGGTTGCTTAATTTCAGCCGCGATATTTTACCTTCAAACAGAGGAGGACAAATGGATGCGCCGTTAGTTCTGACCACCCGACTTAACCCGACTGAAGTCGATAAAGAGGCTTTGAATGTAGATTCCGGATGGCACTATGAAAGATGGTTTTACGAAGCAACATTAGAACAACCCCACCCTAAAACACTCGCTGATAAAATGGACTTTGTAGAACGCAGACTAGGCAGTATTGCAGCCGTTAGAGGGCTTGGATTTACTCATTCGACAAAGAGTATGGCCGAAGGGCCGCCATTATCTGCATACAAGACATTAGAGACCATGATTGACAAGATGAATGGCCAGTTATCTCTGGGCCATAGGCTAAGAGGCGTTGACGTTAGAACCGTAGCATCTAGTGTTGTTCGTTCACATTTCTTACCCGACTTAAGAGGCAACCTTGTGGCGTTCACAAGACAAAAGGTGCGCTGCCTGAAGTGTGGCCACTCCTATCGCAGAATGCCATTAGCTGCGAAATGTATCCAGCCACCTAAACAGAGTGGTCGCGGCATGAGTGCATTTGGAGTTCGTAAAGCGGAAGGAGAAATGTGTAATGGAAATCTTGCATTGACGGTAACAGAAGGTGCTGTTAGAAAATATATCAAGGTCACAAAACACGTTATGGAGACATATGGTGTCGATTACTATACCAAACAAAATGTTGAGTGGTTGGCAGATAGTGTAGAGAGTCTATTCAATAATGACAAAGCCAAACAGATGAGTTTGGCTGATTTCTTGTGATTAATTTGGCCTTACCGGGTCTTGCCAAATCGAGTTGGTTGGTGTTACTTCTTCAGTAGTGGTCTCTATCGCCATTGCATCGATTTTTTCTATCTTCTTCTTGATCACTACACGAACTAATGTTTCAAGATAAGCCACTAAAAGTGTCCCAAGTGAAAATATAATCATCCCGGGAATTAATGCGTTTTTCAATGGCCATGTACTCAGTGTAGTCTTAGATTCTGCACCATCTTCCATTTCTGTAAATATCACGATTGTACCTTCATCTGATTCGGAAGAATAGGTGACGCAACCGTCATCGGTATCTCCAGACCATTCGTATAGAACTTTAGAATCAAGTTCCACCCTGATACTAGCATTGTGTACTGCGCCATTTATCGATGTGAAACAGTGTTCAATTTCGAAGTCGCTGGAGTCGCCAACAAGCGCTACGATTTTTGCTTCTCTCGCACCAGAAAAATCGGCTCCTGGCCGGTTTATCTCTTGGCTTGCGCTTTGTTGACTAACTGCATACCATCCGGAGTTCACGATAATGAGTGCGATAATCCATAACACGCGATTTTTTTTCACTCATCCACCCCCAATGATAACAGTTGTAGCACTTTATTCATCCACTTTAACTTGATTAGTTTTCGTTTCTCATCAGTAGTGCCGGACCAAACACCAACCTCAGTTGTAGTAAATCCGACTAATTCGACTTCTTTGGCCCCTAATGCAAAGGCGATACATACTGCTCTATCACCATCAGTGAATCCTCCTGGGTTGTACATTCCATCTATCTCATAGGGGGTTTGGTGTGTCAGGATGAACTGTTGGTCATCATCTGCAATAGCAAGAATATTTTTCCAAGCATCGAGATTGTCTCCGTGGGCGTGAAGACAGATTGGGATGCCTTGATTCAAAGATTGTTCAATGAATGGTGTTCCATCTCCGTCACTGACGATTAGTATAACATCAGATTTGTCTCCTAATGCACCGATAGCGCCGTCAGCAACAATGGTTGGGTTTGATGGGATATAATTTGCAGGCGCAGCCGCTCCTACTACTGTGACCCTGCCTTCGAGAACAATTGATACTGTTGGGTTTTCACACTTTTCTGAGAGAGAAATTGCGCTTTCATAATCTGAATTCAGAGACCAGCCAAAGGTTTCTCTGATCTCATCTTGAATGAGAATCAACTCTTTGTTTACCGCCTCCATCATCTTGGCCACCCCTATATCCCACATGAATAAGAGGGTTCAAATGCCTCCATCCAGAGTCGTCTTATGTGCCCAAGCCTTTCGCAATTCCCGACCTTTCGGACAAGGTCACTTTAGCAAGATATCCATTCTTGCCACAAGCTAGGGAATGGATTGCACAAATGGCGGTTCAACATCAAATCGATATCGATGAATTACTGGATGGCTCTATGATGGATAGGGCCCGAGTAAGGGCTCGATCTAGACTGGTGGATTCAGTAGACAGCGACGAGGGGGTTGAAGTCGCTTCAGTAGGAGACATTCATACAGAAGAAGGCCGATTACTCGAAGCATTTTCGTTTTACTACGCCAGATTAGTTGTCGGAGCCAGTGAGGATGAAAGGTTGATTTCTAGATGGGCTCAAGCCGAAGCAGAAAGGGCCCAACATATTCTCGTGAGAGATGATGCGATTACATCAATTGCAAACACATATATCTCACAAATCGAATGCGATGAAAACGGCTTATGGAAGATGGGGCTTTCTGATTTCATAGAGTTGTGCACAGGTATAACCGGTTCGAGATGGAGGCTCCCTAATTGTGATGTCAAAGACGGTTGGGTGACTTTGCATGACGAGGGGGACAAGTATTCTTCGCGTGCAAAGGTTGCCAGATTATTGCGGGAGAGAATGAAAGAGGACATCAAACTAGACGCAATGGAAAAGATGACTAAAATGGATGAGAGTCTACTGATAAGATTGGCAGAGCCAGTCGGTATGATTAGAGGACTTGTTGCATCACGTACTGCTGAAACTATCGCTCTTATCGGAGCCGGAGAAGAGGATTGGCCTCCATGCATGCGAAAGGCGGTTGCTGAACTTGCCCAAGGTGTAAACGTCAATCACTTTGGAAGAGTATTCCTAGCTTCTATGTCCAGATGTATTGGCCTACCTGCAGAGACTACTGTTGATTTTTTCAGACCAGCTCCTGACTTTAGTGAAGGTACAACCACCTACCAAGTTAATCACCTCTATGAGAGGGAATACACGCCTTCTGGATGTTCTAAGTTGAAAGTGAATCACAATTGTGCTGTTCAGAGAGGCGATGACAGATTGTGCGACCAGCCATGGATGGACCACCCTCTCAAGTATATCCGTGCTAAACAGCGTCGCCGAAAAAGACAGGAAGTTCTCGAAGTCAGTGTTGAATCTCACAATTCGGGCGATGCTTGATGAATAGGGAGCGCGTCAGGGCTATTGTAGCCGGGGCTGGGATTAATGACTCGAACACTCGTAATTACTGTTGACCGAGACAATGATCTTGGAATAAAGACAGCAATACGCGGGCCCGTAGTAGGACGAAAACAAGTTCTTACCGCTGCACTTAAACTCGGTATTGCTGACCCTGAAGAAAGCGATACTAATGCGATTTTAGGAGCGCTACACCAACACGACAATCTGGCGGAGTCTAACAATGAAACAGATGAAGTCGAAATTGCAATTCTCACCGGTGATGAAAAGGTAGGCGTCAGGTCAGACAGAGCTATTGCTGCACAATTGGAAGAAGTTGTGACTGAATTCCAACCTGACCAAGCGATTCTAGTAACTGACGGGGCAGAGGATGAATCTGTATTGCCAATTATTCAAAGCCAGGTTCGAATCGACCATGTTCAGAAAATTATTGTCAAACAATCAAAGGGTATTGAAGGGACCTACTATTACATCGTAAAGGCTCTTGAAGACCCGAAATGGAGAGCAAAGATGCTGGTTCCTCTTGGCGCTATCATGGCGGTGTTTGGATTGGGAGTTATGCTTCCTGACACATTAGGAGGAATTGTAATTGGCGCATTACCTCTAATCTTTGGATTATTCATATTATCTAAGGGACTTGGAATTGAAGCAACTGTGAGCAGAGTGGCTCAAGAAATGAGGGAAAACGCAGATGCTGCTATGTTCTCATCTCTACTTTGGACTACTACTGTGTTCAGTGCTATCTTCGCTGTTGCTACTGGTTATGACAAATATGTCGAACTAGTTGCTGAAGAGAGTTATTCGGTATTATGGATCGGTGTTGTTCATTCTGCACTAGCTTGGATTGTTATTGCATTCCTAACCTCTACCGCTGGTTTCATGCTACTACGTCTGCAAAAGGGTTCTTTCTCTGGAAGATTGATTGTGCTTGGAGTGTTTGCAATGGTTGTTTATTCATTCCTTGACCAAGGCCTGAAGATTGCGATGGATGTGCTTCAAGGAAAGGATTACAAATTCTCGGTTCAGGGTATTTGGGAAGTCATGTTAGAGCCATTGATGTGGATTGCAATCCTGTGGGTTACTACCACAATCGTCCGTGCTGTACAAGCAAGGCAAGCACAAGCAGATCGCTACTGGGGTATTTGATTACGAATTGAATACCGTTTCATGCATGCACTGAGGGCATGTAACTTTGATTGGGCGAACGTCTGGTATTCCTAAAGGAGCAGAACAAGCCGGACAAATGATCGCTTGCTTAACCTGTGATTGATTGCTTTGCCCTTGTTGTGAAGGGTCATACTTCAAACGATATTGGTCGGGGTTGTCAATATACTGAGGGGCTGTTTGAAGGGGCTGGGCTTGATCCAAATCCACTACATCCTTGTGGGCACCTGGAACAAACTCCTCAACAAACTCGTCCTGTTGGATGGGCGGTGCAGTTGCAGCTTGCTTGAAAGCAGCCAACTGAGATTCTATTTCTGCAAGGCCGGTATTGTGCGTTCTGCTAATAGTATCCATCTCAAGCATTAGGTCATATCCAGATAGGCTAGCTAATCGGGATAGTAAGTCAGCGGGCAGGGCCATAACATAGGCTCGGGGTCTCTTTACCATTGAAGGTTCGTTTTACGCGCATCGCAAAGGGATATCCCGTTACGATACGGGGGGTATTTTCTATATTGTTCACGGAAAGTGTGCTTAATCTACCGCTTTAAGGCGTTTTCTTTCCGTAATAAAGTCATTTTTACTTTCCAAATACTTGATGGGTTCAAATAGGTTAAGTGGAGGGCGGGCCATTACGGAGGATTGAAAATGCCACAAAGCAAGCCACGAAATTCGGCAAGAAACCCTAGGGCGAAAGCTATCCGTTCATTGACATGTGGTCAAGCGATGAGCGTTCCGAATGTTCTCAGTAGGGATGCATCGGTTGCAGATGCATTAGATCGCATCACAAGTAAAAATTGGGACCACTTATTCATCGTCAACTCAGAGGGAGTTCCTATTGGGAGAATCCATGCTGTTGATGTTCTCAAATTAATTGCTAGAAAGACTGTAAACCGAGACATTGCTTGGATGCATGCAGTTCCTGCTAGGGAATTAATTACTCAAGGGATTTTTACAATGCGTCAAAATACTCCTCTACTCAAGGCAGCAGCACTGATGCTAACTCATGATCTGAATCAACTTGCAGTAACAGATTCTGAAGGAGCTATCGTTGGAACAGTCTCGCCTAGTACGGTTGCCAGACACTTGCCAAGGTTCATTCTTTGAGCAATGTTCAACAATACTATCTATGTCGGTTAACTATGCCCTCATCTCCTAGGCTATGGCCTAATCCTCCAGGGAACTCTCCGCTCCCATTACCGAGCAAAGCTATATTTTTCTCCAGTAGAGAAATTAGCGATATTCAAGCACCTAAGATGCCCGAAGGAGAGCAAATCGGCTTGAGTGAATTGAGAGAGTTTATCGGCGAACATACCTTTGAGGATGGAAGTAAAGTTTCGGACCAAATCGATGTATTGAAGTGCCGTCCGCTCTTAATCGCTGGAGAGTTAGCAAATCCATACAGATTATGTGATATTGCAGCACCTAAGATGCCTATTATTCCAGTTCGTCTTGAAAATATTTGCCGAACATGGGCTGATAATTTGGATGCGCGCGACATCAGCCCAGGTATTCACCATGTCACGATTGTTCGCTCTCCTGGGTGGTGGGAAAATACGTTCATCACACTTTTAGAACCGTCTGAGATGAAAAGAATCGTTCAATGGTTAGATGGTTCACATGCTAATACTTGGGCGCCTAAACGATTAGCTGAAGGGATTATCAGATTGGAAAGTGACCTAGAATTAATGCCTCCTTCGTTCGAGCAACTGTCGTGGGATGGAGTTGAGGAGAAAGTAATTCCAGAGATGCCTAAAGCAAACGGTCCAGCGCTGGACCTTGCTACTATAATGGTCCCAATCAATACCAGAATTGGATGCTATAACAGCAGAGGTCGAGTTAATCGTTGCTCCCATTTCGCTCAAACTGAATTTCATGAAAATATGTTCCGAAGGGGCTCTTCCTTCAAGTGGTCGGACATGATAAATTGCTTGTAAGCGATTTGCTGAAAGGCGGGTCCCGGGGCCCTCCCACTAGGAGATAATATATCATCAAGGCCAAATATTTACTATGACTGGACGTGGATCGCAGAAAACAGCTAGGCTTGAACGATTGAAATTAGAGATTGTAGAATATATCTCAACTAACCCTGGATGTTCGGCGGCAGATATTGTCGATTACCTATCCAATACTCGTAGGATGCGTAACCATGGGCTGACTTCTAGGAAGGTCGGATTCTTTATTCCGCGCTATTTGAAGAGTTACGTGATGTTTACTCTTGACCGTTCTACTGGTAAGAGAGTATACAGCGTTGCATGAAAAGGTCAAATCGATGCAGTTGCTCGGATGTACTGATGAGCGCTCCATCCGCCGAAGACCTTTGGCCTTCTTTGGATGAGTCTTTAGGAAGGCAGCCCTGCTTTCCTAGTGGTCCGGTATGGTCTATCTTACCGACCCTTAAGGGACAGATGAGCGATATGCTTGCAGATGTAGGTTCATCGGAAAGAGAAGGTGTACACATCGACTCTTCCAAAGGCCCAGTCCACATCCATCACTCGGCAAAAATAGAGTCGGCTGTTCACATCATTGGCCCCGCCTACATAGGAGCAAATGTAACAATCAGGCATGGAGCATATATTCGCGAATATTCTTGGATTTGCGATAATGCATTGGTTGGACATTCTAGTGAAACAAAGCACTCAGTACTACTACCTGGAGCAAAAGCACCACATTTCAATTATGTTGGAGACTCTGTTTTGGGTCCAAATGTGAACCTAGGTGCTGGTGTCAAACTTTCTAATCTACGAAATGATGGTGGAGAAGTTCATGTCATATTAGGTGGAGAAAGGGTCGCATCGGGATTGCGTAAATTTGGAGCGATTCTAGGCGAAGGTGTTCAACTAGGTTGTAACGCGGTTACAAACCCAGGAGTTGTGCTTGGAATGGGATGTATGGTTATGCCGAATACTACTGTGACTGGAATCTTTGACTCCGATTCAAAAATTGGGTGATCCTATGCTATTTGGGACCGACGGTATTCGCGGAGAAGTTCGTGAATCTCCCAGCAGTGATGAACTCGCTATTTCAGAATTGCATGAAAACCGAGTGATATCTCCAAGGTTTATGCGAATTGTAGGTGAGGCTCTAAGTCGAACTATCAGCATGAATTCTCAAGTGATAATTGGATGGGATGAAAGACCGAGTAACCCCGAATTAGTTGCCGCATTAACCCAAGGTTTGCATTTGGGTGGTTGCCGAGTTATTCACGGAGGGGTTTGTGCAACTCCGGCTTTGCATAACGCATTGCTAGAGACGGGCTCATCTCTAGGTTGTATGATTACAGCCAGTCACAATCCTGTTTCAGATTCTGGGATAAAGGTGTTTGATTCATCGGGCTTCAAAACAAATCCAGAAAGTGAGATTGAGGTGTCTGAACTTGTTGTACAACTGGCGGCTGAGGACAGAGAAGTTGATGATATTCATCGCGAAGAACTTTCCAAACCAGATTCGCATTTTAACGCCGACCTAGCGCATCAAGAGCTCCTTATTATTCGACTGGCGGAGTTCTCAGGTATGTTCTCTCAGCCTTTACAAAATAATATTTTGATAGATTCCTCTAAAGGTGCTGCCGCGAGTTGGCTCGAGGTTTTCTTGAGCAAATGTGGGGTTCATGCAACCGAGGTTTCGAAAGAGGCAACTGCTCTAAACGAGAATTGTGGCGCAGGAGAATTGTCGCCAAATGATTCTTGGACGTGGGAGGAAGCCGCAAGAAATGACCACATTTTGATCAGGTCTTTGAAAAAATCCCCCTCTGGGCAAATTATTGCTGCAGCATTAGACGGCGATGGAGATCGTTGTCTCCTGATTGAATCTACAGAAAATGGATGCAAAGTTATCGATGGAGATGAGATGGCAGACCATATTCTGCGCTCTTCGAAAGGAGAATGGCACCTTGCAGCTAGTATCGAATCAGACCTTGCTCTGATGACTTCATTGGGGCGCCTGAACTCAGAAGTTCGATTTTCTCAAACTGCTGTAGGAGACAGATGGTTAGCCAAGGCGTTGAGGGGAGAATCTTGCAATGTCCTTGGTGTAGAAGATTCTGGACACTTGGTGATGTCTGCACCTCACCCTAAAGGCGGTAGATGCTTGGTAGGAGATGGAGTTGCCAGTTTACTCGCTGTGCTTTGTGCAATGGCTTGTGAAGATAGGTCCCCCGCTTTTTCTAAAGGTTTCAAAAATCGAATCTCGATTAAAGACACCAATAGGGCTCGCTGGACAGGAGATAATGAACTGGCGGATAGTGTTGAGCATATTGCTAATTTGAAACTTGGTGAAATGTCTCGGCATGGTTTGGTTGGTGAAAATAATTTAATGCTGTTGGAAAAGGACGGAGTGTCGATTGGGGTGCGTAATTCAGGTACCCAAGCCAAAACCAATGTTTCCTTACGATTGGCCCCCGGCATTGATAATTCAATTCCATTACAAGTTGTAGAACAAATTGTGACGTGCTTAAAGCAAGCACTAGTCGACTAAGTGTTCGAAATTTCGGCTTCATACTTTTGGCCTAGCCAAGTAACTAATCCAAGTAGAATTGCTGTCGCAACTAACATAATTAGAATCATGGCTTCTGTTGCTCCTGCAAGCAATAATACCCCTGCTATTATCCATGCGATAATCAAGTCCAAAGCTCCGATAATCCTCCATGCCCGTCGTAAAGTAATCACGCCGATTAACCATGAAACTGCAGATACTCCAAGCAACAACACCATCATCAAGACTGTCGTTTGTTCATATTGTCCGAATGCACCGGTTGGAATTAACAAGTGACCTATCCACAACCCTGCTGGTACCCAAACCTCATTGTTGTTTAGAACACAAATTATCGCAGAAGCCATTCCAATTACTCCGAGCACAATCATGAAGATTGCAGTCGTCTCATCGATTACTCCTACCCAATTACTCAGTGCATACCAACTGATTGGAACGAATATTGACACCCCTACCGGAACGGCAGGCTGAACCCATTTGATTGCGTTCTTCAATGCGAATGCGGCCGCGATTAAGCCCGCAGGTCCGAATGAAATTACAATTATCATAGCGGCCCAAGAGAATCGACCGATGGCCCCTCTGTGATCTCCTAAGTCGCGCTTTAGCCTCTCCGACTCCACCCATTCAAAGAGAAGTACAGAGGCCAGGAGGAATACCTCGAGTGATATAACGGGTGCCAACCATGACATTTCATCACTGAAATTTGGCAATAGTTGTATAGAGTCAACTCCCATCAACGAAGTTAGTAATCTAGATATCAGAATTAGGAATACTATTCCTTCCAACACTGAAGGAATACGAAGACCGAGATCTTTCTTTCCAGCTAAAGAAATCCCAGCCAAGATGATTAGAGAGCCTAGTAAGACTAAAATTTCCCATTGATATTCCAGTTCGACATTTGAATCACCTAAGCGTCCAGCGATTTGAATCAGAGTTAAACCTGCCATAGTGATTGCAACGGGCGACTCAATCCCCATAACATCTGGAAGTTGCATATTGACTTGCTCTGCTCTCCATCGCGCTATTCCAATGAATAGCACAGAGATAAATGAGGCCATAGCGATTGACAATAAGGAAGATGAGGAAATCCAAGAAAAGTACACTCCGATTAGAATTGTTACCGAAATGAATGCAATTACGATTGTTGGTTTGTGGTGTATATCGCCTACGATGAGGTCGTATTCTCCGGAAGATGAACGGCGGCGTGAGCGCTTCTTCTGTTTTTCAGACAGTTGAATTAATTCGCTATCGATCATCTTAATTTGAGACTTGCCGCTTTGATTCTCTTGGATTTTCTCAACCATGTTAGCTCTTGCTAAATGCTTCTCAAGGCGTTCTTCTCGCAATGAAACCTGTTTCAATCGAGTTCTGATTTCCCCTTGTGCGGCCAGCCAAGCGCCTGTTGCTATGAAACTAATTCCAGTGAGTGCTAGAGTTGGATAATCATCGAAACTATTGCCCGCTAAGCCAACTGTTACCAGTACCGCAATACTAGCAATTGCTGAAGGTAATAGTCGGTCCAGTGTTGAAGCGCGTGGGAGATATAATCCTCCAAGAGTGACTAAACTCATAATTGCAGATAGTCGCAAATTCTCGACTCCCGAAGGCAGCATATCGCTATCAGTTAAGGGAGCATTTATCGGTTCATCCAAACCGATTATCATCATCATTACCGATATGAAACCGAGTGTTATCATGATTAGTCGGCCCGGCATTAATGATTCATGAGATACCTTTTCACCTAGTGATAAACGTCTAGCATTTTCTTCGGACCAACTAACTATCAGTACAGAAGAAATACCTAACAACGCTATCCAGAATGCTCCAAATCCAAACCTCCATTGCAGTACAAGTGCCGCAAGAGACCAGGAAACAAGTATTGTTCGAGGTGTGCCTTGGTGTCTGCCCATCCTCATCGATAGAGCGTGAGAAATGAGAATTACGCCCATGATTAGTATCAAGCCATACGAAGGTAGAACACCTGGATTACTGATGAGTAAAATTGTTGCTAGGACTGTGATGAAACTGATATTCCACAGCCTCAGCATCCCGCTATCTCGCATCCTTGCACTAAGTTCGGACATCCCTGCTAGGCGTCCGGCAAGATTTACACCAGTGTCTCCTAATTTCAGATTGAGAGGAATTTGAATTCCTACCAATAATAGAATGTAAACTGTCAAGTCGATTTCGCCGATATTAATTGGAATGAGATCGACTGAAATTAATCGGTCTTCGATATTACTAGCGAAGAATAGTAGCCATGCCCACGGGGCTAAAGAAGCCGTTCCGGCTAGTGAGGGGGAGTTTCTCTGCACTGAAAGCCACGCCAAACCTATCCAAACAATTGCTTGGCTTATGAGGAGGCTGCGTGCCCAAACTGGCTCTTCAGCCTGGATTAGTAGTGTAAGTAAAATGACTACTACAATCGAGCCCATCCACAAAACGTGATCTGAAACTGCATGTTGGTGATTTAGTAGAGCAATTCCAGTAATCGTTGCGCTAAAGACTGCGTACACGGACCATGGTTCTGAGAATGGAGGTTCTATGATTCCTCTAACCATCAATATCAGAGCGGCGAGTAAGATTGGTGCAGGCCACAATGCATACCGCTGTAAACGCGACCATTTCTCCCCCCTAACGACAAGATATGAAGGGCCGAATGCCGAGATGAGGAGAATCAATTGAGCTATTGCGTAACCTGTTTCTAGGCGGTGCGATGCTATGGCCAAAAGTGCTCCAATCATCCCTAAACCGACAGAAACAGACCACAGCCCTGGCTTTCCAAGTCCCATTCCTTTGAATGCTGCAGAGAACCAATTTTCCGCTTTAGCGAATCTAGTTGCAGTAATTGCATTGATTCCGGTAACTCCAAACATCAGCAGGAACAAAAGTAATTCATCATCAAACGGTGTAATCTTAATTCCAAATATTATCCAATCATTACTAATTGCATGGAGGCCAATCCAAAGGTAAGATACGGCAATTCCCAATGATGCCAAATTTCCAGACTTTCTAAGGTATGCAAGTCCGTGAAGAAGCAGTGTCCCCAATCCAACCATAGCGGCTACGCCTTCTTCGCCATAAGGGCCGCCTGCTGCAGAGCCGATTGCTAGCAAAACCAAGGTCGCTTGAGCGGCGATTGCGTCTTCATTATGACGTTGAGCTATTACGATATTAATTCCAACTAATCCCAGTAATATCATTCCTAATTCGTTCTGGCCAACCCACTCCCAAGAATACATCGAAATCGCAAGACCATACAACAATTTCATCGAAATAATTACCCATGTGACTCCCAAAAGGTGCATGCTGTTTTTAGGAATCCAAATTTCTCCTAACCACAGGCCAAATCCGGCCATTAACAACAGGCCAGTTGCAGATAGAACTGGCCCTAGGGTGGTTCCTACTATTGCCCCAATAGCAGACCAGACGACTATCATCGAAATCATCAAACCAAGATGTAATCTTTTTTCGCCTTCGATCGCATATTCTGTAACTGAATCCACCTCTGGTGGCGCATTTACTGTGCCATCGCGGT
>CEQX01111960.1_pt1 | contig 13093 bp, 10 predicted proteins | sample 356261 | NCBI WGS metagenome assembly CEQX01 (sample SAMEA2621076, study PRJEB7988) | marine metagenome | isolation source: saline water (ENVO:00002010), including | reverse complement strand
CCCATCAATTAATAAAGATCCAAAATCAGTAGAGGCGTGAAGCTGAAAAATATTTTCAGAAAGTCCTTTATAAGATCTTCTTACAATTATAGGATTTTTAATAGATTCAGCTAAAAATTTGTTAAAAACTCTCCGATGATCAGCCATTCCATGTAAATGAGTAGTAGTGAGTATCAGAACCGAATTTGGGGGAATATCAACTTTTTCATTAATTATCTCCTCAGTTTTGACTTCAATAAAACACAAGTCGTTTTCTTCAATATCATCTCCAAATTCATAAACGGGATAATGTCTATCTTTTTGCTCCCAATTTCTTCTGTTTTGAATAACACCTAATGTTCCGGGAATATTAAAAGAAATAGATTTTTCTCCTATGTATATATAATCTACTGAAACATCTTGTATTGTCCATTTATCATCACTAACATTGTAGATGTAACCAAATGGATATAAATGAACAGGTTTTATTTCTTCAAAACAACTTAAATCAACAATAACTCTTGGAACTTCAGACCCACCTATATTTTTTATTTTATTAGTTTTCCTTCGTCTATATTCAAAAGGGTTGATAACAATTTTTTCTACTGCTGCCAATTTAGGAGCACTAGCTCTTTTTATATATCGATCTGCTAAAGCTTTTGCTACTGGAGCCTCAAACTCAGGGTCTTCTGTTAATGAAACACGAATTGTGTCCCCTATTCCATCTTCTAAAAGAGCTCCTATTCCAGCAGCACTTTTTATTCTACCATCTTCGCCATCTCCAGCTTCGGTTACTCCTAAATGAAGTGGGTAGTTCATTCCTGACTCCATCATTTTATTTACCAAAAGTCGATAAGCGTGTACCATGACCTTTGGGTTGCTAGCTTTCATGGAGAGAACTAAATTATGAAAGTTTAAATCCTCGGAAATTCTTAAAAACTCCATTGCCGATTCTACCATTCCCAATGGAGTATCTCCATAACGACTTAATATCCTATCAGATAATGAACCATGATTAGTACCAATCCTTATAGCAGTGCCATATTCCTTGCAAATTTTTACTAACGGCGTAAATTTATGACGGATTCTATCCAATTCCGCATTATAATCAGATTCTGTGTAATCTATTTTCTGAAATCTCTTTTTATCAGCGTAATTACCGGGGTTAACTCTAACCTTTTCTATCAGACGAGCAGCTACTTCAGCAGCATTAGGCGTATAATGTATATCTGCAATTAAAGGAACATCATATCCTCTGTTTTTTAATTCACTTTTAATTTGTTTGAGATTTTCGGCACTTTTTTTAGTCGGAGCGGTTATTCTTATAAATTCACATCCAGATTTAACCATACGAATGGTTTGTTCAACTGTTCCAATAGTATCCATCGTATCAGTTGTTGTCATACTTTGAATACGTATTGGATTATCACCGCCGAGGGCAATATCACCAATATTTACCTCTCTAGTTTTGAACCTCGAGAAATTAACATAATCATTACAGTATTTCCAATTACTTTCAGACACACAGTGGAATTTAGTTAAAAATAAACAAAACGAGCTTGTGTTTTAAGCTTTTAACACAGTTTTACAATAATCTATTAAAAATAACTTACAAAAGTATCCTAAATTGGAAATCAAGAACTTTATTAATTAAATTATTTAGCTGCAAAATCGTTAAATTTAAAAGTTAGGGATTTGTTTTTTAGTAACTTTGCCTTAGTCGTGAAAGAAAAAAATATATATTTAGATTATGCAGCATCAACTCCTGTTTCGAAACAGGTAATGGATACAATAATCCCTTTTTTTACAGATCATTTTGGAAATTCCAATAGTGCTACCCATCAGCACGGATGGTATGCAAACGGAGCTATTAAAAGAGCAAGAAAGCAGGTGTCAAAAGCAATAAATTGCGAGGAGAACGAAATTATTTTCACCTCTGGTGCTACAGAAGGTATAAACCAAGCAATTCGTTCTATTTATAACTTATATTATAAGAAAGGTAACCACATCGTTGTGTCAAAAACTGAGCACAAGGCTGTTCTTGATACCGTTGCTGAATTAGAAAAAAAAGGAGCTGAAGTAACTTATTTAGAAGTTGATTCCGAAGGGTTAATAAACCAATCTGATTATGAAAAAGCTTTAAAAGAAACTACTGTTTTGGTTGCCATTATGTGGGTAAATAATGAGACAGGAGTTATTCAAAATGTTAAAAAACTATCTGAAAAGGCATACGAAAAAAACATTCCTTTTTTGTGTGATGGTACTCAAGCCATAGGAAAATTACCTGTAAATATGCGAGATAATAAAATTGGTGTTTTACCAATTTCAGCACATAAATTTCATGGTCCAAAAGGAGTCGGAGCTTTGTATATTAGAAGAAAAAAACCAAGAATAACAATCGAACCGTTAATAACAGGTGGAGGGCAGGAAAATAAACTTAGAGCAGGAACTCTTAATACTCCAGGTATAGTAGGACTTGGAGAAGCAATAGAAATAGCAGTAAAATCAATTGAGGAAAACACACATCGAATAAACCAAATTAAAAATTCATTTAAGAATTTTTTCAAAATTTATGACGCTAGGTTTAATGAATCTAAAAACAATACAAGTTCGCATATTCTTAATGTAACTTTGCCAGGAATAAAAGCCAATACGTTATTGAAAAAAACACGTAATTTAAGCTACTCTCTAGGTTCAGCTTGTACATCTGAAACATTAGATCCTTCTACTGTTCTTACTGCTATGGGAATCAATAAGGAGGATTGTTTTTGCACTTTTAGACTATCTTTTTCGGCTGAAATAACAGATTTAGAAATAGAAACAGCAAAAAATATTTTTGCTGTTTCTATTAATTCAGAAAAAAAACAGAAAAATTTGTATTGAAACTTATCTTTTTTTGAAATTATCCCTAACTGCTTTCATAAAATTAGACGCATAAACAAAGTCAACAACTTCCTTATTATCACTATTCAAAATATCATCCCTTGATCCCTCCCACCATTTTTGTCCCTGATGAATGAAAGATATAAAATCTGAAATTTCCATCACACTACTCATATCATGTGTTATAACAACAGTGGTAATATCAAATTCCAATGTAATTTCCTTAATTAGATTATCAATTACAATAGATGTTTGGGGATCTAATCCTGAATTAGGCTCATCACAAAATAAGTAGCGAGGTTGTAATGCTATTGCTCTTGCAATAGCTACTCTTTTTTTCATTCCACCTGATATTTCTGCTGGAAAGAGAGGATTAGCTTGTTCTTCAATATTTACCCTACGTAAACAGAACAAAGCTCTTTCTTTAATCTCCTCATAAGGTTTATCTGAAAATATAGTTAAAGGAAACATAACATTTTCCAAAACAGATTTTGAGTCGAATAATGCTGAACCTTGAAACAACATTCCTATCTCTTTTCTGATCTCTTTTTTATTTTGATAACCCATTTCTGAAAATGGTCGTCCATCATAAAGAATACTACCCTCATCTATATCAAAAAGACCAACTAAACATTTTAACAAAACTGATTTTCCAGCACCACTTTTACCTATGATCATATTAACCTTTCCTCTTTCAAGATTAAGGTCTATATTTTTGAGAATCTCTTTACTATCAAACGATTTGGATATACCTTTTATTTCAATCATTAAGCAGTAAGTAACAATTGGGTTAATATTAAATCAAAAAGTAAAATAATAATGCAGCTGTAAACAACCGCTCTAGTTCCACTATCCCCAACCTCTTTTGCTCCTCCTGAAGTTATAAAGCCTTGGTAACAAGATACTGAAGTAATAATTAACGCGAAAAACTCCGCTTTAATTAAAGCATAAATAACGTAAAAAGGAGTAAAATCAAATCTTATCCCAAAGACATATTTTTCAACTGGAATAACCCCTGTAAGTAATGAGGCTAGGTATCCTCCAAAGGTACCCAGGAAGATAGAAATTATTACAATAAATGGAAACACAAATAATGCAGCAACCATTTTTGGCATGATTAAATAACTTTGAGGATTTACTCCCATAATTTCTAAAGCATCTATTTGTTCTGTTACCTTCATGGTTCCTAAGTTACCCGCGATAGAGCTTCCTACCTTACCGGCTAATATCAAAGAAATAATTGTAGGGGCAAATTCTAAAATCATTGTATCTCTTGTAGCTAACCCTTCTGTATAATAGGGGACTAAAGGACTACTGAAATTATAAGCCATTTGCAATAATGTTACTGCTCCCATAAAAACAGAAAGGATTGCCACTATTGGTATTGAACCTACACCAATAGCTAGCATTTCATCAATCACTCTTCTCCAAACAACTTTAAACTTATCTGGTTTAGCAAACGCTTGCAACATTAGAATATAATATTTTCCTAAATGATAGAAAATTGACATACAGTAAAAATAGTGTTTTTTACTAACTAGTTGATATTTGGATGAAATTCTATTTATTTAGTAATAACAAACTAAAAAGTTTTAAATACCAAATTGATATAATGGAAGGTATAAATCTTGTCGATTTAGAGAATCGACTTAAAAAAATTATGTTCCCAACGATTCCAACATTTTATGGTACCATTCCTGTCCAAATCTTTTGATAAGTGGTTCTTTTAAAAATTTATAGACTGGCATTTCAAAAGTCTTTCCCAAAGCACAAGCAGATTGACAAATATCTAGTAATTGGACATTTACAGCAGTAAATGTAGGATATTCGTTAACGCGAACAGGAAATAGTTCACATGAAATAGGTTTTTTCCAATCGATACGACCATCATTATAGGCTGATTCAATAGCACATCGTGTTCCACCATCTTTTGAGAAATAAACATAAGCACATTCTCTATTATTTACCAAAGGTGTAACTAAATCATCATCCTGATCTATTTCAAAAGTACCCTGTTTTTCTACAGCTTCTATTCCTTCAGGTCGCATGTAGGGCTTAACCTTATCAAATATTTCATCTAATTTAAAACACTCTTCTTCCTTCAAAGGTGCTCCACTATCTCCCTCAACACAACACGCCCCTTTGCAAGAATTTAAATCACACAAAAACTTACTTTCATATAATTCATCAGAAACAAGTATGTCATTAATTTCAAACATTTTATGACAATTTTTGAAAAGTTTGATACCATCGATTGGGTATTTCTCCATTCAAGGCTAGTTCGTAATCAGAATAACTACAAGGCACCATTTGATGCCTTACAAAACGACTATTATAATCTGATGGATGCGGAACTTCCATCCACCATCTTCCACTATCACTTTTGTAAAAAATTAATTCATACTCTTTATTTTTTTCAATCGGAACATGATATTTTTTATACTTTGATTTGTTAGCAACTGGATAATCTCCCTTCCTTTCACGAAAGCCCTCTATAAAATACCAAATCATCTGTGATAATAACATTGCTCCATTTTTAGACTTATCATGAACTGGATTATAGTTGTAAATTCCAAATGATGATAATTTATCTGACAATCCCGCATATCTGGATATTCGACATATTTCATCGCTCAAAAAACCATTTGGGTTAGGTTTGGCGTATCCTGAAAACTCTGACCCTTTTATTGAATTAACATCAAAACTTAAAATATCTGCATTCCTTACAATAGCTTCCATTTCTTGGATATTTTGACGAACTACACCCAAACGATATGCATCAAAATGCATTCTTTCCATCATTGCATCAATCTCTTTTTCAACATAGTAAGACTGATAACCTACTGAACTAAAGTTAAACAAGAAATTAGGTTGATGCAATATAATATGATTAATAAAGTTATCCTCTGTAATGTCTTCTTCAATTACACCTAAATCAATTGCTCTATCGATACTTACCAAATTAACAATCTGTTCTAGGTTTTCATAGGCCTGATAATTTGCATATGTTAAATCATGGCTCCCTCCAATTATAACAGGAATAACTTCTTTTTTGACTAATTCCGTTAAAACAGAAGTCAAAGCAAAATAAGTATCTTTATAAGTATTCCCAGCTAGTATATTACCTAGATCTAATATTCTGGTTTTCTCTCCAAAGCGATGATATAAGCTGTAGAACTGCTCTCTTATTCTATCAGGAGCTGATCCACACCCATCATTGTCTTTATGGCCCCGTTGTTCCATAACACCAATAAGAGCAATGTCGTAATCAAATAGCTTTATGTCCGCATTGTAATGAGAAACCATTTGACCTATTGTATTTTTTCCCCATTGCTTTTTGGACGTAAAGCTTTCTGCTAGTGGATGTAAATAAATACCTAAATTCATCACTTTTTCTTAGTTGTGTTTTTTTTTGAACTTTTTCTCTTTACTCCTTTTTTAGGTTGATTTTTCATAATATGGACTACTTCATCAAAAGCTAAGTCTTTTGCTTCAACTTCTTTTGGGATCTTATAATTTTTCCTACCTTGTTTGATATAAGGGCCCCATCTTCCATTTAGGACTTGAATTTCACCATCTTCATGATCAAATGAGTTAATGAACTTCTCAGCATCCGCTTTCTTTTTATCCGCAATTAATTCTAATGCTCTTTCAAGAGTAATATCTAAAGGATCTTCCTCTTTAGGAATGCTCACAAACAAGGAACCATTTTGAACATAGGGACCAAATCTTCCAATATTTGCTTTTACAGTATTTTCTTCAAATTCTCCCAAGATCCTCGGTAATTTAAACAATTCTAGAGCATCCTCAAGACTAATATTTTGAATACTTTGTGCTTTTCGCAAACCAGCATACTTCGGTTTTTCCTCGCTTCCATCTTCGTTTTCTCCAATTTGTGCGATAGGACCAAATTTACCCATCCTAACTATAACATTTTTTCCTGATTTTGGATCGATACCTAATTTTCGCTCTCCAGTAATCCGCTGGGAATTCTCAATGGTTTCCTCAACATTTTCATGAAATGGGTGATAAAATGAATCTATCATTGACTTCCAGTCTTTTAATCCCTGAGCTATTTCATCAAATTGCTGTTCAACTTGAGCAGTGAAGCCATAATCAACAATTTTACTAAAGTTTTGAACTAAAAAATCATTTACTAGTATTCCTATATCTGTTGGAAAAAGTTTATTTTTCTCAGCACCTGTTACCTCTATTTTATCCATCGAGTTTAAATGTCCATCTTCCAAGGTAATGAATTTGTATTTTCTTTCTATACCATCTCTTTCCTCTTTGATGACGTATGTTCTTTTTTGAATGGTCGAAATAGTAGGCGCATATGTAGATGGACGCCCTATACCTCTGTCTTCCATAGCTTTTACTAGGCTAGACTCTGTATATCTAGCAGGATGTTTTGTAAATCGTTCACGCGCATTCATATTTGTTAATACTAATTCCAAACCATTTTCTAAATCGGGTAACATTCCCTCATCTTCTTCTTGATCATCATCCGTAGACTCTAAATATAACTTTAAAAAACCGTCAAACTTTAATATCTCACCCTTAGCAATCAAATCCTGATCTCCCTCTGAGACATCAATTGTAACAGTTGTACGTTCTAATTGAGCATCAGACATCTGAGAGGCTACAGCTCGTTTCCATATTAATTCGTATAATCTTTTATTTTGGTATTCACCATCAATCTCGTGTTTACTAAAGTCAGAAGGTCGAATTGCCTCATGAGCCTCCTGAGCATCTTTATTTTTAGTCTTAAAAACTCGCTTTTTATGATATTCTAAACCATATGATTTAACCACTTCATCCTTTATACCGTCAAGCGCAAAATCAGACATATTTGTAGAGTCCGTTCTCATGTAAGTTATGTAACCTTGCTCATACAATCTTTGAGCTATTGACATAGTCTGACCAACGGAATAACCTAACTTTCTTCCTGCCTCTTGTTGAAGAGTTGAAGTTGTAAACGGAGCAACCGGACTTTTCTTTGCAGGCTTTTTCTCTAACTTAACAACCGAAAATACTGAATCTGCACTTTTCTTTAAAAAAGAATATGCTTCAGCTTCAGTTTTTAAATTTTTTAATAGTGTAGCTTGAAATATAATTCCTTTGGCATCAAAATAAGCGACAACCCTAAAGGAACTAGTCGTTACAAAATCTTGAATTGCTCTTTCGCGCTCAACAATCAGACGAACGGCCACAGATTGAACCCTACCAGCAGAAAGAGATGGCTTTACTTTTCTCCACAAGACAGGAGATAATTCAAAACCAACTAATCTGTCCAACACTCTTCTTGCCTGTTGGGCATTCACTAAATTAAAATCTATTGAACGAGGCTTATCTATTGCTTTTAAAATCGCTTCTTTAGTTATTTCATTATAAACCACTCTGCGAGTTTTAGCTTCGTCTAATTTCAAAGCCTCTAACAAATGCCAGGAAATCGCTTCACCCTCTCGGTCTTCATCAGTTGCCAACCAAACAAGATCTGCTTTTTTTGCTAAATCTTTTAATTCTTTAACAACTGCTTTTTTATCAGGTGAAATTTCATAAGTAGGTTCAAAATTATTCTCGGTATCAACACCCAATCCTTTCTTCACCAAGTCTCTTATATGTCCAATACTCGACCTAACAGTATAATCTTTACCCAAATATTTTTCAATTGTTTTCGCCTTTGCGGGTGACTCAACGATTACTAGATTTTTTGCCATCTAAATTCCTTTTAAAAGATATTATTTAACATTTTAGAATTTACAAAATAAAGCATTTCATTTCATATGTTCCAAATACTTTTTAACCGCTAGAGATATACCTCACTGATATTAACCTATAGGTTAATGAATTTAAAGTCTGACATATTGTCATTTATTTAATTAAACCTTACCTTTGTTAAACAAATTATCAAAATGAGTGAGCAGGAGGAAATGTTAGAGGAAAGTCGTCAAGGAGAGGTTTTGGAATTAAACCCCTCCAACGAAACACAGAGAGGTAAAAAATTATACATTGAAAGCTATGGTTGTCAAATGAACTTTGCTGACAGTGAAATTGTTGCTTCTGTTTTAGGAAACGATGGATACACTACGACAACGAACATAGAAGAGGCTGACTTAGTTTTCCTAAACACCTGTTCGATTCGTGACAAAGCAGAGGAGACCGTAAGAAAAAGACTACAAACCATCAAACATGACGCTAAAAAGAAGAAAGGTGCTAAAGTTGGTGTTTTAGGTTGTATGGCAGAACGGCTGAAAGAGAAATTGCTTGAAGAAGAAAAATTAGTTGATTTAGTCGCTGGTCCTGATGCTTATCGTAAATTACCTGAATTGATAGACGATATTGAAGACGGCCAAAAAGCAGTGAATGTTCTACTATCACGAGAGGAAACCTATGATGATATTGAGCCTGTAAGAATAAACTCAAACGGAGTAACTGCATTTGTTTCAATTATGAGAGGTTGCGACAATATGTGCACGTTTTGTGTTGTTCCTTTTACTAGAGGGAGAGAGCGATCAAGAAATGCAGAATCTATTTTAAACGAGTGTAGAGATCTTCACAAAAAAGGATACAAAGAAGTAACCTTACTCGGCCAAAATGTTGATTCTTATCGTTGGTCAGAAAATAGAAGTTTAAGAGGAAGAAAGTTGAGAGAAGCCCCCAGAGATGAAGTAATTGACTTTGCTAAATTACTTATCATGGTAGCTGAAATTTCACCAAACTTAAGGGTTCGATTTAGTACCTCTCATCCTAAAGATATTATTGATGAAGTTATGTTTGCCATTCGAGATTATAAAAACATTTGTAACTATATACATCTGCCTGCTCAAAGCGGAAATACAAGAATATTGAAAAAAATGAACCGAACTTATACTAGGGAATGGTATGATAAAAAAGTTGCTCGTATTCGTGAAGTAATTCCTAACTGTGCCATTTCTACTGATATAATAACAGGGTTTTGTTCTGAATCGGATGATGAACATAATGACACTGTTGAATTAATGAAACAAGTTCGCTATGAACTCGCCTATATGTTTTTTTATTCAGAGAGACCGGGAACTTTAGCTCAAAAGAAATTTGAAGACGATGTACCTGAAAATATTAAAAAAAGCCGATTAAAAGAAATTATAGATATTCAAACTAAAATAAACAAAGAGTTAAATGAGGCTGAAATAGGCAAGATTTACGAAGTTTTAGCAGAAGGTGTGTCCAAAAGAGATGAAAACGATTTTAGAGGTAGAAATAGTCAAAACAAGGTTATTATTTTTCCTAGAGAGAATTTCAAAATAGGAGACTACCTAAAAGTGAAAGTTGAAAAATCGACATCTGCAACACTAATTGGTAAGGCTATAGAAATAGTAAAATATTAATACTCTATGAGTGCAACACTTACAGGAATAAAACAGCGATTTGGAATTATTGGTAATTCAAACTTACTTAATGATGCTATTGATATAGCTATGCAAGTTGCACCAACTGATTTATCTGTCTTAGTGACTGGCGGAAGTGGGGTTGGTAAAGAAAGTTTTGCTAAAATAATACATTATCAAAGTACTAGAAAACATAGCGATTTTATTGCTGTAAACTGTGGAGCTATTCCCGACGGTACTATTGACTCTGAATTATTTGGTCATGAAAAAGGAGCTTTCACAGGAGCTTTTGATCAAAGAAAAGGATATTTTGAAGTAGCTAACAATGGGACTATTTTTTTAGACGAAGTAGGTGAATTACCTATAAGTACACAGGCTCGTTTGTTAAGAGTTTTAGAAGCTGGCGAATTTATAAAAGTAGGGTCTTCTAAAGTTCAAAAAGTTAATATAAGGGTTGTAGCTGCCACTAATTTAGACATTCCAAAAGCTATTGAAAAAGGAAAATTTCGTGAAGATTTATATTACAGATTAAATACAATTCCGATTAAAGTTCCCTCATTAAGAGAACGAAAGGAAGATATCCACCTGTTGTTTAGAAAATTCTCGATTGATTTAGCAGAGAAATACAGAATGCCTCCGTTAAAACTTGATGAAGAATCCAAAGAAATATTAGAGAATTATAGATGGCCAGGAAATATTCGACAATTAAAAAATATTGCAGAGCAAATTTCTGTTATTGAAGAAAATAGGCTGATTACAAGAAATCAACTTTTAAAATATCTACCGGAAGCGGCCTCGTCTAATTTGCCTATAATCATTGGAAGTAAAAAAGAAGATGAGTTTGGTATTCATAACAAAGAATGGAAAAAAGAGCGTGAATTACTTTACAAAGCACTATTTGACATGAGAAAAGAACTTGGAGACCTAAAGAGCGTTGTTGCTGAACTAGTTAAAAACCGAAGTTACAAGGGTGATACAGAAAAAGCCTTTCAACAGCTGCAGTTAGACTCCGATGTAGATCCGAGTCAAGAGTATTCTTCATATCCATTAACTGTAAATCAACATTTTAAGACAAATACAAATGAGCCAGGGTTTGACGAAAGTCATGAAATAGTTGAAGAAAGCTTATCTTTAGCCGAGAGAGAGAAAGAATTCATATTAAAAGCTTTGGAAAAACATAGGGGAAGAAGAAAAAATGCGGCTCAAGAGCTAGGTATCTCAGAACGCACCTTGTACCGAAAAATAAAAGAATACGATATACATTAAAATGAAAAATTATATAGTTCTTGCGTTATCCTTCTTAATATTTAGCTGCGCTAGTCTTCCTAAATATTCATTTGGTGAAGGTGAAATACCGGGACAAACTTTTAGCATAGAAAGCTTTACCAATGTAGCTTCACTAATTAATCCAAACCTAGCTATATTTATACAAAATAGTTTACAGGAAAAGTTTGCAAATGAATCAAACTTAAAATTTATCCAAGGAACAGGAGATGCCGTTTTTAAAGGAGTAATAACAAGATATTCGATTACTCCAGTACAAGGTACAGGAGATGAGACGGTAGCATTAAATCGTCTAACAATTGATATTAAAGCAACCTACCTTAATTCCGTAAATGATTCACAAAATTTTGAGGAAATCATCAGCTACGCTGATGATTTTGAATCTACAAAGGATTTTTCTTCAATAGAGGAAGAGCTTATGAAAAGTATTTCAAAAAAAATTATAGATGAAATATATCAAAAGACAATGAGTGAATGGTAACCTATGAATAAAGAAATTTTCAATAATCTTATAAGAAAAACCAATGATGTTGGTCCTGAATATAAAGAAAATCTTAAAAAGATATTAGATACATTTCCTTACGCGACAAACATAAGATTACTTTATCTTTCCTCATTACTGAATGATGCTGACATCCTATTTGAACAAGAACTAAAAAAAACTGCCGCATACATTTCAGATAGAAATACACTTAAAAACCTAATTTATAGACCCTCAAATAGTGAGGACTACATAATTAATGATTCACCATTAAAAGTAATTCCTAAACTAGTTAAGAAGGAAGATTCAAAAATTAAACCACCTATCTCAGACAATGAAGATAAATCCAGACCAATTAATATTAAAAGAACAAATGGAGAAACAATTAGGTCCAATAAAAAAGAAGAAAAGAATAATAAGTCTTTAAAGGCTGATGAAATAAATAAAGATTCTGTTGTTGAACTTGATAATTTAATAATCAATTCAGCCATCAATGCATCAATTTCATTAGATATTGATAAAGGTTCTAAAGAAAAAAGTGAAGAGGAAGTTAATCAAAAATCATTTCTAGAATGGATAGAAGCAACTAAAGTTGAAAAAATAAAACCGGTTTTAAGTATTCAACAAGAAGAACGGATTAAATTTAGGCAAAAAGCGGAGGTATTAATTGATCAATTTATTCAAAACCAACCAAAGATTAAACCAAAAACTGAATTTTACTCTCCTGAAAATATGGCTAAAAAAAGTATTGAAGATTCGGAAGAAATTGTAACTGAAACATTAGCTAAAATATACTTTAAACAAGGGAACATTGCAAAAGCTAAAAGTATTTATAATAAGTTAATTTTGAAAAATCCAGAAAAAAAGAGTTACTTTGCATCCCTCATAAAAGAAATGAGTTAAGAATATAATTTAAAAAATGGCTTTACTAAGTATATTAATTATAATAATTTCGATTTTATTAGCACTAGTCGTTATTATTCAAAACAGCAAAGGTGGCGGTTTAGATGCAAATTTAGCCTCTCAAAACCAATCTTTTGGAGCGAAAAAAACAACTGAAATTGTAGAAAAAGTAACTTGGTATTTAATTGGTGCC
>CEQX01027202.1_pt1 | contig 13188 bp, 9 predicted proteins | sample 356261 | NCBI WGS metagenome assembly CEQX01 (sample SAMEA2621076, study PRJEB7988) | marine metagenome | isolation source: saline water (ENVO:00002010), including | reverse complement strand
CTGCTGAGTCATAATGATTCTGTAAATGCGATGCGGAATCTTCAGCTTGCGCGTTTCAATCCGCTTGCCATGTCGAGCACATCAATGCCGATGACGACACACTACTCAGCTGATGTTTCATTCCCGACGAGCCAGCAGTTTTCTTTTCAACATGACATTATCCGAGAAGATTCACAGCTTGCCATTATGATTCTTTCTGCGACACCCGATAGTGACGCCAGTCAGCAAACAACTCTTTCAGAAATATCTTCCTCGCTACACCAGAACATCACTGTGGGAACTATCGGGGGTAATGTCGATGCTCTGACCTACCTCCAAACCAATCCAGCGGTAATAGGGAATCCTGCGGCACTTGCCAACATACAAGTATGGGCAGAAACTCACTCTCCCGATGCATCCACGTACTACGATCGTGCAATTGATCTTGCATGCGTCTATATGGCAACAAATCCGGACCTTATCCCCGTGTATCGTGATAATCCACTTGCAGCAATCAAGCAGTATTTAGATGAGGGTCTCTTCCATGGCCGATCGCTTGATGGGTGGCTGCGAACATCAACCATTGCAGACGCGAGGAGTCTTGTCTTTGCAGGAATTTGATTCGAATCAAATTTGATCGAGACGGAGCTAAAAGCTACAAAAAAATCGGCTGGAATTGCTGAATCTATACGATTATTTGAATTCACTTACGCCGTCCTTCTGTAAATTCTTTTCGTCTACAGAAGCTGGCGGAGGAAGCTCCTCCAATTTGGATTCCTCTTCCAGCATTAAGCCATCTTCCGGTACTGGTACTGGTATGACTTCTTGATTTAAAAAGATGCCCCCGTTTCGCCAGCCACCAACGACCTGTTCCAGATCTGCCAAAGTCTGACGAAGGTCAGATTCGAGTCGTTCTCTACCAAGTTCATATCGAAGGAGCTGCCTCCAGTTATCAAGAAGCTGTAAAAAATCAACATCACCTACAGCATATGCTTGACTTGATACCTCAAGTGTCTGTTCTGCCTTCGGTAATATGTCCTCTATAAATAACACCAACATGTCTGCATGGCTTTCAGCCTTCGTAAAGAGTTCTGTCACTTCTTCAATTGTCGCGTCTTTCAACGAGTCGTACCTTCGGGAAGAAGCAATTGTACTCGCCTCAGCGGATCGAACTGAAGCGGCCAGCCGCTTACGGTAGATCGGCAAGTTGAAGCCCGCCGTAAGCAAAACTGCATCCTGGCCATTTGAGCTTGGTGCTAAGCCAGCGTCTGCTACGTCAATCCAAGCAAAGCCAAGCGTGACATCTGGTTTATAATCGAGACATGCTAGTTCAGTCGCTCGCCGATCTCGTGTTACTCGGTTCATTGCAGCCCGCAATTCTGGTCTCACGGTAAGTGCCTGCTGACGCAACGACTGAATGTCTGTGGGCAATTGCTCAGCTGGCAATTCCGGAAGAACTTCAAGCTGAGTGTCAGGGGATATATGAAGTAATCGTGCGATTCGAGCTTGCTGAGTTATTTTTCTTTGCCGAAGATTAATCAAACTATTTTCAATAGCAGAGATTTCTAAGTCAGCTCGTAGCACGTCCTGAAAACTTGTCTGACCCGTCTGATAGCGACTATCAGCCACTGATTTAAGTTGCTCAAAAAGTTTCTTTTCTTCCTCTGTGATATATATTGCCCGCTGCACATAAGAAAGTTCAAAATACGCCTTTTTAACTTTTGCTATGGTCTCACGTTCCACAGCTTCTAATTCAGATCGAGCAATACCGACTTCAGCATCAGCTACTAAACCACGCGCGTTGAGCTTTCCAAACCAAGGAAACTTCTGGTTTGCATTCAGTATGAATTGAAATTCACCTGCTGCTGTCTGCACTGGTGCAGGTTGTGATATTGCTGTCAGATTCGGGTCTGAAAGGCTTCTTGCAACTCGAACACGTGAGACAAGTGATTCAACCTGCTTCCGCGCAGCAAGAATCTCTTGATTTTGCACAAGGGCAAATTGGATATAATCCTCAAGTGGATGAGGACCCTCAAGAATATGTGCACTGGCAAGCTTTTTGCCACGACTGTACAAAGCTGTCTTCCGAGACTTCGAACGAATTTGTGACATTCGACGCATACTCACTTCGGTGAGGGCAGAGAATTCCCCATCTTTGAAGCGATCCGTTCGGCAACCAACGGAACTGAAGAGAGCCGAAATAAAAACCGCGCAGATACCAACAACCCCTACGTTGCTTCTACAACGGCTGTGGCCCAAAGAAGAAAAAGTCCTGTTTCCAGCATCGCACCTCACTGGGGAAGGATTTTCTCTGTACGGTGCAGCCACAATTTTTTATTCCTCGTCTGATCCTGCTGCTGCTACAAGCGATTCTGAGTAAAGGTCGTCGATCTGTTTGAGGTGACTATCAGGATTCTTTGCTATCTTTTCTAAGCACGGAGGGCAGCAGACAAAAACAACACGACCCTTAATAATTTGCCACGATGCTTTTTCTGGCAAAGGATGTTTCATGACAGGACAAATTCGCTGGGCTGTCGCGATATTCTGGTGAATTGTTGCCCAATGAGCTGGATCAATTTGCCTTTCCATGCATGCTTTACAGCACAGATAGACTTCCTGTTGATGTTCACCGACAACTACTTTTACCGGAGGACCATGCGCACCAAGCTCCAAACCTGATACTGGACAGATTCGTTGAACCTTCATGTGCAACTGCTCTTGAACTGGACCAGCTTCATTAGCTTGTACAACTGAGACAAGACCTAGAAATACGCTGAAGACAAAAAATCTGTTGAGAGAAACGACCATAATAAAACCTCCTAAGAACGGTCTAGAAATTAGGACACGCTTTGAACTGTCTCAAGGGCTATTAAGACTTTCATTCTTAACTAAACGCCCCATTTTACACTGCAGACAGCCCTGCTTGAAAGCGAAATTCGAGGTAGGCACAATAAATTGTTGGAACCACAAACGTGGTAAATGGCTCAACAAGCATTCCACCAAAAACGGGCCATGCCATTGCACGTGCTACGTCACTACCTCTGCCTGCTGATAAAAGAACAGGCAAAAGGGCTACAAGAGTTGTCAAGGTAGTCATGACACAGGGTCGAATTCTTTTCAGACCAGCTTCGTAGACTACTTGACGAATGTGTTCCACATTTTCAAACCGACAGTGTTCTGTCCGCTTGTGAATAAAGCTTGCCATAACAATGCCATCGTCAGCAGCAAGGCCTGCTAAGGCAATAAAACCAACCCATACTGCCGTATTTAATTCAATTCCATTGCATGCAATTGCAAGCATGCCACCAGCACATGCAATTGGAATACCAGAAAATACAACAAGTGAGATCGCAAGATTTCTAAAGTGAAGATAATGCAAAAAGAGATTAATAAGAAACACCGTTGGAAGAATCCACATTAATCGCTTGTTCGCTTCAATCTGATTCTGAAATGATCCAACGGGCTCCATCTCATAGTTGCCATCTGGAAAAACAAGGCTTCCATCATTACGTGATTGACGAAGTCCGGCCATGACACCGTTCACTGTCTCAATTGCACCACTACCTGCAGGAGTAAACATCACATGTGCAACCAACCGTGAATCTTCACTATTAATTGCACCTGGACCCCATGTTGTTGTGCTTCGAGCAAGTCGTCCTAAGGGAACGACATCTCCAGAGGGTGTTACTACAGGAAGTTTTGGAAGGTCTTCAAGCTGTTCTCGACGTTCTCGTGAAAACCGGACTTGAATTGGATATCTCTCCCTTCCTTCAACGGTTACGGTTGCATCGACACCCCCTAATCCTGCAGCAATGACTTCGTTCACCATTTGTGTTGTCATGCCATAGCGTGCGGCTGTCTCTCGATCCACGTCAAACTCTTGATATGGCTTACCCAGTACAATGTCAGGGTTTACTGTTCTGGCATCGACTAACGGATTTGCTTTTAACTGCTCCGCAACTGCAAGTGACGCTTTGCCAAGACCCTCCAACGAATCACCATAAATTCTAACAGCCATTGACGCTTTAATACCTGACTGCAGCATCACAACTCGGCCTTCAATTGGTTGAAGGGGAGAAGCCGGGGTCACACCTGGAAGAGTCGCTACAGCATTGATCTCATCCCAAATATCTCTTGCTGTGACTCCGGGGCGCCATAAATCTTTTGCCCTGAGCATGATGTAGGTTTCGATCATCGCAGCTGGTGCGGGATCCAATGCTGAATCAATACGACCAATTTTCCCAAGAACATCTGCAACCTCAGGAATCTCTCGAATCAATGCATCCTGCGTCTGAAGCACCTCCATGGCTTGTGTAAAACTCGCCGCTGGGTAGAGGCTGGGCATGTAAAACCAGCTTCCTTCATCAAGTGCTATCCAGTCATCACTCGGAAGACCTGTGAAAGTGTGTTTTGCTGAAACATATCCTGGGACGTCATTGAGCTCCGCACCACAAAATTGAGCAAGTCGTTCAAGAGGCATAAGGAGCGTTGGCATACCGATCCAAGCACTCAGGCCGAAAAAGAAGAGGAGTAAGGGGAAAACAAGCATTACAACCTTGTGATGAAGGGCTATCCATAGCCGTCCACCATAAACCCATCGCACAAAACGGCTGGCTGGGTTTGATTCCATGGATGAGAGCTGTTCACGACTAAACCACCATCCGATCACACTACCAAGGACGGCGAGACCCGTGATTATCAACACATCCGATAGACCCGAGAGTGAGGCAAGCTGATCACCCCAGACAACACCGCCCAAGAACGCCATGAACACTCCCATCCCAATCGCTGTCAGCAGACTACGAATTGCAGATGGATGACGCGAACGTAAAAAGATTTGGGCCAGAACTGGCACAAGAGTCACAGCGACTATCAAGCTGGCAAGAAGAGCAAACGTTTTCGTCCATGCCAGTGGTGTGAAAAGCTTGGCATCACGACCTGTGAGAAAGAAAACTGGAAGAAAACTTACAACTGTTGTGGTGACAGCTGTCATTACTGCTGGGACTACTTCACGTGCTGCTGACTGAATGACAGCCAGACGATCCTTTCTGCTTGTACGATCTGTTTTCTGCTGAGGCTGCTTCTCCCAATCTGCCAAATGCTCATAAATGTTCTCAAGTACAATAATTGCCATATCGACCATTGTGCCAATGGCAATCGCAATTCCAGCCAAAGACATGATATTTGCATCGACACCGAATACTTTCATCGCTGCAAATGCCATCAATATTGCAAGCGGCAGTGTGACTGCTATGAGTAGGCTTGCTTGAATGTGAAGAAGGAAAAGGGCAACGACAACAATTGTTATCACTGTCTCCTGGCTGAGTGCTTCCGTAAGCGTATGAACAGTTTCATCGATCAGTTCTCTGCGATCATAAACGCCGACAATACGAATGCCATCTAGTTCCGGTTCAAGTGATGCAATTTTTTCTTCAACCCTTTTGATTACCTCACGAGGGTTGGCTTTGTATCGCATGATCACAACACCACCAACTGCCTCAGCACCGTTGTGATCAAGCGCTCCCCGACGAAATGCAGGGCCAAGTTGAACGCGGGCGATGTCTTTTAACCGCACTGGTATCCCATCGCGTGTCGAAATAACTGTTTGCTCAATCTGTTCAATTGTTTGAGCTTTTGTTTTTCCTGAGCCAATAAAACCGCGTCCACGAACGAGGAATTCAAGCCCACCTTGTTCAACTGTTTTTGCACCTACATCAATGTTTCCAGCACGTACGGCAGCAACAACATCCGACAAGGGTATTGACTGGAAGCGAAGCCGGTCAGGATCAACGTCAACCTGGTATTGCTGTATGTAGCCGCCAATAGAAGCAACCTCAGCGACACCATCTACCGACTCTAATGCATAACGAATAAAAAAGTCCTGCCGTGAGCGTAACTCGGCGAGATCTGTACCGTCTGGTGGGTCAAGTACATAAAAATAAATCTGTCCAAGCGCAGTCGCATCGGGAGCTAATTGAGGCACCACTCCATCCGGAAGAGTTCCGGATACTGTCGTGAGTTGCTCAGCAACACGTGAACGAGCCCAGTAAAAATCGATTTCATCTGCAAATGTTACCTGCACAAAGCTAAAGCCGAACATGCTTTTGCCCCGCACGCTTTTTGCTCCCGGCACAGCCTGCAACGCAACAGATAATGGATACGTTATTTGATCCTCTATATCTTTTGGTGATTGCCCTGGCCATTCACTCAGAACAATTACTTGGTTTTCGCCAATATCCGGAATAGCATCGAGTGGCACTGTCTTCGTGGCGTACCAGCCATAGGCGGCTAAGGCTGCGGCTGCCAAGAGAACAACAAGTCGCTCGCGGAGACAGAAATCAAGAATTCGCACGATCATGGTGCAACTCCGGGAACTGACATCGCTGGTGGGTCTGCTAATTTCATCTCACCCACAGGAGGAATGCTTGGTCCGTTCTCTTCACCTGATGAAAATGATGGCTCCGCTAGCCTCATGGTCTGGGTGGGAGAACCCGAGTCGTCAGGAGCCGAACCATCCGACGGCGGCACAGACATTGGGCCAATTGGTGGTAGGTCACCTAAATCGATTGGCTTGACCGTTGTTCTGGAAACATCTGTAACACTTGTTGCAATTGTTGGATCAATAAGTGATGGATTGCCAACCAACTGCATTTGTGAGTCGATTAGGAAGTTGCCTTTCCGAGCAACTTCTTCACCGGCTTGTAGCCCATCGGCAATGACGATACCATCTTCAACAACCGGGCCAAGCACAACATTTCGAATTTCAAAATGCCCAGGTTCACTTTCAACGTAGACAACACTCTTATTCCCGGCACTCAAGACCGCATCTCTGGGAACGACTAGTACACCTTTTTTTAAAGAAGGGTCATCAGTAAACCCGAAGGTGGTTGCTGGGACGAGCGGCATCGCACATATGGAACAGTTTCCCGGTCCATCGGACATGATATGTGGATGCCGCGGGCTTATCCATTGACCAACAAGCTCGGGGTCATACATTGCATCAGCGCTACCTAGCGGCACTTCAATTGTTGCTGTCGCATAATCTCCAATACGCAGTATTCCATCCGGATTTGGTATTACTACTCGCACGCCGACTGTTCGTGTCCGAGGATCAACAAGTGGATCTATGAATGCGACTCTTCCGTCAAAATATTGGCCCGGGAGAGACTGCAACTCTGTTCGCACCTTAACGCCGTACCGAACCAAAGCTGCGTCTTCTGGAAAAAGTTGAATCATGAGCCATACGTTTGATAGATCTGCCAACTCATAAATCGTGTCGCCTTCGGATACGTATTGGCCTTCAACCACAGCTTTTTTAACTACAGTTCCATTGGTTGGCGCGAGCAAAGACAGACGACTATCGGCACGACCAGTTCGCTCTACAGCATCAATCTGATTTTTGGTCATACCAAGCTCAATGAGACGCTGCCTCACACTGCGTTCCAGATTTTCATTTATCTCTGCAACACGGGCGAGTGTTCCACCTTGACTGTTTTCTCGCGCTCGAAGCGCAAGGAGAAGTTCAACCTGAGCGGAGTACAGTTTGGGTGAATACAGAACAGCCAACGTATCTTTTTCTGAGACTTTCACCCCGGTATAATCTGCATAAAGCTGTTCGATACGACCATCTACGTAGGCTGCCAGTGTTTTTCGTCCACCCTGATCATATTCGAGCTCACCAATACTCTCTATGGCATGATGAGCCATAATCTTTTCTACAGTTACTGTTTCTATGCCTGCAACTCGCCGCGCTACAGAATCAATTACAATTGAACGGCCATCAGCTTGATTATTTCCAGAAGCCGCGGCAACCAACTCCATTGCGCAAACGGGACACCGACCGGGCTTTAAACTCGGAGGGGTACACATCATTGGACAGATATAGCTCGTGCTATCTTCAGTTTTATTGTCCAAATCACCCACCAAAGGAGCATTCGCATCTGCCAGAAGTCCCATCTGCTGAAGGACTCCTAGCACGAAAAAAGTCGCCACCAAAAATATCAACAGAAGCAAAGGTTGTAGAAACAACTTGATCCACCAGCGCATAGAATCTCGCGTTTTCAAACTGCCCTTAGTAGCTGGTGTCTTATTCATTTCTTAACGCACTGCTAGAAACTTGACTGGTATCTTTTGTCATCGCATCTCCCTGAAAACATTCGAAGCCTAGTACTACAGAACACATCGACTGCGAGGCATCACTACTTCGACACCGAGCTGAATCAAGTGAACCAGAGAACGCTCATCAGGATCTCCTATATTTTTACTGCAATAAAAGAGATACTGAAATCTCATTTTTTAATGCCATTTACAAGGGGCATATGCACCCATTCTCTTCTCTAACTCTACTGAAAACAATGAGCTGTATTCACAGATTCTTTGTTGAGATTTTGCCAAATGGCGTAACAGAATGTGTAACACAGTTACAGATCGCACATTCAATCACTTTGTTTCACCCCTCACGTTTTTCGAGCCAACAGTATCATTTGCACTGCTGCAGAGAGTTCACAAAATAGCTTGATTTCCAGTCTTCAGGCCACTCTTTGTTATCTTTTGTCGTCAAAAACGGTTAGTACTAAATGAGTCTCAAACATACTCGCAATGAGTTCAATCAAGATATCGAAAACAGAAACTTTAGTTAAACATGTTGGGTGAAAGCTCAGTAATGCTCAAGCAAAATTCTTTCTTGTGAAGCAGACACGATTTTCATTCCAAAGCAAAACTGTAAAGAAGATCAGAGAAATAAAAGATGCAAAATAGTGAATACCCAGAGAATCGTATTGTTGTGATTCATGGTTCGTTGCAAGACACGCTTAAACGATACAGACAAGAAGCATCCCTAAAGAATCATGATTCTCTAGATTCACCGATTATTTGCATTCAGGGATCCCTGCAATCGACAATTGATAGAATCGCGATGGCCAAAGATGACCACGGCTAACAAAAATGACAACCAATGGAAACACCTTGGCTGGATTCCTATAGAGTTTTTTACTTTTACTGAATGATCTTCTTTTTTCAATTTTTCATACCTTGGAAGTATCCTCATAAAAATTTCGTGAAGTCCCACGACATGTTTGAATCAGTAAACAAAAAAACTCGCCAAGACTTAATGGCATTAATTAAAGAAGTTGAAAAGGATCTTGAAGCACTAGATAAAGCACTTTGGTTACAAGTTGATGAGAAGAAACATAGTAAGAATAGAGTAGCGGGAAAAATTGGAATGAAGACATTCCTTTTAGGAAAGCTTGAAATGCTTCAAGATGAGTTGGTAAATCTCGATAAAGACAAATAATGAATACAATCGCTAAATTGTTTTTTTAATTGGCTGGTTTCTATCCCTTGCCTTGACTTAAAAACCTTTCCGCGAGCACAAGCGATCCAAGGTTTATAATGATCACTGCAGCACGCCGTCGGTTAGCAGCATTTTTTGACTGTCTTCATGAATCAGCCAAACGAGATTTGCTCGACACCTGCGTCGTCAGCCTGGCAGCAGCAGGATTTCTTGGCCACCTGCTACTTGTGGCAGTAGTCAACATGCTGCCCGAGTTTCCACAGACCATTTTCGAAGGACTGGATCGTAGCCTTCTCCATGCGGTTTATACACCGTTTAGTATTATCCTCTTTTACGAAGTAATACTGCTGGTATTTGCCCTCGCAGACTCTCACACCGGAGAAGTCGCGAAGCAGTACCAGATCGTCTCACTGATCGTCGTCCGCCGGGTCTTCAAAGATATCGGCAGCTTCGAAAGTTTTGAGCATTGGCTGACAGAGACTGAGGCGGTGAAAGCCGTGCTAACGGACATGGGTGGCGCCGTGCTGATGTTTGTCCTCGTGACCATCTTCACATTGCTGCGCAGAACTATTCCAAAGGTGGCGATTCAAAGAGACCTAGTCGGTTTCATCGAACTGAAAAAGGCTGTTGCCGTTTTGTTGCTGGTCGTGCTCTCCGGCCTAGCCCTACTCAACCTTGCAGTCTGGCTCCGTGTATTGCCTGTGTCCCTCCTGGGACTGACACAAATTCCAGAAAATGTTGACCTGTTTTTTTTCCCACTTTTTTTTGAATTCATGATTTTCACTGATGTATTCATTCTGATCGTCTCGCTCGCCTACTACGATCGGTACGAGTATGTCTTCCGGAATGCCGGATTCGTCATCTCTACCGTCTTACTCCGCGTCTCACTCTCAACCCCCAAGCCCTATGATATTGGTGTCGCGCTGATCGCAATGGCCTATGGTGTATGCGTCCTAGCGGTATTTGGCTGGTTCAGTTCGATCGTCAACGGCCAAAAACTTTCCGATGATAGCAACAACCGAGAAAGGTAGCTTTGCCTACCCTATCCTCGTGCAAAAAGTTGTGGGTATTTTGCGAGACTATAAGTGGGTGGAATCAATTCATCACTGAAACTTGTACTCCAACTAGTCAAAGTTAAGTACATCCATGAGACACACAGACTTCGGTTTCTTGGAATGGATTATTGTGTAATCTGTAAGCACCAGCCAAGAGAAAGTTGCCAAAGGCACTTGAACATCAACCTAAGTGATTGGCATGTTATTTCACAGAACAAATTATTCGATCAAATTAGCTTATATTTTTACATTTATCTTTTTTGCAGCTGCTACTGCCAGAGGTGATGATCGACCGAACTTCCTCTTCTTCCTTGTCGATGACCTTGGTTGGGCAGATGTCGGCTACAATGGATCAACTTTTTATCAGACCCCACATATTGACTCACTGGCTACAAGTGGCACCCGGTTTACCAATGGCTACGCAGCGGCATCAATCTGCTCACCAACCCGCGCCAGTATCCTGACTGGCCGACATCCTGTGCGAGTCAATATCACAGATTATATTCCCGGCCTATCGAACACGGGGAAATTTAAAAAGGTTGAAGATCGTGACAACCTGGCCCTCAGCGAGGTTACCATCGCTGAGACCCTACGAGATGCGGGCTACCAAACCTACTTCGCTGGAAAATGGCACCTTGGAGAAGCCGGGCATTTCCCAGAGGACCAAGGATTCAATATCAACATTGGTGGCCATGCCCGTGGCAGCCCTCCGGGAGGCTACTATGCCCCTTGGAAAAACCCAAAATTGGTAGCCAAGCACGATGGTGAATATCTCACCGAACGACTCACCGAAGAGACTATTTCGTTTATCGATTCACAGAGAACGCAGGATGAGCCGTTCTTCGCCTACCTCTCCTACTATAACGTGCACACACCTATTCAGCCCTACAAGAAGCGGGTTGCTGAATACAAAGAGAAACTCAAAAGCCTCAAAGGTGAAACCCCCATCATCGAAGAACGGAACGCTCGATCCCGGGGACGACAGGACAATGCAGAGCTTGCCTCAATGGTCGCTGCCGTTGATGATAGTGTTGGCAGGATTTTGGCCAAGCTCGCTAAATGGCAACTCAGCGACAACACCGTAGTAATCTTTTTCTCAGATAACGGCGGGCTTTGCACCCGTCCCGCAAGTAGCAAAAAGAAGGCCAAGGGGGCCGTTGGTCCCGGCTGTAATTTACCGCTTCGCTCAGGAAAAGGCTGGCTTTATGAAGGTGGTATTCGAGAGGCTACTATTATTCGGGCTCCCGGCAAGGGTCAGGGTGTCGTTTGTAACACTCCCATCGTCAGCACTGATTTTTATCCCACTATGCTTGATCTGGCTGGGCTGCCACCTCAGCCTGAACTTCATACAGACGGTCGCAGTCTAGTTCCATTGTTAAACGCAGAACCCAAGGAACAAACTGAACGTGCGCTTTACTGGCATTATCCACACTATCACGGATCTGGCTGGACCCCAGGAGGAGCAATACGCAAGGGCAATTGGAAGCTAATCGAATTTTGGGAACACGATGATGTCGAACTCTATGATTTAACCCAAGACATCGGAGAACAAAATGACCTCAGCAAGCACCATCCAGAAAAAGTCAGAGAACTACAACTGGCTCTAGCAAAATGGAGAAATACCATTGGCGCGGTGATGCCAATAAGGGCCGGAGAGTGAACTGAGTTGAGCGACAACATGCACGCCTGTGAGAAATTAATCGTGACGCTTCGAAAAAATTTGTGGGTATTTTATGGGCCCATAGCCAACGGAGTCCGGCCACGGTTTTAAACTTGTTGTCTGTTACAAGTGAAACGCCGTTTGGCCTTCTGTTGACCAATAGAATTTTCTCCGTGTTTTTGAGAGGTGAGACTCCTGTCGAGGTCACTTCGTTTTGCCTGCTGCACAGGTGCAACTGAGTTCTTCACAAGGTTTTGTTGGGAGATCACGGAAATATCACGCGAGCATACAGTTCTATTTTTCAAAATCCCCTGACGTTGGGTTCATCTGTAGTGGGTCAGTGAGCAGCTCGGACGTCAGTTGAGGATGGAGGTTTCAGCTGCGTCTCCGAGCACTACAAGGGGTTTCAACAACTATGCGGTCATATCTTTTTAAAAATAGGATCGGACGTCTGGTGTTGGAAAGAATTCAGCGTCTCCGAACCTACTCGCACCGTCCATGGCTTTTGTTAGTGTTCGTTTCTACAACGTTATTTACATCACAGAAATAGTTACGAATAGTTTTTCAATGCAATCAACTCAATAAAAATTGATATGTGTCCTTCACTCACTTTTCTTCTCACTCCTGATATCGAAATGTGCCTGAAGCATGTGACACACCTTTTTCTACCAGGGTCACAATAATTGGATCTCTTTTTATGTGCTTCACAATGTGATCATCTTCTTGTTGGAAGGTTGTGCCCTTACCACTATTTTTATGCATCGGAATCTGATAATCCTCTACTTCACCATCCGGCTCAGTGAAGGTAAGAGTAATTTCTTCTGCCTTCACTTTAGTTGCTCGTTTGAGTTCGTTAAGAATATGAATTGCAACAACATCTTTATCGACACAGAGTTCAGCAATCAAATAATCTTTCCCAAGAAAGACCAGTTCACCGCCGTGGGGACCATGGGGAAATGAAAATTCTTCTGATGAATATGTCTCACCATTCTGTTGAAGACTAACGACGATTGGGTCTCTGACAATGTGGTGCACAACGTGGGCACTGTTTCTTTGAAAAATTCCTTCCCCATTCTTATCAGTCGCTTCAATTTTATAGTCTTCTTTTTCGCCGTCGGGCTCTGTGAAAGTTAGTGTCAGAAACTCAAGTGCGCTCTTTAGCGGCTTCTGCTCTTCATCCAGCAATCGAGCCGTGACGGCTT
>CEQX01037962.1_pt1 | contig 13194 bp, 12 predicted proteins | sample 356261 | NCBI WGS metagenome assembly CEQX01 (sample SAMEA2621076, study PRJEB7988) | marine metagenome | isolation source: saline water (ENVO:00002010), including | reverse complement strand
CGGGGTGAAATAACGGGTAGTCAGAGTGGTCAGATTGTCGCAAAGCTTATTGGTGAGGCAGACCAATTTCTGCCGGCAGATATCCATGAGACGGTGGATCCGTTCCTGCAGGAGTTTCGTCAGCAATTCGATGCCGGTGGTGTCAATTCCCCAGAAGGTGGTGTCGCAGGTCAATCTGGTCAAAACGGAGGTACGTCCTGGCAGAGTGTGCTGGAGGGCGTGACCTCAGTTGCCGCTTGGGCAGGCGTTGAAACAGATCAGTCATCTGGAGAAAAGGGGGGCACAATACCATCCTCGGTGGAGGCAGCTGCGGCGTGGATGGCTCCACCAAGTTCTTCGGGAACGGGTGTCGAGGCCGTCGGCCGTTATCTCGATCAGAAGTCCGTATTCGGTGGCAGTAATGTGACGGTACCCACGGGCTTTCCAAATCAGCAGCCGGCAAATGTGCCGCAGCGGTTTCCAGTTGGTACGCAGACTCCGATTCCTGTTCGGCCCTAGTGCGAGTGCGGGGTGCACAGGGGAGTGTGGCTTTAGAAAGTGCCATATGTTCTGGAAAATAAGACGCAAACCGGACATAACAGACATTATCGGACGTTGGAGAAGGGGTGGAAACAGCCGGGATACGTGTTTCTTTTGATGGACTTCCCCCTGCCTCGTTGAATGGTCTCTGATGATCGTCGTGACTGTTCAGTCTTCTAGGAAGGCACCCATGCGACGAAATTTGTCGTAACGATTCTCAACGAGTTTCTCGATCGGCAGGCTTACTAAATCCTTCAGAGTTCGCTCAAGGAATGTCTTGAGTCGTGCTGCCATTAAGCGTGGGTCGCGATGAGCACCACCTCGAGGTTCATCGATGACCTTGTCGATCACACCAAATTCTTTGAGGTCCCAGGCTCGCATTCTCAGTGCCCGAGCAGCATCAGCCTTGAAGTCAGCACTTTTCCAGAGAATGCCAGCACAGCCCTCGGGGCTGATTACGCTGTAGTACGCATGTTCGAGAACTGCAACGCGATCTCCAACTCCGATCCCCAACGCTCCGCCAGACCCACCTTCACCAATTACAACACAAATAATTGGTACCTTCAGTGAAGCCATTAGGAACATACTCTCGGCAATCACTTGTGCTTGCCCGCGTTCCTCAGCACCGATACCCGGATAGGCTCCGGGCGTGTCGATGAGGCAGATCACCGGCAGGCCGTATTTAGCGGCCAATCGCATTTTCCCCATCGCTTTCCGATACCCTTCAGGATGAGCGCAGCCAAAGTGACAGGCCTGTTTCTCAGCGAGTGTTTTCCCTTTTTGGTGACCAACGACTAGGACTTTGTGACGATCGATTTTTGCAAATCCTGTGAGCATGGCTGGGTCATCACCAAAAGCCTTGTCACCATGCAGTTCGACGAATTCATCAAAAACAAGACTCAAGTAGTCACTCGTTTTTGGTCGGTTTGGATGTCGTGCAACTTCAACGGTCTGCCATGGGTCAAGATTGCCAAAGATTTGCTTCTGCAGATCAGCACATTCTCGACGAAGTTGTTGAACCTCTTCTTGAGCCTGTTGGCCAAGTGGTGCTGTTTCGAGGTCAGCAATTTTGTCCTCGAGTTCGTAAATAGGTTTTTCTAAAGGCAAACGATGGAGTCCGCGGGCCATGTTGGTATCCCTGGAGTAACAAAAATAACTCGCGTATTCTCGCCGGTGGACCGAACTGCCGTCAATCGGCTTTCTTAGATGCCGCAGACCGTGCCTTTGGAGTCAGGAACGGTGTATTACGAAGGTGTGCAGCAACTTCCGCCATAGAAGAAGGCCTTTCCTTGGGTCGTTTGGCGAGAAGCTCACGAATAAATCGGTCGAGTTGTGGTGTGATACCCGCGTTTGTTGCTGATGCAAATGGTGGTGTTGCATACAGTTGCTTACTTAGAAGCTCCTGCTGAGTCGATCCGGTGAACGGGGGATGCCCGGTAACTAACTCGTAAAGGAGGCAACCAAATGAGTAAATGTCTCCAGCATACCCAACACGACTTCCCCGAATCTGTTCGGGTGACATGTAGCTTGGTGAACCCTGGACGGTCCTCTTGAGCGGTATCAATTGAGCGAGAATTCCTGGTGGTCGTGAGGCGAGAGCAAGGTCAATGAGCCGGATGTTCCCTGAGTCATCAACAAGAATGTTTTCAGGCTTGAGGTCGCGATGGACCCAACGGTTTGCGTGAAGATGACTAATTGCATCAGCTGATTTTTGTGCAATTGACGGTGCTTGGTCCGCAATTGATTCTGCCCCAGAAGTAAGACGCATTTTTAAATTTGGATGACGGAATAATTCCATGACAAGGTGTGGTAGTCGGCCAGCTGTCGAATAGCGGTCTATGTGAATAATTTCTGAATGCTCTAGCGATTGGCTCACGGTCAGTTCGTGCTTGAGAAGTTGACGAATGCCTTTGTCGGATCCGAACTCTGGAGATACAAGTTTTACCGCAACGCGTTTCGACTTGCTCTCATCTGAGGCCTCCCAGATTTGACATTTACGACCTACGCCAAGTTGACGAACAAGTCTAAGGGAACCAAGTTGTTCAGGAGGACGAGCCATTACGAGCCGCGACTACTGTTTGTGGTTTAAGATTGATTTGTAAAAGCAAAAGGCCTTGCGCTGGTGCCGTTGGGCCTGCAGATGTTCGTTGCCGGTCGGCAAGCACGTCGCCGACCCAGGTCTCCGGGCGTTTACCATTGCCAACCATAAGGAGTGTGCCAGCAATGATTCTCACCATATTATAGAGGAAACCGTTTCCTTCAATCTCAAGCCAGATTTCCGAATCGGAGGAGTATTCTCCTCCAGTGTGTCTTTGAATGGTCAGCTCATTGATTTCTCGTACTTTTGAAGCTCGTGGGGAAGATGGGTTTTCGAAGCTGCTGAAGTCATGTTCGCCAATCAGGAGAGACGAAGCTTTCTGCATGGCTGAAACGTCTAAGCGAGAATTCCATTGCCAGACAAATGGCCGAGCGAGTACTGGCCGAACTTCTCCATCATGAATGCGATAGCGATATCGTTTGGTGACTGCTTCAGTAATAGGGTTGAACGAAGGGTCTGTTTCACTTGATCGAAGCACTACAACGTCCTTTGGAAGATGAGCATTGAGTGCTCGTCGCCAAACATCAGGCGTGTAGGTGCTTGATGTTGTGAAACTCGCTACCTGATCTGCGGCATGAACACCGGCATCGGTGCGACTGCTTCCCTTAGGTATGATCGTTTCGCCAGAGACATTCTGAATGGCATCGCTGAGGACCCCCTGGACTGTCCTTTGATCGGGTTGGATTTGCCACCCACTGAATCGTTCACCATTGTAAGCAAGCCGGAGTTGCAGTGTTCGGCTCATTCCGTCATTTCTCGTGCAAGGTGTTCGGCAATTTGTACCGCGTTTGTTGCAGCCCCTTTTCGCAGGTTGTCCGAAACGCACCACATTGCAAGGGAGTTTTGGCCTGATGGGTCGCGTCGGATACGACCGACAAAGACATCGTCTCGGCCTCCTGCATCACGTGGCATTGGGTAGGTAGATTCAGAAAGGTTGTCGTTGACAGTAATCCCAGGAAATTGAGACAAAAGGTACGCTGCTTCCTCTGGTGAGAGAGGCTTCTCAGTCTCTATTATCAGACTTTCACTATGGGCGTCGGCTACTGGGACTCGGACGCATGTAGCGCATACGCCAATTGAATTGTCATTGAATATTTTTTGAGTTTCTTGGACCATCTTTAGTTCTTCGCTCGTGCTCCCCCCTTCTTTTGCTGATCCAATCTGAGGGATAAGGTTGGCTGCGATCGGGTGAGCGAAAACATTTGATTCTTCTGGTGTTTTGTTGAGCCATGCCTGCATTCCGTGTCTTAGTTCTTGTGTTGCAGCTATTCCTGCGCCGCTGACCGATTGGTAGGTGCTAACAAGGACACGTCGAACATTCGCTGCGTCGTGGAGTGGCTTCATGACCATCACCATCTGCGTTGTAGAGCAATTCGGACTAGCAATAATTCCATTATGCAGACTTATTGCCTCCGGGTTAATTTCAGGGATAACCAGAGGGACGTCCGGTTGCATGCGAAAGTGAGCGCTTTCATCAACAACAACAGTGCCCTGTTCTAGTGCCCAAGGAACGAATTCAGCGGCTACTTCATCCGGCGTGCTGCCGATTGCTATTTCTACGCCCCGAAATGCTTCAGGAGTAAGTGCTTCCACAACAAGCTTTTCCCCCCCACAGTCAATTGTTTTGCCTGCTGATCGTGGTGAAGCAAGAAGCTTTATAGTTTTAGCCGGAAAGTTTCTGCTCGCAATCTGCTCGAGAATTATTTTCCCAACAGCACCAGTAGCGCCGACAACGGCAAGTGTATTGATCATGATTTCTATCCTGTGGCAAGTTTTGAATCTGGGTGTGTCTGTGACGTGTTGAGGTGCGGAGGGAGAAAAGCCATGTTAGCAATTAGCATGGCGATTCCGAACTCCATCATGCCCATAGTAAGCCCGATTCCCAAGTGGACGAAGACCGCCATCGTTAAAACGAGTGGTCGTGTTAATCGAGGCCATATCAGTGCAGCATATGAGACTTCCCAAAAAAGTGTTCCGAGCGTAAGGGCGTTGATAAGCAGCGGATACCAGGCAAGAAATGTGAGATCAATTGTGCGGTATTGAATATTTGCAACTGCACCCCAGAGTGCGGTGCCTTCCCACCAGCTCGCACCGAGTAATTTTCCACACCCGGAGAAGAAATAGAGTATGCAGAGATGGACTTGAATGAGCCTCAAGGCAATAGTTGTTTCAGTGTTTGGGGCAGACTGCTTTCTTCGGAAAATACTGTCCACCGACAGGCGGGCGCCCGCGGTGCCTATGATCAGGGGCACGAGCATAATTCCAAGAACATCGTCAAATCCAAAGGTGTTCAGGGGCGCGCGATTCACAGCACTCACATATCCGGCTAAGGCGATGCATGCAGCAGGCCGGGTAACAAATCCAACACTCAGCGACATTGCAGCGAAAAGGCTTACGAATGTGAGTGACTTCGTTGCCAGGAGTGTTTGTGCTGGGAAATACCAACTCCAGTGCCAGGGCTGATCATTGAGTCTCCAGACATTTCCGCTTGATTGCCAGCCGCTGAGCCCGAAGAAGCCTTCTTGATCAAGTAGCCAAACAAAATTTGACCATGCGAGGAGTGCACCAACAAGAATCCGTAGCACACCCAGAAGGAGAGGGTTTGATGGCGTGAACCAAAATGTCGTCCATGCTCTCCACCAGGCGGCAAACCAGTTCAGGCTTTCTTGGCCAGAAATTCCACTATCAGAAGTGCTTTTCATAGAGATGTTCTCTCCCGCCGCGCGTAGCTGCCCAGTGGAGTTGTCAGATCATCCCCTGCCCCGCCCTCCTTGAGTTCAAAAGTATCTGGCAAATAATGTTCAACAAGTTCAAGAGTGACTTCCTGCCCACTATGTTTTGTGAGCAAGTGATTTGCGATATCTTCAGCGAAAGGTTGCCAGTCACGAGTTGCTTCACGGCGAATGCCTGCCGGTGCATGTGGTGGCGGGACCAGTGCTGCAATTTTTTCTGGAATCATGAATCGGCGGTGGTAGAGGAGTCGCGGCCAATCTGTTTCTGCGTCTGGTATGACACCTTTGAGAGTGTTTCCACGGGCAGTCAGCATGGTCCAACGAATGGAATGCCCCGGTCCAGGGTTCGGCGCAAAGAAACGATATCCATGGCTTAAGCTGATTGCGCCTACAAGCGGCCGAAACGGCTGGAGGATAACGTTTGCGAGTTCACTTGCCGGAGGTGGGCCTGCAAGTGGGGGTAGCGCTATGGCTAGAAGGTATACCAGGATTGCAGCAGATGCAAAAAGCCGAACAGCAAGCGGCCACTGTTGCCGCGTTGTTGAGTCCTTCAATAGTTGCTGCTCTTTGGTCATGATTGTTTCGAGGTTTTTAGGAGAACGCAATAAAAGAATCTATCGGCTTCCCGAGAAGCCTGGCAGTAAAGATTCCATGTATGGTCGATAAACAGGATGCTTTGACAAGCCCAAAAAAATCCCCCACGGCTCAATTAAGCCGAGGGGGATGATGAGACCATTTTTTGAGTGTACGTTTTGCTTCGGTTCGTTACTTAATTGATGCAGTCTTTTCAATGAGACTCGTATCAGCGAGAACATCGGCTGTCTCGAAAGACAGTTCGACATCATCTCCGGCAGCAAGATCAATAACCTTCGAGATAGTGCGATCTTTACCAGCATCCTTTGTCACAACCCGAATTTCATAGTTCTCCCACTCGGATCCGGTTGGCAGGGCAGACGTTTCAAAGGTTCGAGTCGTTCCTTTTGAATCAGTCATATTGCCTGCAAGCCATACAGTTGATCCTTCGGGAACATGAACAGTAAGGCTTGTTGTCAGCTGCAAGGATTCTTCGAAAGAAATCTTGCTTAGTTCACCAGCCATTACGCTTATTATTTGAGTCTCTTCAACAGGTTTTTCACCATCATTGACCACCATTGTGACGGTGTAGTCATATGTCGCACCTTTTTGCAGGCCGCGTGAAACAAATCGGCGGAGGCTTCCTGTTGATGTTGTCTCAGATCCATTCACAAGTACCTTTGCATCGCTTGGAACGGAAACAAGGAGAAGAATGCCATCCTTAGGAACAAATTCTGTTGAGTCGCTTGGTGCTGGTGTCTGAACTTCTTCGCCAGAATCTCCTGCAACATCACCAACAGGTTCATCTGTGATGACCCGATATGCGTCGACAGGCATACTGGATGTCATTGGGGACATTGATGAGTAGCCGACACTCGCTGCCGGAGCAGCGTAGCCATAGCTGTACCCGTAGTATCCGTACGAACCACTTGAGCTTCCGCCGCTCGAACTGGATCCACCAGAACTGCCGTAGAAGGCGGAGTGGCTTCCACCTGAACTGCCGTAGCTTGAACGTGAAGTTTGCCGGGAGGCACGCCGAGCAGCTTTCCGCTCCCAGTGAGTCATTCTGTGGCCACCTGAGGAACTGCTGCCGCCAGAAGATGATGAGCCGCCATAAGAAGAAGACGATGAACCACCTGATGAACTGCTTCCGCCGCTACTGCTTGAACCACCGGAAGAACCATAAGCATCGGTGTAACGGTGGTTCCAGCCAGCCTGAACATCACAGCAGGCAGACGCCACTATTGAAAGAACGGTGAAAAATCCGATCGAACGGATGAATCGATGAGCCAACATGTAGGGCAATCTCCACGGCGGGTTGAAATGAATGATAACTGCCTCAGTGGATCGCGATACGAACAAGCCAGAAGCAGAATGAACGGACCCCCCTAGAATAGTTTGACGGCTAGGTAAAGCAAGAAGGCGAGGTAAAAAACAGGGATTGCGTTGTGTAGGTAGTCTTTAGCTGCCTTTCTCAGCAGCTTTCTTGTGCCTTCTTCCTGCAAGAAAAGGTGATTTCTACCTGTTTTTTGTTGTTTCAGGATCATTTGACGGAAATGATTTGGATTTCGTCAAATTCAATCTGACCAGTAGCGCCCATGAGTCCCACCTGCAGAATTGCTTCTCTTGACCATGCGGGTACCAAAATGGAGCTCGTAACGAGGCCCCAGTCACTATTTAAGATCCTGAGTGGATTAACAAGCCGAGTGGAACGTGTTCGTCGCTCGTCGAAAAATCTGATTGCTACGCCTGGTTTCTCTGCAGGTATTCGGCCACTGCCGAGCTCCAGCACTCGTACCCGATACGAGATTTTTAGTTCTCGTACAGAACGGCCATCGATTGGAAACCCCTGGAAGATGTGCGCTGGTCGCCCAGGCTCACTATTTTTGAGAAGGAGATGTCTCTGGCCGTCTGGTGAGGTGTTGTTTTCGAGAAAGACCTCTTGTCGGCCGTAATACCAAGCTGTTGGTGTTTCACTATCTGGCAGGCACTCTTCAAAACTTGAGTTCGCTAGGCGTGGTTGCGCTCCATTCGGAAGCACTGCACGCCGTTCCTCGGCTTGTCCTGTCATTGGGACAAATAAGCTTGGTACGAGATCTGTCCGTTCTAACTCCCCTGCTCTTTTCTGGAGCCGCACTAATGTTTGTTCGTATCGCTCACCAACTGGAATGATCATGATGCCGTCTTCAATAAGTTGGTCGATAAGAGGCAATGGAATTTCTTCAGGGGAGCATGTAACAATAATCTTGTCGAAAGGACCCTTCTCTTCCCAGCCCATGAATCCATCACCAATTTTTGTTACGACATTTGTGTAACCAAGGCGACGTAGTGTGGAGCGGGCCCGCCGCCCGAGTGCCTCGTGTATTTCAATCGAGTAAACGGTACCCACAAGTGGTGACAAGACCGCGGCTTGGTATCCACTGCCAGTGCCGATCTCGAGCACTCTATCAGTAGGTTTGGGGTCGAGTTGTTCAGTCATATAGGCCACAACAAAAGGACCAGAGATTGTCTGACGCTCTCCAATAGGTAACGACATGTCGAAGTAGGCGAGTGGCCGTTGCGAGGCAGCTACAAATTCGTGGCGGGGTGTTAGTCGCATGCTTTCAAGAACGCGAGTGTTGGTAACTCCGCTCTCGGCTATATCTTCACGAACCATTCGCTCCCGAGCGTTTGCATATCGGTCGGCAGAGAAGCTTCCTCGAGGTGCCGATGGTTGGGGCTGCCTCGCTGCAGCTGGCTGGGGAAAACCACTGCTGGACATGGCCAGCAGTCCATGAAAGAGAAGAACAGTACTGAAAGAGTGCCGAAGCATAATTCTACGCCGAGTGTTCGTCCTGCAGTTTGCCCCAGCCTTGTGGGGCATCATCTGGCTGCCTGCCTAAGGAGCCCTTTGTAAGTTCCAGAAATGCAGTTTCCAGATTTATTTCCTCTTCTCTCATTTCGAGTAGCCGTTCACCGCTTGCGACGATCGCTGCGGGAAGAAGCGACGTGTCAACCGAACGGTCCTCGAGTGTTACACGAATCATCCCGTTTAGGATATTGACTTCAGCGATACCAGGACAGTCTTCAAAAAGGCGGGCTGATTTCTCTGGGTCACCTCCCACTTTGATGCAGATGATAGGTCGGCCACGAACTTGGGCGAGAAGGTCTGTTACGTCGCCTTGGGCAAGAAGTTGCCCGTATTCAATGATTCCAACACGATTGCAGATATCGGCTAGCTCAGGAAGGATATGACTCGATACAAGAATTGTTTTCCCGAGATCTTGGAGGCGTTTGAGTAGCCCCCGCATTTCAATACGAGCTCGTGGGTCGAGGCCACTGGCAGGTTCATCGAGTAGAAGTACTTGTGGGTCGTGGAGAAGGACCCTCGCCAGACCGAGTCGCTGTGTCATGCCACGAGATAAACTAGTCACAAGTTCATCTCTTTTTACACCGAGATCAACCAGGTCGAGTGAGTGTTCCGCAACCTTACGTCGAGCAGGTCCATCGATGCGATACGCGGCAGCGAAAAATTCAAGGTACTCGATGACTCGCATGTCGTCGTAGACGCCAAAAATATCCGGCATGTAACCAATGGCCCGGCGTATTTCTCGCGGATGAGTGTAGATGGAGTAACCGCATACCGAAGCTTCTCCCCAAGACGGTGACAAAAGTGTTGATAGGAGTCTGATGGTTGTTGTTTTCCCTGCACCATTTGGACCAATAAATCCAAAAAGATCCCCCTGCTCAAGTTTTAACGTCAGGGACTCGAGTGCAAAAAAGTCGCCATATTTTTTTGTCAGGTCAACGGTTTCGATCATGAAGATGCTTTGGGTTTTGTGTCAGGAAGCTAGTTGCGAAGTTCGAGAACAATTCTCCAGAGAGTTGTGTCTCCGGCGTCTTTGAAATATTTGAGTCCGAATTCACCTTTTTTTTGTGGCAGCCATTCTGTGGCAGATGGTCCCTTTCCGATCAGGATAATACGGTCTAAAACAAGTAGGCGAGTCATGTCAATGTGTTCAAGTCGGCCTGATTGAAGTCCAGTATATTCCGGTCCCCCGGTCGCGTGATGCATGCTAGCCACTTCGAGAATTCGCGAGATGTTTCGATCGTCTGACTTCCATCTCGCCGAGACATTACGGTCTTTAACAGCTCGTTTTTTGGTTAAGAAAGCTGCTAGAGATCGTGGGCCTCTTCCTGCTTCGGGGTTAAAGGTGTCGCCGGGGTGGAGGGTGCCAATATCGTAAAGCCAGCCAGCATGCATGAGGACACAATCTCTCAGTGATACCTGTAGCTGATTGGTAATTATTCCGCGAAGGGTGCCCTGCCCCGTTCTGCTAAGCGTCGATTGTATTGAGACAGTGGGCAGTCGTCCGGTACAGCTGGCCTCAAAGAGTTGGCTTGAAGCAGCTGCAATTGAGATATTCTTAAGTTTGGCTACGGATGATTCGTATTCGTAGGGGGCTTCAGCAAGGGAAGGATGTGGTGTCAATGCATCGGGGCCACCGATGTTTCGTCCAGACGCCGCAAACCAACTCATCGCGGAACAATAATCGTCGATAATGTTGTCTTGTGCAGGTTTGGTGGAAAGATTGAATCGTCCATTACTTGAAGCCCAGATGCCGGCAAAGCTATGTGCCCGACATGTCTGAGTTGCCTGATCAATATCAAAAATACCGGCAGTGTGAATCTGCCACCCATCAGATTTAAATTGTTGAGTGGTTGACCAAGTAATTCCCGTGAATGCGAGGACAATAAGTGGCAAGGTCAACCAGGTTATCCATCTGAGACGCTCGCTTCGACGAGCAATCCACCAGTCAAGTGGATAAAGTGCAGCAACATAGAGCAGTCCGATGAGTGCAATGAGCTCAAACGGAATGACGGATACATCGAAGTACGTGTCGACGGCAAGTCTTAATTGACCAGCTAAGTCGAGCCCGCCGCGCCTCGCCTCCCCTGCCCTTCCTTCAGAATCGCCACGGTCTTGGATGTCGAGTAGTTTTAGTACAAGTGAGTCGGTACCAGGCCATGAGGCAAATGTTCTTGTGTCGAGATCAATGCCAATCCATGTAATCCGACCAAAGCCATAGGCGCGGCGCACGACGAGTGGCGGGTCATTTTCGGTACCGCCAACTGAAGCTTCAACAACGCCTTGAAGTCGTAGAGAGTCTTCAAAGATTGGGATCTGTAACTCTTCGATAGCACGACGGGCGAGTGGTCGACTGGCTCGTGCATATGTTTCAAGCGCAGCTGCCCGACGTAATGGGACCAGCCGGCTGAACTTGCCCGGTAGCCATGACTTGAGAGATGGAGAGGTCGATACAGCAGCCGGAAGCGACATCCCTGCTATGAGGACGAGGTCGCCTCCCTCTCGGATCCATGCATCGAGCTCAAGAAGGCGATCGTTTGAAATTCCTCCCTTTACCGCGTTGCCGCAGATTATTGCCTTGTCCACACTGTCAAAGGCTAGGCCTAAAGGGCCAAAAGCAGATGAGAGTGGCAATGAGTCAGGATTTGGTTCAGGAGCAACCACCAGCATTCTCGATCCATCTTCCCGAGCCGCAAGTCGAGTTGCCCTGTTTGCGTTCTCCAAATCACCAAGAAGCATCAAGACTTCCTGGCTTGAATCCAATAGTTGTGGAATGCGCACTATTTTTGAAGTCACTACCTCTGCGAGATGTGCACTTCCTGCATTTGGTTCCGTTGTGTCGATAACCACGACCCGGATGGTGCTGTCTCGGCTACCAATCTTTACGAGAAGCCTTGCTGCCCATTGTGTATCGTTCATCAGGGTGGGACGAACAAGAGGTGAGCGAAGCCATTGTCCGTCTGGATCCTGTGCTTCAACGGCAACATAGCGGGTCGGTGGCTGTGCAAGGGACTGTGGAATGTGGAGCATCACTGGGTTCCAGTGTCCTGCACGAACTATTCCATCAAAGCCAATTTCAACTGATAATTCTTGGCTGTCAGGTGTCGCCATAGCAACCGTCGACACGGCAAACAAAAAAAAGAGCAGGAGTTGCCTCAAAATCATTATGGCTTCTCCGCATCGGGGCAGGTGCAAGAAATGTGCCCGCAACCAGGACAGCCCTGCCCATATTTTATTGCAATCGCCTGTTCGAGGTCGACATCAACAACATTCGCAATGGTTGCAAGCCATGCCAAGACATCAGCGAATTCCAAGGCCTGCTCCTCCGGTGATCCACTTCGTAGGGCAGTTGCGAGTTCCCCTATTTCTTCTGTCAGCCACATGAATGTACCTTCTACTCCACGCGCGGCATCCTTGTCGTGGTACATGTTACGAATGAGTTGTTGGAACTCACGAAGTGTCATCTTGTATCTACTCGAATGTGTTCATCTTGATTATGTTCGTCGAACTCCCAACCCTCGATGATACCAGAGTGAAACTTTGGAGGCATGCAGATGTTTTGCAATGCCGCATGTTGCTGGCAAGGAGACGATATTAGGGGGTAGCAGCGATTTTCTGTGAATTTAATATACGAACGCCATAAGCTCTTGGGGTAGCAAGACTTCTGTGAGGGTGGACAATAAAGAAGGTCTGCTAAATTAGACGTTTGGTCCTGAGTCTCCTTATTCTCAGAAGTGCATGAATTATTCAGGAAAGGCAAGTTTTTAACTGATCATGTCTGCTCATCAATCAGTCCGAATTTTTGATACGACGCTTCGAGATGGAGAGCAGTCTCCTGGTGCAAGCATGAACCTCACAGAAAAAATTGAGGTGGCGCATGCATTATCTCAATTAGGTGTTGACATTATTGAGGCCGGTTTCCCAATTGCTTCTCCCGGTGACTTCGAATCAGTTCGCGAAATAGCTCGTGCTGTGAGCGAACCGATAATTTGTGGCCTCGCTCGGTGTAATGACAGTGATATAGACCGCGCTTGGGAAGCGCTTGCCGAAGCAGCCCGCCCACGAATTCATGTGTTCTTAGCAACAAGTGCTATTCATCGCGAGTTCAAGCTACGGATGGATGAAGATGAGGTCGTTCGGCGAGCGGTGGCAGGTGTTCGTCGAGCAAGAGAAAACTGTGAAGATATTGAGTTTTCACCAGAGGATGCTGCTCGTACAGAAATAGATTTTCTCTGTCGTGTTGTCGAGGAGGTCATCGATGCCGGGGCGACCACAGTTAATATACCGGATACCGTTGGGTATGCGACGCCGCAGCAGATGTTTGATGTAATACATGCGCTTCGAAATCGTGTTCCAAATATCGACAAGGCGATCCTAAGTGTTCATTGTCATGACGATCTTGGTTTGGCGGTTGCAAACAGTTT
>CEQX01028157.1_pt1 | contig 13249 bp, 14 predicted proteins | sample 356261 | NCBI WGS metagenome assembly CEQX01 (sample SAMEA2621076, study PRJEB7988) | marine metagenome | isolation source: saline water (ENVO:00002010), including | reverse complement strand
AAAGACGATGCTAAAGAGGGTATTGGAGCATTTTTAGAAAAGCGAGAACCTAACTTTAAGAAATAATTAAGTTGATTTTTATTTTAGACAAAATGAATCTTCCCCAAGATTTTCTGAGGAAGGCAATTATATTTGGTCTATCAGCTTTTTTTATCATTTTTGGGATAGATCATTTTGTTAATCCTGACTTTTATCTTTCTATAATGCCTCCGAATTTACCTCTTAAACTTGAAGCGGTTTATATCAGCGGGCTTTTTGAAATCTTAGGTGGCGTTGGAGTTCTTATAGCAACAACCAGAAAGATTGCTGGTTTGGGCTTAGTAGCTCTTTTAGTTGCAGTTTATCCTGCAAATATCTATATGGCATTGAATCCCGAGGCTTTTCCCGACGTACCTCTTTCTGCCCTTTATTTTCGTCTTATTTTGCAGTTTCTTTTCTTTTATTGGGCTTATTCTGTTTCACGTCCATCCTTTAATCCATCACAATAAAGGAGGATCTTAGCTTGGAAGATTATTTTTTTGTTCTGCAATATGGGCAGTGGTTAATCCTTGTAATAAGTATTTGGGCCTTATATTTAGTTAGCTCTACAAAGCATAAAACAAGAATAAAAGGGTACCTCATGACTGCCTTAAGTAGATTCTCTGGAGCGATTATATTTTTATTTGTAGATTTATTTGCTTTTGTAATAGCTAATCTTATTCAAACCTATATTGCAATAAGAGGATATTTCCAAAATAAAAAGGCTGAGGAAGGCCTTTCCGAAAATTCTGAAGAAATTGTCAGAGAAGCTATGAAGGTTATATGGACAGAAGGTGACGTTTCCAGAGTAAATGAATTCTACGCTGAAAGTTTTGTTGCTGATTATCCTTTCCCTGATTGGGGGGAGGGACTACAAGGAGTATCTGCACTAGCGGAAAAAGTAAGAGAGGATTTGCCTGGATATTCAGAAGATATAGAAGAACTTTTGATTGCTGACAAGGAAGTAATTGTTGTTCTTAAGATCAGTGGCTTTCACCCTACTACAAAAGAAAGAGTGAGTTTTAGGGATGTATCGATTCTCACTTTAGACGATGGAAAAATAATAAAACAGCGTGGATTGTCCGACTTGTTTACTTTGTACCTTAAATTAGGTCTTATAGAAATGCCGCAAAATTAATTTTTAATAAATTTACAGAAAAATATGGATAACAGTCTTAAATACGAAAAAGATAATGCAGTTGCGATTCTGACAATTAATGACTTTCCCTACAACCGAATGTCTCTTAACTTCATGGATGCTCTTGAAGATAGAGTTACCAAAATAGCAGAAGACAATTCCATTAGGGCAGTTGTTTTGACTGCGGAGGGATTAGAAAATTTTTCTGTCGGGATGAATCTTAAACAGTTCTCAGAAGGAGTAGAAAGAAAAGGAAGTTCAGATGCGCTTTTTGATCAACGCTTAAGAGTTATCAAAACTATTGAGGATATGCAGAAACCTTGGATTGTGACTATGTTCGGTTACTGTCTGGGTGGAGGTTTAGAATTACCTTTAGGTTGCCATTTTCGTTTTGCTGCTGATGAAGGAGCACAGATTGGACTGCCAGAACTTGATTTAGGGGCAGTTCCAGCATGGGGCGGGAGCGCCCGATTAGCGAAATGTGTTGGAGAGAATCATGCTATGGACATGATCTTAAGATCTAAAAAGATCTCCGGAGAGCAAGCTTTAAAAATTGGGTTAGTGCACGAGATATGGCCAATAAATGAACTCAAAAATGCAGCCATATCTTTAGCTCGTGAGCTAGCAGCTCAGCCAGCTCAGGCCGTCAAGAGCATGATGAAAGTTCTAGTGAATAGCAGTGATCGTGAATTAAATGAACTTCTATTGGAGGAGCGAAAAGCTGTCAAAGATAATGCAAACACAAATGATTCGAAAGAAGGAATGTTAGCTTTCTTAGAAAAAAGGAAACCGATATTCAATAAATGATAAAATCTTTTTCGAAAGGAGTCTAAGAAGGTGGCTGCAACTATCAGGAAATTAAAAGTTACAAATTCTCAAGAACTGGGAAAAAGCATGAGGAGAATCACTCTTCAAGGAGACGACCTAGTTGACTTCCCTGAAAATCAAGAAAGCGGATACGTAAAACTACGTTTTCCCAAAAATTTAGATCACGAACCTACAAATACGAAAAAAAATCATGATTTACGTTCTTATACTATCAGGGCATTTGATTTAGAAAAAAGAGAGCTAGTTTTAGACTTTCTCTTGCATGGGGACAGTGGACCAGCAAGTAAATGGGCTTCCTCGGTGCAAATTGGCGAAAGCATTGAGATAGCCGGACCAGGCCCTGCAATATTAGCCTCCGCTGACGCTGATTGGTATCTATTTGTTGGAGATATGACTGCCTTACCTGCAATAGCGGTAAATCTTGAAAAATTATCATCCGATTCTAAAGGTATTGCATTATTAGAAATTAATTCTTTAGAGGACAAACAGGACTTAAAGAGACCCGATGGATTAGAAGTTAGATGGATTATAAATTCAGATCCCTTAAATGGATGCGAAGATCTTATTAAATCTTTAAGTTGTGTTGAGATAAAAGGTGTAAAGCCCTATGCATGGGTTGCGGGGGAATTTGAATTACTTCGTTTTGCTAGAAAGCTACTAAAAAATGACAAAGCTCTCCCTAAGGAATCTATGTACTTGAGCTGTTATTGGAAAATAGGGGCAGATGATCCTGGAATGAAAAAAGCTAAGGCAGCTTTAATCCTATTTGACTCTATTAAAAATCTTTTTAGTTTTAAGTAACAGGAGATGAGTGATGGACTTTTATTTTTAGAGCGTCACTAATTTTTGTAAAGATAAAAGTAAAAGCAACCGAGGTAGTTTCTTCTGTTTTGTAAGGTTTGAACCTCAGTGTGCCCATAGCCGCTAATAGATCTTCTTCTATCAAAGTATTTAATTCATCTAGTTGGATACTTTCCCAAGGCTTAAGTGCAAAGCCATTATCTTCTGAGATGTCTCCTCCCACAAAGTAGGACAAAGCATCGCTTTTATTATTCCTAAAGACCATTTCTTTTGTAAATGTTGGTTTAAATAAAACATCAGTTTCTTCAAAAGCGTAATGACTACTTAGAAAGTCCTTTGCGCTTTCAACATAATCCCCACCATCACTGTGAATCTTCCCTATATTAATAATTCCCTCGACCCAAGAAGAGAGAAATTCCTCGATTTGGTTTAAATCCATTATGGTTTAAACTCTTATTTGAAGGATTTTTTTCATAGTAGATATGCTCAGCACTTCCCCATCTTTTCGAGCATCTAAAATTGCATCATAATAATCAATAGGAAAATCAAAATTTTTGTCAACTTTACAACATTTCCATTTTAAGTCTTGGTTATAGAGTAGATTCATAAATCTTTTATATCAATTTTCTTTAAAATTTCAATGTTTCAAGGTTATTTTCCAATAAATCTTACAAATAGGCTTTGAGTGAGTTATTCTTTGCCTTAATCTTTCAACAAAGAAAAAAGTTTTTAAATTTTATATCTAAGTAATGATAATTAAGGAGATTGTATGAGTAATTCTTCAGAATATGTGCCACCCAAAGTTTGGACTTGGGATAAAGAAAGTGGCGGGAGATTCGCAAATATAAACAGACCGATAGCAGGTGCTACTCATGAAAAGGAATTGCCGGTTGGAAAACATCCTTTGCAACTTTATTCACTCGGTACCCCTAACGGGATAAAGGTAACCATTTTATTGGAAGAACTGTTAGCTCTTGGTTATGAAGGTGCTGAATATGACGCATTTATAATCAACATTGGTGAGGGTGCTCAATTTAGTAGCGGTTTTGTGGATATAAACCCAAACTCGAAAATACCTGCATTACTTGATGTGAGTACAGACCCCTCAACCCGAGTTTTTGAGTCTGGCGCCATCTTAGTTTATTTAGCGGAAAAATTTGGAGAATTTCTACCTACTGAACCTTCTGCAAGAGCTGAATGTATGTCATGGATTTTTTGGCAGATGGGAAGCGCTCCTTACTTAGGTGGTGGTTTCGGCCACTTTTATGCTTATGCTCCCGAAAAATATGAATATCCAATAAATAGGTATGCTATGGAAGTAAAACGTCAACTTGATCTGTTAGATAAAAACTTAGATAAGCGAGAATTCATTTGTGGAAATGATTACAACATTTCAGACATAGCCATCCATTCGTGGTACGGAACTCTTGTTCTGAACAATGCTTATAATGCTTCTGAATTTTTAGATGTAGAGTCATACGAAAATTTGGGTAGATGGGCCAAGCAAATAACCGAACGTCCAGCTTATAAGAGAGGTTCTTTAGTAAATAGAAAACCTAATAGTTCTGATGGTAAGGAAATATTAGAAAGACATGATGCTGACGATATAAAACTTTAACTTTATAAAAAGATAAACTTAGCTACAAATATAAGGCTCAGGAACCAAGCTCCATAAGATATCTTACTTATCTCACCTATAAATATTTTAAGGGAAACATAAGCTAAAAAGCCTAAAGCAATTCCATTTGCTATGGAGAATGTGAGTGGGATCATAACTATCATTACTAAAGCAGGCAGTAATTCTGATTGATCGTCCCAATTCAATGTTTCCATCCCACTCAACATTAAAATTGCAACATAGATTAAAGCACCAGCAGTAGCGTAAGCAGGAACCGCTGCTGCGAGCGGAGATAAGAAGGTTGCAACAAGAAACAGTAAGCCTACAACAACAGCAGTCAAACCTGTTCTTCCTCCTGCCTCAATTCCTGCAGAGCTTTCAACGTAACTTGTTACTGGAGCACAACCGAGGAAAGACCCAAAAACACTTGAACTACTGTCAACTTTTAAGGCTTTGTCTAAATCTGTAATATCGCCTGATTCTTGGACAAGATTTGCTCTTGTTGCGACACCAAATAAAGTTCCAGCTGTATCAAATAAGTTTACAAAAAGAAAAGACATAATCACGGTTATCATTGCAACATCTAATGCACCAAGGATATCCAACTTCATTAGTACAGGAGAAACTTTTGGCGGTACAGAAAAAATTCCATTAAATTCAACTAGATTTAAAAAGACACTTACAATAGTAATAGTCAATATTCCAATAATAATTGATCCGGGCACCTTTCTTACAGACAATATTGAAATCAGTAAAAAGCCAAGACCGGCCAATAAAGTAGTTGGATCTCCAAAGTTTCCTAATCTCAAAAAGGTTGCACCATCGGCAATTATAATTCCGCCATTTTTTAGTCCAATAAAACCGATGAATAAACCAACACCAGCGCCCATTGCAATTCTTAGATTCAAAGGAATGCTGTCAAGCATCCATCTCCTCAAAGGAGTTACACTCATTATGAAAAATAGAAAACCTGCAATGAATACAGCTCCTAAGGCAACTTCCCATCTGTATCCCATTTCACCGACAACTGTATAAGTGAAAAAAGCATTCAAACCCATACCTGGTGCAAGACCAACAGGCCAATTTGCATAAAGCCCCATGAAGAGACATGTAAAAGAAGCTGCTAGGCAAGTACCAACAAATATAGCTCCATAATCCATGCCAGCTTGTGCCATCATTTGTGGATTTACAAATATGATATAGGCCATTGTTATGAAAGTAGTAACACCAGCTAGAAACTCCTGTTTTAATGTTGTTTTATGTTCAGCTATTGCAAAATATTGCTCAAGTATTGATTTCATGATTTTTTGAGATCTCCTTTAAGGTTACTTTAAAGAATTATTTTTTTGTTACTACAGAATTATGAAAAAGTTTTCTTTGTGCAAAGGATAGTTTTGTTCGTTTTCTAAAAAAAAACAATCTTTCCTTAAGTAAGCTATTGCAACTGGGATATTCGACGGTAGAATATGTTTTTGGTTGCAAGACAAGGATTTTCAATGAAATTATCAAACTCCCTTTTTAGGTCTTTCCTCTCACTATCTCTTGCGCTCTCAATAATCTCAATTAGTTCTAATACCTTTTCGAATGATTTGGTCATTGATGAGGTTATTGTTACTGCAGAAAAAAGAGTCGAAAGTTTACAAGATGTCTCTAAAGCCGTTACTGCTCTAAGTAGCGACGAAATAGAACGTAAAAATATAGTTGATTTTGTTGGCTTAAGTGCCATAGCTCCTGGAGTTACAGTTGCAAAAAATGAAGGCTATAAAACTATCATTTCCATTAGAGGTGTAGGAGATGAAACAAACCAGAATGCTATAGCTGCACCTTCAGTTGCATTGCATATGGACGGCATATTCATAGCTTCTAAATTTTCTCTCAGAACTGATTTTATCGATCTCGACAGGATAGAAGTCTTAAGAGGACCTCAAGGAACATTGTTTGGACAAAACTCAACTGGAGGTACAGTTAATGTAATAAACACTTTACCCTCCTTTGATGATCTTTCTGGAAAAGTAGATCTCACACTTGGAGATTATGACTTAATGAAAGCAAGGGGTGGAATAAACATCCCTATATCTGACTCAATAGCAACAAGATTCTCGTGGGTGACTACTGATCAAGACGGATTCACTGAAAATTTAGTAAATGGACAAGACTTAGATGATACCAATCATACAACTTTAAGAACTGATTGGCTCTTTGATATTGGTGATTCTTCTAGCTTAAGGCTATTTGCTCAGTATTTCGATGCAGAGAATAATGGAGCTGCCATGAAAGGACTTGATGATACCACTCCAGACCCTAGAAAACTCAGACAAGATTCAGCTTCAGTTTACGAATTAACATCAGAGATAGTAGCAGGTATTTTTAATACTGATTTAGGCTTTGCTAATCTAAAAATATTAGCAAGCATGCAAGAGGATGATATTTATGTTAGTAGAGACAATGATAGACATAATTTTGGAGACGTTCATTTAAATGGTCCAATGGCAGGATTCCCTTATAACAGATCAGAATATAGGCCTGAGACATCCTTAGTTGAGACATCGACTCTAGAATTAAATCTAATCTCCAATGAGCCTCTCTTTGGAATGGTTGATTGGATATTGGGTGCGTTCTATTTCGATCATGAAATTGAGAATAATATTTATGAAGTAAAAGATGTAAATAATAATAAACAAGCTGCTCTAATGGATGGTCAATTCACCCCTTATGTGCATGCACCGGAATGTGCATCGAATCCATTTGCTGGAATATGTTTTGCTGCTTATGACGCAGAGTTGGGATTTGTTTCTGAGGCTTATCCTAAAAGAGAATCTCAAAGCTTGTATGGCCAAGCTACAGTCAACATAAATGATATGAATAGGATAGTCTTTGGATTGAGATATACAGAAGATGAATTCTCAAGTGACGTTACAAACTTTTTTGGACTCCAAAAGTATTTAATTTCAGATGATCTTGACGAAACAACTGGAAGATTTGCGTACGAACATGATGTTAATGAAACCACTATGGTTTATGTTTCTTACACGAAAGGATTCAAGCCAGGAGGAAGCAATCTGACTTTTGGTTACCCGATGGATGATGAAGGCTTCGGTGCTGCTCCAGCACCTCAATTGATTTTCCCTTTTTTCGAAAGCGAAATGATCGATGCCTATGAATTTGGTTTAAAGACAGACTTTCTTGAAGGGCGCATGAGGGCAAATATCTCAGCTTTTTCATACGAATACGAAAATTTGCAGTTTCAATCAACAGATCCTGATATCTATAGAGGAGGAGTTGCCAATATTCCCGAATCTGAGATGCAAGGGGTAGAGCTTGAACTGATAGGTTTGATATCTGAGTCCTTGTCTTTTGATTTGAGAGTAGCTTATCTTGATACAGAGATTACATCCTCTTACGAAGCTCTCGATAATCTAAATGCGGAACTTTATTTCTTCGGAGAAGAGCCGATAAGATACTCTTTAAGAGAAAACCTAAAAGGTAATCAATTAGCTAAAAGCCCAGAGCTTACAGCCAATTTTGGTATTGAGTATATAAGTGAAACGTCATACGGACTTCTTACAACAACAGCTGAAGTTATTTATAGAGGCGATTTTCAACAAAGAGTATTTAATAATCCTTTTGTTGACCAAGTGGATTCATATTCTGTTGTAAATCTTACAGCAAGCCTTGATCTAATCGGTGACAACTGGGGTGTTGATCTTATGCTTCTCAATGTTGGAGATAAAGATGGTATGAACTCAAGTATGACTGATGTCTTTGGCGTAGCTGGTACTGGGATAGAGTACATACCTCCTAGACAAATCATGGGTAGATTGAGTTATGAATTTTAGAGCAGGAGATCTTTAAGTAATCTGAATTTATGAATACTTAAAATAACTTCCTTTAAGTTTCTTCTCTTCCTGTAATATTGGCTAATAATGGAAAAGTATTACATCGGCGCAGCTGAATTATTAGAGGATTCATTCAAACTTGCTTGGAAAGTCTTTGAAAGTGGCTACCGTCCAAATTACATAGTTGGGGTTTGGCGCGGAGGTGCTCCTGTAGGAATTGCTGTTCAAGAATTATTCGATGTTCTTGGAGTCGAATCGGATCATATAGCAATTCGTACCTCCTATTATTCTGGTATGGGCAAAACAAATGACAGTGTTCAAGTTTACGGATTAAGTTATCTGATCAAGAAGCTTGAGTCGGAAGATTCACTTCTAGTTGTCGATGATGTTTTTGATACTGGTAAATCGATAAATCAAATCATTCTCGATCTTACAAAAGCGTGTAAAAAGAATACTCCTGAAATACGTATTGCTACTCCTTACTTTAAACCTTCAAAAAATAAAACTGATAGGAAACCGGATTACTACCTTCATCAAACTGATAATTGGCTAGTATTTCCACACGAAATGGAGGGGTTATCTGCTGATGAAATTATGCAAAACAAACCTGAGCTTAAAGATCTGCTCGAAAAGTTGATTCCAAAAATTAAATCATAGCATCTTGCACTATGAATAATTGCCAATTAAGGAGAAATTTGAATGACTAGTAAAATAGTTTATGGAGTCCCGTTTTCTCAGCCAGTAAGAGCAGTTCTGTGGCTACTTATGATAAAGAAAATGCCCTTTGACCTGCAACTTATCAATCCAGGTTCTTCTTCGGAGGGCGGAAGTCGTCATCCTAACTACTTAAAGAAATTTCCGACAGGAACAATTCCAAGCTTTGAGGATTTAGATACAGGTTTTCTGCTCTCTGAATCTCACGCGATAATGAGCTATCTTTGCAACAAATATGATTGGAATGATATGTATCCAAATAATTTGGAGCAAAGGGGTAAAGTTGATTCTTATCTCCATTTGCATCACAGAAACGTAAGGGAGGCATCTATTGGTTTAGTTGCACCAAAAGTGAGAAAAGACCTTAATTTTTCTGAGGATTTTCTCAGGACTTCTAAAGCGAATATAGAAAAGGCTTTTAAGGCCATTGACGAAGGGTGGCTCGCTGACTCACGTTTCTTGGTTGGTGATAATTTAACAATAGCTGACATTTCCGCATATGTAGAAATAGGACAATTACAGAAAGGTTTCACAAATATTTACAATTTCGATACTTTACCCAATATAAAAAGATGGCTTGAAGAAATGAAGACGGTTGATTCTCATGATGATATTCATGTAGCTTTATCAGAATTGGGTGATATAAGTGAACAGGCTCCATCTATTGAAAAAATTAAGAGTGCAAATAAGAAGGCATTTTTAGCAATAAAGGAAAAAATTGCTAGCATGAATTAATAAGAGAAAAATTTATGAAAGATTTTGAAGGAAAAACAGCTGTAGTTACTGGAGCGGCTAGTGGTATAGGAAAGGCTCTATCCAAGAAATTTGCTGAAGAAAAAATGCAAGTCGTCCTCGCAGACATTGAGGAAGAGGCACTGGAAAGTACAGTAAAAGAACTAAGACAATATCAACATAGAGTTATAGGGGTTCAAACAGATGTTTTGATTGAGGAATCTTTGGAGGAATTATTCTACAGAGCAACAAAAGAATATGGCAATGTGCATATACTTTGTAACAATGCCGGAATTGGTGCTAATTCAGGCCATAGAGCGATATGGGAAATTGAAAAGCAAGATTGGGATTGGGTAATGGGAGTGAATTATCATGGTGTCTTAAGCGGCATGCAAAAATTTCTACCCCATATGATTGAACATGGTGAACAAGGTCACATTGTCACAACAGTTTCATTGGCAGGATTGTTGCCAGGTGCAGGTACCTATGGTGTAAGTAAGCATGCAGTATTGGCTCTAACAGAGGCTTTAAATAGAGACCTTCAAGAGAGAGATGTAAATATAGGTGCATCAGTATTATGCCCTGGCTTTGTCGATACAAATATAGATAAGTCTGAAAGGAACAGACCAAGTAGTTTTGGAGAAGCTAAAGAAACTGTTAATGAAGCTGGCGCAGAGTTCATGTCTGCCATGCTTCGTCAAGGAAAGAAACCGGATGAGATAGCAGATACTGTATTCCAAGCCATTAAAGATAATGTTTTTTATATTTTATCTCATCCAGCATGGGATGATACATTGCGCGCGCATTTTAATAATATCCTGTCTCGAAAAGAGATTAAGAGAAATTTTGAAGAAGACTTTACAAAATTTTTTACACCCCGAGAAGACGGCGAGAAATATTAAGATCATGATAGAAATAACAGATCAATTAGATTTACCTTGCGGTGAAAAAATTAAAAATCGAATATGTAAAGGTGCAATGACAGAGGGACTGGCTGATGACCAAAATAGAGCTACTCAGAAGCACGTAAACTTATATGATGGTTGGTCAAAAGGAGGAGCTGCAATACTTCTCACAGGCAATGTTCAGATTGATCATAGGTATCTGGAGAGGCCAGGAAATGTAGTAATAGAGGGCACTCAAAGTAATGAACAACTATCAAGACTAACTGATTATGCTGAAGCAGGTACAAAAAATAATACTCATTTGTGGATGCAAATTTCTCATGCTGGAAGACAAACTCCTGCCTCTGTTACGGAGACTCCGGTTGCACCCTCTGAAGTACAACTCAAAATGCCTGGAGCTCAATTTGGGAAGCCAAGAGCGCTTAGTCATGAAGAAATTCTGGATATCATCGATAGGTTTGCACATTGTTCAATGATAGCAAAAGATACAGGATTCACAGGTGTTCAGATTCATGGAGCTCATGGATACTTGATTTCAGAATTCCTATCTCCTGACATCAACTTGCGCCAAGATGAGTGGGGCGGTCCTTTAGAAAAAAGAGCAAAACTTCTACTTGAAATAATTAGATCAGTTAGGAAATCTGTAGGGGATAAATTTCCTATTTCATTAAAGTTAAACTCAGCCGATTTTCAAAAAGGTGGATTTTCTCATGAAGACTCAATTCAAGTTGCATCTTGGCTCAATGATGAGGGCTTGGATCTACTTGAAATATCAGGCGGTACATATGAGCAGCCACACCTTGTCGGTCTAGATGATATGAGCATGAATCCTGAAAGAGCTGAAGAAAGAAGAGAAAGCACTATTGCAAGAGAGGCATACTTTCTCGATTACGCAAAAGATATTAGAAATGTCTTCAAAGGACCTCTTATGGTTACTGGAGGCTTTAGGAGTGCAAAAGGAATGAATGATGCTTTGAATGCAGATGCTTGTGATGTTATTGGCATTGCAAGACCTTTTTGCATTGATCCATACATAGCCAATAAGCTTTTAGAAAAAGAAATTACACAAACACCAATTTTAGAAAAAACAATGCAATTAGGCCCCGGTTGGCTAGGTGTAAATTCTCCTTTTAGAATGTTGAAGGGAATAAATGGTTGGGGTCAACAAGCCTTTTGGTGCTTGAATTTAATCAGAATGGGGGAAAATTTAGACCCAGACATGGACATGGGTATTTTCAAAGCATTTCTTAAGTACCAAAAGAATGAGAAAGAGGCTGCTGAAAAGTATAGGAAATATTGGGAAAGTTCCAATTAGGTTATAAAGCAAAGCCTCATTTCTTTTTTATTAATCATCATAAAGTAAAAAATGTTGTAATATATTTGTATATAAATTTATTTTTTTATTATGAATATTGAAGCAGAATTTAATTACAGAAATCCTTTAGAAAAAGATGAAGCAAAGCCTGCATTCGGCCTAGTTGATGAAGATCCAAACATGCCAAACCATAAACCTTTCAAAAAGACAGTTCATAGCGCAAGGGAATCAAGTTTTGATATAAGTATGGGTGGTTTTGAGCTTTTAGAGCATGAGTCTGCTGTAGTCGATTTTTATAATGATGATGAAGTTGCAGGAACTTACTACGAAGAAATGACTGAATTGGTCAAAAAGAAAGTGGGTGCTGATCTGGTGCAGATAGTATCTCATATAACCAGAAATGAAGCTCAAGCTGAATCTGGCGAAAGAAAAGGCGGCCATAGATTGGTGCATAACGACTTTACAACAAGTTTTGGAAAAACTCTCGATCCTTTTCTCCAGGAAACAGGTATGAAGCCTAAAAGAATAGTTGTCTATAATCTATGGCGTAGATTTGATAAAGATGGACTCGACACTCCTTTCGCTGTTTGCGATAAGAGGACCGTAACAGAAAAGGAACTTATTCCCACAGATCTATTTAATTATCTACCTGATCAAACGCAATCTTTAACGGTAGAAATTTGTCAATCTTCCAATAGTGATTCACATGAGTGGTACTTTTACCCAAAAATGCAAAGGCATGAAGTGCTCATGTTTACCACATATGACTCAGACGAAAATCCCTTTATTCCAACTTTGCACAGTGCTTTCGATTATCCTAATTGTCCAGAGGGAGTCACTCCTAGAGAGAGCATAGAAGTAAGAGCCGTGTGCTTTTTTAATTGAATAAATGAAGAATACAACATACGAAGTAAAAAAATCAGACGAGTATTTAAAAAAAGCTAAACAAGTAATCCCTGGAGGGATTTTTGGCCATTATAAATATGCCGTCAGGGATTCAGGTCCAAAATTCTTTTCGAAGTCAGACGGAGCCTATTTTTGGGATCTTGATGATAATAGATACATAGATCTTATGTGTGGTTACGGACCCTCCATTTTGGGTTATAACCATGCTGAAGTTGAAGAGGCGTTCAAATCTTCTTCTGAAAAAGGCAATACAGTCAGTGTTGCGTCACCTGTAATGATTGATCTTGCATCTAAACTAGTCGAGATGGTTGATATTGCTGATTGGGCACTCTTTGGGAAAAATGGAGGCGATGCTACAAGTCTTGCTGTTATGATCGCTCGAGAATTCACTGGAAAGAAAAAAATTATAAAAATAGATGATGGATATCATGGCGTAGC
>CEQX01157367.1_pt1 | contig 13271 bp, 10 predicted proteins | sample 356261 | NCBI WGS metagenome assembly CEQX01 (sample SAMEA2621076, study PRJEB7988) | marine metagenome | isolation source: saline water (ENVO:00002010), including | reverse complement strand
GGTGCCATCCCGTAACTCATAAAAATCGGTGGATCATCAGGTGATATGAGGCGAAGTGCCGAACATTGCCTGGTCGTTTCATCCACTTCTTCAAGGGTATCAGCACCCCACATTTTCATACGAATTTTCTCTGGATCATTCTCACCATTGAAAGACTTTACAAGTACCTCAACAGGAACATCCTCACCCAAGAGTGGCAGAATGTTCTCAATGTAAAACTCTCGCTCTGCTGATGTCTGACCACCTGCTGTGGCTACACACAGCAGTCGCGTTGACTCTCGTTCGATGAGATCATCACTGGTGGCGTCGGCCATATCATCGCTGTAGGCAAGCCACATACAGATCTGGGCGCCGGCAGAACCACCAAAAGCTGCAACCCGCTTTGTATCAATATTCCATTCATCTGCCTTTGAACGCATGAATTGAATGGCTCGCCTCGCATCATGATGGGCTGTTGGCAAAGTGTCTGTTGTGACAAAACGATAGTTGATAGCAGCAACAGAAATCCCTGCGTCAAGTAACGCCGCTAATGTTTCGGACTTCAGCTTTTCCTTGCTACCACCTTTGAAGCCACCACCATGAATGTAGACGGTTAACGGTGTTGGTGTCTCCGAATCGGCGAGCCAGATATCAAACACATTCCGCTCGTTTTCTCCATACTTCACATTCTCAAAGCTTGGCTTATGGCTAGAATTTGATTTCCGACCACCGAAAAAACCACCGCTCGGCGGGCTCGTGCCATTCATCCGTTTCCGCAGAGCAACGACTCGCTTCAACAACTGCTCTTTTTCCTTTTCCGAAAGAGAGCCATCTCCATCAATATCGGCTTTGGGATACCGCTGAATCGCTCGTCGGCTCACAACAGCCTCTTCGTCCTCCGAGAGCATACCGTCCTTGTTCGTATCTGCCTGAGGAAAATACTCAAGAATCTTTTCTGCAAATGCGTCTTCTCCTTTCAGAAAATTCGTACCGGACAGAAGACAACAGAAAATAATTATCGGAATCAAAAAAGACAGCTTCTTCATAATTTCAATAAAACCCCAGAGACAAGACATTGAGCAATCACGATAGTGTATTGAACTTCTGATGACGCCTTTTGTTTCGTATCTAAAACTTATGAGTGTTTAACGTGACGCCCCGTCACAGTGACACTCATAGTAAAAAATTAAAGCCCTCGCACAAAAACTGTACTGCAGATAAGATCTGGTGAAACGCTCATGCCGCAGGAGTTGGGATAATCTACTCAAGTTTTTGTAGTATCGCGTCAAGCCGAGGCATGACTGCATCTATTTCCGTCTCATGCCGTCGCCACTTGTTGGCATCTGGTGGACTTAATGTGTACCGCGAAAGGGGTAATTCATTAGAACAAAGGGCTTCCATGCGAGGGCCAGATGGCACTTCAACAAACTTGCAAATACGTTGAACTTCGTGCGTACGGTTTTTCAAAAAGTCTTCATACCGCACCATCATTTGATGACTCTTCGGTACATCGATAAGGTCATAAAGAATGGATTCATGGGCGAACGACCACTGGCGAGCTACGATCTCAGCCACCGACTTATTTTTGAGTTTACGCCACTCTGGAACAAGCAACGATGACCACGGAAGCCCAGACCATCCCGGGACTGGATAGGTTACAAACCTTCCTGACTGCCACGCGTCAATCATACTGCCAAGATTTGCTCGTGGCTCGCGAACGAGGTGAATACACCGGGCATTCAGAAAAACTTTCCCTGAAACAAAATCCAGATCACAACCTGTTGTGTATTCTCAAAGAACCAGCGAGTTGCGGAGCCCTATTCTCACCGCTGTCCTAGAAATCATTGAGACTAATCTGGAGATGGTGCTACAGGGAGAGCAGCCTCTTGATGAGCAGCGTTCAAGAGTGCAGCACGTTCCAGCGGACATCCACTACCCTCGCGCGAGAGAATCGATACAAACTCAAAGATAGGTGTTTCCCAAAAATCTACCTCACAGAGCTTAAGCAATCCCACATTAAACAAATCACTAACCACAAGTCGAAAACTTGAAGGGGTATAAACCCATGCATGACAGTCTTTGTAGCCAGATGCCTCCCGAAAACGCTCGCAGCCGCGCATGGCGGCCACTACATCGTTGGGGAGTGTGAACGTGCCAGCCGGTGCTTCAGGTGAAGAGGGCTTTAAGTTGGTGTAGTTGGCTATGAAATCAAAAGCTGATCCCGCCGTGTGTCGCTGTCGTGATTCAAAATATGCTTGCAAAACGCTGCCGGTTGTCGAAGCTGGTCGAAAAAAGTCAAAGCATCTCCGTCGATCTGGCACAACGAGAACTAATTGACCGTTTGGCGCGAGCAGTTTCTCGCACTCGATAAGAAATCCAAGCATGTCCGGCGTGTGCTCTATCACATGCGATGCTACAACGATATCAAATTTGCTCTGGTCAACTAATGTCGAGAGGGGCTCACCCTGCCATACATAATCAACGTCTTCAATTTTTGACTCATCGACATCGGGGTGATCTTTATATTTCGACCTAAGATCCGCAGCATCACAATAATCAACTGTCTTTACAGAAAAACCATCTGCCTTCGGCAATAATGGATTATAGCTCGGCCCAATTTCAAGGCAGTGACCAGATGTGTCAAATAGACTTCGAATCTCTGCTGCCCGATCTGGAATATATGTTAGTGATTTCATATGGAACAGACTACCAAAACTGTACGACGTGAGGAATAACAATCAAACCACAAAGAAAATCAACAATGTAGGGCTATGCTCTTAAGAACTGCTGCAAGAATGAACGAGCTAGGGATGACATCTTTTTAAAATCTGTATCAAAAGAATCAGAAGCGTTTGTTACTTCTCGCTTATACCCTTCGAGACCTAGGCCCATTAGACAGTGAATATAGATTATGTCTGATGAGACACTAAGCGTTCCGAGATGCCGCAGTTGGCAACACGTATCTCTGCCAACTTTCACCGACTATTGAATGATGAAATAAATGAGGATCAAAAAACCAGCCGGAAAATCATCTACGGACTCGAGCACGAGTCGCTGATTCCGGCGGCCTCCGTCCGAACTGAGACTGAAATCGAATCTTCGAACAAGGAGATTTCTAGGCTACTATCAGACTCTCTTAGAAAGAATCTGATGCGACTCATAAAGTTCTTTCAGAACCTTTAACAAAAGTCGAATCTTTGCTCTCGATGAACGCTCGTGACGAGTGATAGGAGTAAAAACACAACTGAAGCATGCGGCATGCAATTTTAAAGGGCACTAATACGACCGGCCCGTCGAGAATAATTGAGAGTGGGAGCATACTTGAAATATGCTGCATAACTTTTAAAAGTCAAAAAATCATAAATACTGTATTTTTAATCTGAAAACATGATGCAAGACGCATGGTAGCAATTTCCCAATGGTGCAGGGTGGAGGCATCGGCTACAAGCATCCGACACAACCCGAAACGCAGTCGCCACCTTAAATATTGCTATGCAACAGGTTTCTGAGAATACACGTCAAGTGATTGAATCACATCATAAAGTAGCCATTATCGGCACCGGATTTGCCGGACTTTGTATGGCTATTCGCCTGAAACAACAGGGCGAAGAGGATTTCGTGCTTTATGAAAAGTCGGAGACTCTTGGTGGGACATGGCGAGATAATACGTACCCGGGATGTGGGTGTGACGTTCCTTCTCACCTGTACTCGCTTTCATTCGAACACAACCCAAACTGGTTATCAAAGTTTGCCAGTCAAGGTGAAATCTTACAGTATCTCCACCAACTGACTAAAAAATATCAAGTGGAGCAAAAAATAAAATTTAGTACAGAAATTACTGATATGGTTTGGGACACCTCAATGAATCGCTGGCTTTTGACAGCGGCAACCGGAAAGCGGTTTACAGCCACTGTCGTTATTTCTGCAATGGGGGGCTTGCACGTACCTTCCACACCCAACACCTGTGGTCGAGAAAATTTCTTAGGTCATTCATTTCATTCGTCTCAGTGGCGACACGATGTAGAACTGAGAAATAAGCGAGTGGCAGTTATAGGCACAGGAGCAAGCGCAATACAATTCATACCGGAAATTGCACCTCGCGTTGCAGAGTTAACTATTTTCCAACGAACTCCACCCTGGATTTTACCAAGAAATAATCGAAGCACTTCGCCTTTTGAACGATTGGTGATGCAACGCCTTCCGTGGTGCCAACAGGCATGTCGCCTGAGACATTATTTATCTGCAGAAGTGGTTGCACTAGGCCTCACTGTAAAACCAAAACTCATGGGGAAGGGCCAAAAACAGTCTCTCGATTTTCTTCATAATCAGGTGCATGACAAAACTCTACGCCATAAACTCACACCACAGTACACGATGGGATGCAAGCGAATACTGCTGTCCGATGATTTCTATGCCACATTAAATCAAGCAAACGTCACCTTAGTCACTGACACCATTAAAGAAATTACTCGGAATGGCATCCAAGACGCCACGAATAATCATTGGCCAACGGATGTTATTATTTTTGCTACAGGATTCAAACCATTCAATCCAACGCACTCCATGCATATCCAAGGGCGAGAAGGGCGTGTTCTAAAAGAAGAATGGGGAGACACGCCGTTGGCTTTCAAAGGGGTCTGTGTTGCAGGATACCCCAATTTCTTCATGCTGATGGGGCCTAATACCGGCCTTGGCCACAACTCAGTTCTCCTTATGATTGAAACGCAGGTGAAGTACATTCTTCAGTGCCTGCAGTGGCTTGAACCTCGCCATGGCCGTCCACAGATGGAAGCAATCGAAGTGCGAGAGGATGTACAGAAGATCTACAACGAGCGTTTGCAGAAACAATTTGATAAAAGCGTTTGGCGTTCGGATGAAAGTGTTTATCAGTTGCCCTGCAAGAGCTGGTATAAGACAAAAGATGATACAGTGTATGCGCTGTGGCCAAGTTTCGTGAGTTCGTACAGATGGATGATGCGCCGTGCAGACATCAGGCAATTTTACAGGTAACTCATTTATTACTAGAAGTGTTCTGGACGTCTCTTCTGGCAAAAGTCAGCCTCGCAAATCAGCGTGAATAATCTACTCCCTAAATTTTTGCACAATACGAATGCCGTTATCGTCGTGTAATACAAAAATAACTTTTGGAAATAACAATATTCCAAAGTCTTAGAAATGACGGTCAGCAAAATTGCGAATTGCTTGAATGACATAGTTCACATCGTCATCACTTAATCTCGGATGCAAAGGAATTGAAAGTGCATCTTTATTCAATTGTTCACTGTTTGGTAAACACTTAGCAGTTTGATCATAAAGTGGGTTCATATGGAGGGGGTGATATCGAAGGGTCGTGTAGATCTCTGCATCGAGTAGCGATTGTGCAAGCAAGTCCCGTTTGGGGGTCTTGATACAATATGTAAAGAGCCCATGAGTATCCCCAGGCGAACACTTTTTTGGTAGACGGATTTCAGGAATGTCGGCAAGCCCCTCGTCGTAAGCAGCCCAGATTTGCTGCCGTCGTTCCTGCATTTCTACAATTCGCCGCAATTGAACGATTGCGATCGCTGCCGCTAGATTTGTCGGCAACATTTTAATGAATGCTTCACGTATCTCGTATTCCCACCAATTATTGCGACTTGTACTTCCCGTTGCAGCTTCAAACCCTGACTTGCCTATTCCGCAATAACGAAGCCAGCGGGCTCGCTCGATATGTTCTTCCTTTTGAGCTGTAACCGCCCCAGCCTCACCAGCTGTGAGATTCTTAATTGCATCAAAGCTGTAAATTCCAATGTCTCCAATGCCCCCGCATGATTTTCCTTTATGTGTGGCAGAGACCGCATGGGCGGCGTCTTCAATAATTGGATACCCAAGGTCAAGGATCGGCTGCATATCTACTGGTAGTCCTGCATAATGAACCACCATAACTGCCTTGGTTCGAGGACTGATGCACGGCTCTATATCTTCACGACGCACATTCATTGTGTTTGGATCAACGTCACAAAAAACAGGCCGTTGCCCTGAAAGTAAGATCGCTTGTGCACATGACACCCAAGTAAACGAAGGGACAATAATTTCATCATTGGGTTCTAGATTGAGCAGTCGAACGGCCATGTAAAGAGCGTTCGAACCACTATCAACCATCAAACAATTATTGAGATTGAAATGCGAGGCAAACACTTTTTCAAAATCATCAACTTTTTTCCCAAATCCCAGCCACTGTGACTTAAGGCATTCAACGGCGGCTTCAATTTCTTGATCGCCAATATCTGATCCAAAAACTGAGATCATGTGTGTCTTATGAGGTTTGGAGATGCCGACTTAAAGAGTCTGGTATTGCATGATAATGTGGCCTTCCCCAGTTTTGATAATGGAGAATCGATTGTCTTTATACCAGTCGCACGCAGGGTTGTTCGCGAGAACTTTCAATTGTACTGGCAACGCCTTTCGTTGTAGCGCGAATTCGATGACATGATGCAAGGCAGTTCCCATGCACCCACGCGAATGGAGACTGTGGACTCCTCGAATCACGTTATAAACATCCCAATGGTCGCCAAGAAGCCGAATACCAACACACCCTGTTGGCAATGCCTTAACGAGAACCATGAAAAGATGATCCTCATTTCGAGTGAGGTAGTGGGTGAACCACTGCCGTTGCTGTGCAGCGCTAATTTCTGCCTGATAGAAAAATCGCTCAGAATGGGCATTCTTCCATTGGCGTAGCGTTTCCTGGTCTTCTTGAACAACTTTGCGAACAGAAATATTCGGATTTGAAAAGCACGTATCTGTATCGTGTGCATTTTGATGCATGATCGGTGTTATAAATGTGTTGTAAAGAATTGATCACGATTGGTCTGTGAGTAGTCGGTATGATCGAAGATATTCAGCAGGCTTAAGTGACGGTGGCGAACTCTAGCAGTAACAGCTGGTCGAAATCCGTGCCTACGAAAACAATCCGCGAGTGGGGAGTCCAGCTGGAATCCATGTTCACGGATAACTTCTGTTCGAAGCATCATGAGACGACCCGGCGGATTACCAATTGGGCACGGAGGTTCAGTCGGAAATGAATCGCGAGATTCGTCGGCCCATTGGGAAGCCCCGGCAAATGCCCGCTCAGGGCTATTGAGTTTAGCTAAAAAGTCTGCTGATTCTGTAGTGTCGGCTGTGAGTTGAAGTGCCTCTTCAGCGTCAATAAAGTCAGTTGTATCGATAAGACTACCAAGCATACCAATGGCTGGGTTCGCTTGAACAATGCGATGCATCTCAGCAAGCCAGCATCCGTGGGAGCAGGAAACCACAACATCACTTTCCATATAGACATGCCATGGGCCTACCTCTGCGAGTCGTTCTTGATAGGCTTCGATAATATTCTTGAATCGGTTCGTCTGAAACCGAACTACCTCAGCAAAGAGACCTCGTCTTTCAAATCCAGCAATTACCTGGTGCATAAGCGGGTCAGGATGGGCATTATCAAGCAAGACTATGCGGACGGGAGACCGAATGGTTCTATAAAGAGCATCGAGGCAGGACCAAAGGTAGACGGGCCTGCCCCATGATGAAATAAAAATTGTGATGGGTTTTTTTATCTTTTCTGAAAAGTTCATGACAAACCCAATCGTCTTACTTCGTCTTGAAACCGAGTTTCCATAGCGGCAGTTCGTTTGTTCGTGTGCGGAATTTCCACGAATGAATCTTGCTTGAGTTGCAAGAACTTTAGCATGCCCGGAAACGTTTTCGCATCATCAATTTTTCCATAGAACAAACGGGATGGCATTGCAGAAAAATATTTCAGCACCTCTGCAGTGTGATGGCGATAAATATCCGTGTAATGCTTCCGAAGATGTACGATTGGAAGCAGGTTTGGACTTTGTGCGGAAACAGGTGATCCAGCTTCGATGGACTTGAGATCTTCTTCTCGATTGTAGATTCTGGCATGAATGTCGCTCCAGCCTGGATTTTTGCCACCACTGTGTCGACACATTGAATCAAACCAAGAGTTCGCTTCACGATCGAGAAGAATAAACCGTGATTCCGGAAACCGTTTGGCGAGCTGGACATAGATTTCCGGAAACCACCAAGGGTCGTCTTCCAGAATTTCGGCATCCTTGAATTCTTCATTTTCAAAAATGACATCTAAGTCTCCATCGAACCATGAACGGCTCCACCCTAACCTGGTTGAGGTTGGTGAGCCGGCTCTTACGAGGCCGTGAGACTCAAGCCAATCACCAGTAGATGTTGTGCCACTTCGCTGCATGGAAAGACAAAAGATTTTAAATTGATTTCTTTTCCGCTCGCGTCGAGGACGGAGAAGACTATGAAAGGCTACGAGATGTTGTTCTTTAAGCCGTAAAGTACTCGGGGGCGTGCTCGTTTTCTCTGAAAAAATGTTTAGTGGAGGTGCTGTTTGAAGCCATGAGGAGGTGTGCCCACCGAAGGTATCGTTGAGGCAATGCAACTCATGCCTGTATGAAGCCGCTACTCGTGCCCGAAGTTCACTTGACATGTCCTCATCATTTGTTGTGTTGTTGACTAGTAGCTTGCACGAGTCTTGATAGTTGTGCCGAGGAATGCCAAGGAAGTCATGGATTTCGTTGAGTGTTTGCTGGGGATAGCGGGCAATGGCATCATAAAATACGATCAGTATTTGTTTGGGATCAAACCACTTTGAGAAACGGAGGAGTGTCTCTGAGTAGTGTCCGCGGGGTTTTCCGTTAAGTGTATTGAAAAACGCCATGGCAGCTGGTGCTCCAGGTGCTAGTGTCCCAAAGCGATATTTCATGAGACACTGCGACCAGAATCGATCAATCGGATTACGGATGCAAAAAATGAGTTTTGCCTCAGGCGCAACAGAAGCCATGTGCTCTATGGCTTTGTCATCACAAATCGCATATCGAGGCGTTATTTCGCCAGTGATGAGACCAGGATCAGCAATTCCAAAAAGCTTGCGGTACCAAGCGTCATTCCAGTCTGAAAAATAGTAATGCATCAGCTGGTGAGTCAGACGCTTATCTCCAAGGTCGACAATATATCGCAATGTATTACGCGCATGACCAATCCATGAGCTATCTGAAAGTCGCGACGAGGCATCCGCAGGAGGAAACTGCCCCCCTGGCAGTTGAAGATCAAAGTAATGCAGTTCTTTGACAGGCGGCATCGATACTGATGGACTTTTCTGCAACTGCGTCCACAGCCATGTAGTAGCTGATTTTTGGGCCCCAATACCAATGAAGTCAGGAGGTCGTTGCGTAGGCTGTTCGTATTCACCACAAACCACGTCAGTAAGATCGCCCCAGTCAATAGTTGCGTTCTTGTCGTAGTATTTCATGGTTGACGCGACTCGATCTATTCAACTTGAATCGCAGGAGTCGATATGGCGGTACATGTGTACGTTGGTGGACGATACTTTGAATAATTTAAGTAGTGAAGCGAATACAGTTCAATAGGTGTTTCGGCATAAATGAATAGGTGAAAAATTATTAAGAAAAACGCCTACTAGAAAGACCAGGCAGTCGACGTGCGACGTGCGCAGGTCTGGTTACCGGTTACCGGTTCATCATCCAGAGAACCTATTCGTATAAAGTCAGTATTGAAGTTGTTGTCGCGGTGATTGCTGCAATACAAAACGTGCTCATATGGTGCTGGCAATTCCTTGGTAGGTTGCGCTGATGTAGCCTTTTTTGATGACACTTGTGCTTTCTCTTCGTGCGTAGCCAGTATGTTTTTTTGGTGCGAGTGCAAGAAAAATGTAGAATTGGGAACATGCAGCCATGGTTTTCTGGTACCAAACTCAATCGTGTGATTGTGTTTAATATTTGATTCAATCGGAGAAATGATGAAGGGAGCGGAGAAATTTAAAAAACAGGAAAGATTTTCTGTAATGATTCCAACGTTCGAGCCCTCCCGATCGCTACTAGATGCGATTCAGTCAGTTTTGAAACAATTCGATGAAGCTTCTGCGCATGGAAATGATCTTTCGAAAGACTCTCTTCAGATAACAGTCGTTGATGATGCATCGAGTACGGTTGACGTGTCGTCACTGCTCCAAGCATCTGAGGTTGCTGATCACGTAGAATTTATTGGGTCGCATCAGCGTCTTGGTCTAGCAGGAAACTGGAACCGTGCAATTTCTTTAGCACGAGGCGATCTGGTTCATCTATTGCATCAGGATGACTTTGTGCAGCCCGGTTTCTATCATCGAATGGGGCACGCATTTCACAAACAGCCGAATTTAGGAATGGCCTTCTGTCGGACAAAAATAGTTGACGATGAAGGCCACACGATAAAAAAAACATCACGTTTACAATGGCGGCGAGGCGTATTGAACAAGTGGCTGAATCAAATAGGTGAGCGGCAAAGAATCCAGTGCCCGGCAGCCGTTGTTCAAAAGTCAACGTATCAAGCAATTGACGGATTCCGTTCGGATCTTGTGCAGGCCCTAGACTGGGAGATGTGGGTCAGAATAGCTGGAAAATTTTCCGTATGGTACGAGCCCCAGACCCTTGCAGTTTATCGACGACACAAATTAAATGAATCTTCGCGGCTTTCTGCCGACGGTGCCGTATGGCCCGATATCATACGAGCCATTAAGATTAATGCTGATTCATTCCCTGCTGAGATTCGAACCGATATGGTAACCCGGAGTGCATACTGGTATGCAAAGTCATGCCTTCGGACAACAAAAAAACAAATGCGTACAAAAGATTATCAGTTAGCAAGCAAGACGCTCGAACAATTCCCCACATTCCTCAATTTGATAAGTTGCTCCAAGCTAAAGGAAAAGCTCCATCGGAGAGCAAACTTGTTGCGTAAACGCATGCTATGAATTGAAACTGCAGAAAGATTGATTCAAGAACACTTCCCATGCGTCCAATCCAGCGAGCAATCATCCTTGCCCACTACGATAAAGACGGTATTTTTGATTTGCATGTGCAGCATGCAATTAAGTCGTATCGGAAAGTGGCAAGCCGTCTAGTTGTAGTATCTTCATCAGCTACCGAGTTACCTGAGAATATTACTTCACTCATTGATTGCTTTATCAACCGTCCGAACAAAGGCTATGACTTTTGTAGCTGGAAAGAAGGTATAGAGTCACTGGGGGACTACCAACAATTTGATGAGATCATTTGTTGTAATGACAGTGTGTACGGCCCTCTCTCTGATATCACCCCAGTCTTGCAAAGTTCATGTCTGGATGAAATTGATTTTTGGGGGATGGTTCAATCTGCCCAAGGAACAAAACAGCGAGGTGTTCACAAATCATCACAACATTTGCAGAGCTGGTTTTTTTGCATGCGTCGTGATTTAATTTGCTCTCCAGTATTTACTTCTTTTTGGGAGAGTGTCAGGCCACTAGAAAAAAAAGAGGATATCATCAACGCATACGAAATCGGAATGACAGAAAAATTCCGAGAAGCAGGGTTTCGGGTTGCGGCTATCTACGATGCTACAGACCACAGAAACAAGCCAAGCCTTTCTTTTCTTGAAATTGCCCCGCATCTCAACTGGAAGAACATCTGGCAATGGTACCGAATAATCAAGAAGACGAGACGCCGCATAAATAATCCCAGTGAAATGTTACCACTAAGGCTTATTCAATCAGGTGTACCGTTTTTGAAGGTCGGCCTGCTTTCAGTGAATCACTATGGCTTAGACTTAGACTATATCCGAAGAGAGCTTGATCAAATGGCTAGCCGGAGGGTGATTGACTATGACCTTTCACTCATCGACAAGCATTCCCAAAGACTCACGTAGCTTGTCGTTACTATCATGAGTAATGCATTACTATTCAGGCGGACATGCGTAGGTTGAGCGTAATAATCCGACGGCCTATTCGTGCAGCAACTCTGGGCAGCTACCTCCGGGCTTGACCCCATACCTCAGGGCTTAACCCTATATAGCTACGCAATGATTGGCTCCAAAAAAATTTTGCATAACCATTCCGGAGGGGCTATTCTACGGATACGAACACGAAAGTGTTGGTTCTAGGCCATTTAATCATCGCTTACCCCCAAACGTATTCCGTAAAGGTTTCTACCAATGCAGTTATTCTCAAGATTTGGTTTTCTATTCAATGAAAATAGACGGGGCCAGCGAAACAAGAAACCAGCATTTCTGAAGAAAACACAAATCCAACGAATGGAAAAGCTGGAAGGTCGTCACATGCTGAGTGGCGACTCAATTGACTTTACTGTGGATTTCGTATTGGCGGGTCAAACACAATCGCAGCCAAGCGCCCCGGCTTCATACCTTGGCCCATGGGCGTTACAAAGCACATACCCAAATATTGACGGGAAAAACGCTGCAACCGACTGGTTTTCAAAAACCAATAAACAATTTGGGTACCTCGAGTCTCATACGTTTGATAATGCTCCAACAACAAGTGTTTTGAATGCAACGATTAAAGTAAAAGACAATAAAAATGCAGCATCAGACATGTGGATTAGCTGGCAAAATACTAGTGCCCAGATGACCAAACATGCAGAAGAATTTTCAATCGAAGTTAACGATGTGAACTTTCCTGGTTTTAGTACAGCTACAGCGACTAATCCAGGCATCAGTCAGTTCACAATTGCGCCGTACGACAATGAAGACTTTGGCTTCCGGAATATCTCGGTTTTTACAACGCCAGAAAATGGCTACTGGTCTGCGCAGTCCGGTGGCCCTGGTTACCCTGTCAACACGGAGATCTTAAAGGTAAGTAACTCTTCACAACCCGGTCAACTGAATGTCCCGACGTCCAAGTGGGTGATGCACGAAGTAGATAACGACGGTACAAAGAATTACTACGCACTCTTTGTGGGAGGTCTTTACGAACATACTGGAACGGTAGACGTTCTCGAAGAAGGCACAGGCACAGGCAAATGGGTAGCAACACCAAAACTAGGGACAACTACGACCCCTTTAGTCATTGAAGTAAACGGTAATTTCATGCCACAAGTAGCGACTCGTGCTGCTCCAAAACAAGTGAATCTGTCTTCTGCGTATTCGGTTTGGGACGTGGGGGGCACGTACAAAACAGACAGAACCGAGATGCTAGATTACATAGCGCAACTTAATAGCGGGCAAGGGGATTCTATTAATGCAAACGGTAAGGGAATGTTTGTTCAAGATAGTGAAAGACGATTCATTGTCACCGGAACAGAACTTGATGCCAGGATTAATGGTTTCAATATCATTGAAAATTATGATTTATATCCGTACGGAGACTCGAACGCAGCTGATCCCACAACTTATGACCAAGCGATTTACCAACTTGGTGCTGAACTTTTACGTTTTAGTACCAAGTTTAGTGGTAC
>CEQX01059816.1_pt1 | contig 13281 bp, 10 predicted proteins | sample 356261 | NCBI WGS metagenome assembly CEQX01 (sample SAMEA2621076, study PRJEB7988) | marine metagenome | isolation source: saline water (ENVO:00002010), including | reverse complement strand
ATGGGGCGTCGGTCAGCAATGAGAGGAGCATCAAGTTCCTGAAGCAATTCGTCCAACGAGGCGGTTGCGGTTCCAAATTGACTCACATAATCCTTCAACAGCGTGCCTTCGAGGAGGGCGTCGGAGTCCTCACCCGAAAACCGGTCGAGCAAGACGATGTCGTCACGCGTGAACAACACCGGATGCTCGGGCAAAGGGAGAGGGGAATTGCTGGAGGCATAGGGCCATTGTCTTGGTGAGCCTTGGTGCATGGTACCCGCTGTTGCTGGGCCGTACATGAACCTCCCTTTCAGTGGGTGTAGGTGGTTTCGAAAAGGCAGGCTGGGCATGTAACCTTGATCGGGCGAACATCAGGGATGCCCAAGGCCACGCCACAAGCAGAGCATAAAATCGCTTGATTCACCTGCTCTCGGCGTTGACTTGCTTCTTTGGTTGGATCGTATTCAAATCGAAATTGACGTTTGTCAACCATGGTTGGAGCGGTTGGTGCTCGAGCGTCTTCCAACCCTGGAATGGTTTTGTGAGACGTGTCCCATGGTTGGTCAGCCGATGTTGCCCCGTTGGATTGAGGAGGGTCGACGGTGGCCATGGCCGCCCTCAATGCAGCTTCATCAACGCCGTACATCTGACACAGCCGTTCAATGGCCAATGTTTGGTCAAATCCGGTCATGGCGCTAAGCGCGACCAATTCGTGCTCAGGAACGGTGCTCATGCATCAATGAACGGCAAGGCGGCTATATTTCTTGAGGAAGCCAGCATCACTCCATCGTCCATAATTTCCGGATTCCCGAAATTCAAGGGGGTTTTTCGGAAGGGTTCAAAAAAGGTCGGCTGACGGGGGCGGTTGAGAATCCATGGCAACCCGACCGTTTCTTCGCAAGTCCAACAAGGCCACAGCTGCCGGAAAAAAGGTGCGCGAGGTGCTGTGTGGAAACGTCATGCAGCATCCGCATTCCCTGCTCGGGAGTGACTCCATGGCCACAGTGCTCGATGTCCTCACCAAACACGATTGGGACCATGTCTTCATCGTTGACCAAGACGGTGCGCCAATGGGTCGTATTCATGCGGTTGATTTGCTCAAAATGGTCGCGAAAAAAACCGTGAATCGGGACATTGCGTGGATGCACTCCATCCCCGCACAACAAATCCTTACCCATCCCCCCATGACCGTCCGAAGCACCACGCCCCTGCTCAAAGCCGGGGCCTTGATGCTTACCCACGACCTCAACCAAATCGGCGTGGTCGATGAAGAAGGCTCCCTCATCGGCGTGGTGGGCCATAACACCGTGGCAAGGGTCTTGCCACGCTTTTTGCTCTGATCAAATGCCCCAGTAGCGGTCAGCTTGTGCCTGCCGGGTTTGAAGCGTCCGAACCACCGTGGTCACCATCCACAGAACGACGACCCAAATCAACGGCGTGTCCAAGTCCTGGAGAATCATTTCTACACTGAATTCGTAGGAGGTGCCTTCGAGGACGCGGATGGCGATGTCGAGGGCAGCGTTGAGGAATGAATAGACGACCATGCCAAAAACACTCAAAACAATCAGGCTTCCTGAGAAGGAACCGCGTTTCAGGCGAAGCAGCATGAAGCCTGCCGTTGAGGTGAGGAAAGCGATGACCGTCCAAGCCAACGAGGAGTGAATCACGCTCAGCCAAAGAACCGATTGAGAGGTGGCCGTTCCATCGGCTACACCAAACGCACGCCAGCCCTCGGCGACAGCAAAGATGGCGCTGAACAGCGTCGCTGTCCATAACAACGAAGAAAACATTGCTGCGTCAGCGTTTTCTCGCATTTCCTGGATGACACGGTTCACGGTGGATTCAATACCTGCACCTTTGCTGAAGATGTACAATCCAGACACGAGGGGTAAGGCGCCAATCACGACACCTCCAATGTCGTTGGGGAGCATGATCCCAAGGCCAAGAATCGCTAAGACGGCCCCAAATGGAATCATGATCTTTGCTCGCCATCTTGGGTCCTCAAGGGCTTTCACGATGTAATAGTACGTCCCTTCAATGCCTTTGGATTGCTTGACGAGCACTTTCTCAACGTGGTCAATGCGAACTTGTGAGGTGATGATGGGGAGGACGCTTTCATCCTCAGCGCCGTCGGTCACCAGTATCGCTTGATCGGGTTGGAAGGCAGAAACAACCTCATCCAACTGAGCTGCAATGGCTCGGTCTGAACGAACACCAACTTTCTCGTCACCGGTCAAGATGGCAATCTCGACTTCGTCTTCCTCTGACTTTCCTTCGGCCAACTTGTCGTGTTGCGAAAGTGCCCCGAGGATCGCGTTTGTGTCGCTTTCTTCCGGGTCGGCGATGCCGAGTTTGAGCGCAGCCGTCAACACTTGACGTCGCCCAACGACGGGGCCGCGAATCGAAGTTTTCAAACCAAGATCGTTGTCTCGGTCAACGGTCAACACCAACGTTCTGGTCATGGATGCGCACCCCCCTTTGGACCAGCCACCGCGGTTCTTTCATTCAAACCCTTGTGCAAAATACCCGAGGTTCAACCTCTCAGACCGTGGACCCGGGTTGACGGAAGCGAACGGAAGCCACGTCGTCTTGGCCCGGAGCAGGGTCCTCCCAATCCGGGTCACCTGGCAATACCAAACCGGAGCCTAGGTTGACAAGTTCAGCCGAAAGAAGACGTTGCTCTTCAACCAAAAGGTCCCAGTCCTTCGTGTCGTCTTTCCAAATTTTCCAACGCTGCAGGTTGTGGCTTCCGCGGAGCAAACGGGCATAGAGTTTGAGATGCAGTTTGGCCGACACTGGCCACCAAAACAAGAACACGACAAACACACCAATGGCCGGCAGTTTGGTGATGCCTAGCAACAGCCAATGGGAGAGCAGGAGTTCATTCAAGGGGCTGCTTGCACTCAACAGCGACCAGGTGATGAAAGCGGACGCCACCATCCACCAAATTGGAAACACCACCATGGCTGAAAGGACTTTCATGGTCCCGACCACTGAGGTATCCACCTTCATCCGTTTCATGCCCAAACTGAAGAAACCGTTGGCCTTGTAGGGCACATAATTGCCCGCAATGGCGCTCCATGTGATCAAACCAAACATCCAAACCAATGCCCAGAGCCATTGGAAGAAGTATTTCCCGTATCCGGCGAGCGAAAGTTGCGCTGGGCGGGCATCAACATCGTAGGGAGTGATGCCCCGGTGTTCAAGAACATCGAAGTGGTCTTGGCAGCGCTTGGCGAGGGCCTCGGTTTCTTCTGGATTGCTTGCAGCCATGAATTCCCACCCAGCGCGCAACCGTCGTGCCGCAAGAACCGATTCGGCAAAGGTAGGTTTTCGCAATTCTTCTCCGACTTGACGCTGCTTTTCTGCATACACCAGGCTACGACCTCGCCATATCATGGTGCGCTCTGCCCACGAAGTTTTGGAAAGGTTGACGCGTTGGAGTTCGGTACTGAAGACCTCCGTTACTTCGTCCACCCATGCCCGATCGGCTGCATCTTGTTGCTCCAAATCCCCCTCCAATTGAGGGGTTTCTGGCAAGTCCATTGAACGCTCAACGACCACGGCTGCCCGTTCTCGAAACCGTTGAGATTCCGAATAGTGAAGGCCCACGGGGACAACGTTTGGTTTGGGTAGTCCGGCTGCTTCGGCCTCTCGCAAGGCTGCAAGCAAGATTCGAGCCGCCCCTGAGCGCACTCTTCGTACGCCTGCATCCGCATGCGTGACCCCCTCTGGGAAAATCAACACGCTTCCCCCTTGAGCAAGGGTGGATGAAAGACTGCTTATTCGGTCTGCGTTTCGCTGTCGCGCTGCTTCTGCATCCTTGGCGTCTTGTGGACGCTCAATCGGAACAACCCCTGATGCTTTGAGCAACCGCCCGAGAAAAGGAACTCGAAAGAGGGTGTGCTTCGCTACCGTGGTGAGGCGCCCCGGCAGGACCGTCGTCATCAGCATGGGGTCGATGAGGCCGCTTGGATGCCATGTGATGTACAGCCGCCCACCTTCGGGAGGGAGGTTCTCATCATCAACGATGTTGATTTCGCGGAACCAAATGTTCGTGAGAAATCGATAGAACCGACGAGCAATCCGGTAGGATAACGGGAGCGATGACGAAGAATCGTCAACGGCGCCCTGTCGCTCCATGTCCGTTGATTCATCTCTTTTCATTTAGAGAAGACGCCTGCCAAATGGCCTCACGGCTCGGAATTTGAAGGTTGGTCCGTGTCCGAGGATTCGCTTGAAACCGGCCGTTCTGTCAACCGCTTCCATCGCTGAGTTGCCCGGATGTACTTGAGCGGGTGGTCCATCCAAGGCTGGTCGCAGGTACGGTTGTCCCCGGGGAGGACGGGGCAATTGTGGTTCACCTTGAGTTTCCCGCAGCCAGCCGGCGTGTATTCATGCTGGTAGACGTGTTGCACCTGATAGGTGGTGGTTGATTCACTAAAATCTGGAGCACCTCGGAAGAAGCCAACACATGACTCTTGGGGAAGCGCGAGGGTTGCGGACATTGAAGCGAGGAACAACCGCCCGAAATGATTCACGTTGACCCCTCCAGCCAGGTCCGCAATGGTCTTCTGCATGCAGGGTGGCCAGTCGCTCTCTTCTGCCCCAACCAGCGCAATGGCCTCACTGGCTTTGTTTGCCATCAGGTTACGAACCATACCAACGGGTTCCGCAAGACGTACCGCAAGGTCGGTGGTCACTTCGGCCATCTTTTCAAGCGTCTCAGCTTGAATGGCTGCCTTGATTCGCTCCCTCAATAAACGAGCAAGTTTCGCCGAAGAAGCATACTGCCGCTCCCCGTGGAGTTTGACCCAGCCCTTTTCAATGTCCACGTTCGGTAATCGCCACCGGTGTCCCGTGATTTTTGGACAGATTTCGATGAAATCGGCGAGGCCAACGCGCCACTCATCGGAAGGGCGTTGCCGAAGTTGATGCATGCCCATGCCTGAAGCAGCAGAGGGAGCTGATGAAGCGATGGAAATCTGCTCAACCTCCGCAAGGTAGGTTTTGGCAACATCAGGGAGGTTACCTGTGTCCTGGATGAGCAACTGTTCTGCACGCGCCGCTTCGGCCTGGGCCCAACGAGCGATGAGGCGTTCGTCCTCACTGGCACACATGACCAATCGGGCGTAATAGAACGAAAAGGCCTCGATGAGGCGGCCCTCTTCGGTGTGAATGTCGCCTCCCACGACCTGCACGCCTTCCTTGGATTGAACGGAATCGATCAAACGAATGCGGGCACGTTGCCGAGCCTGTTCCATCCATGGCCCTTCCAAGAGTTCGTTGAGGTCGATGCTGTGTCGGACCGCCATGGTGCGAATCCAATCCGAGGCTTGCGGAAGGAAGGGATAGCGCGCCAACGTGACCTCGTCCGTAAGGGGAGGTGGCGTCGTGGGCACGGGCATGTCCCGAGGAAAGAGCCACGGATTATGAAGTTCCACCTTGGGTGGCTTTCTTGACCTCGGCCCTCACCCGGAGACTTGTGTGGCCCGAGCCTGCTCCCCGCTTGTTGGCCATCCAGCATGAGGTTCGTCGACACTTTGGCTGGTCCTATGACGAGGATGTGGCAAGCGCATCGTCGCTACGGGACGCGTGCAATCATCACCCGGAAGCCGAACGTTTGAACTGGACTGCTCCGCAACGGAATGAAACGCTAAAGGGATTGCGAGAAGTGATTGAAAGCGCTGAGAAGATCGTGCTGGTCGGGGCTGGAGTTCGTACCGAAACGATGGAGCGTGAGTGGGGCACCAAGACCGTCTTCATCGCCGCAGATGGAGCCGTCGGGGCCTGCCTCGGACGGGTCGATGTTTTGTGCGTCGTCAGCGACCTTGATGGAGAACCTCACCTTTCGCAGGCGGCCCAGCAGGGCATCCCTCTGCTCATCCACGCCCACGGAGACAACGTGGAGGCATGGAATCGTTGCTTGCATCAATGGGCTTTGATGGGAGGCGTCCCACTGGTGTTGACCCATCAGACGGATGAGGTTTACAACGACATGCACAACATTGGCGGGTTTACGGACGGAGACCGAGCAGCATGTTTCCTCGATTGGTTGGGCGTGGAGAGCGAAAAGGTCCAGTACGTTGGATTTGCGACGGACCATGTTGGTCCATGGTCGGGCACAACCGATGCAGCCCGCAAACTGGCCAAATTAGAATGGATGGCTCAGGTTCTTTCACTTCTTGACTCGACGTGGGAGACCCGGCGAATAGATAGAAAATAACGTCGGCATCTGAACATAAGCCTAAGAGGAAAACGCGTCAAGCCTATACCATGGAGCGGCGATTTCCATGGCAAACCATGCTGCTCTGGGTGGTGGCGGTGGTGCTCATCAACGCCATCTGGCTGAACGTTGCTGGTCAAACTGCACCAAACGAAATCAATGCTGAGGGAAAATTTCAATCCCACCGCGAGGTGAACATCTCACCTGTCTTTGGCTCGGATGCCGCCATCCCCGCCACGCTTGAATCAACCTTTACCAGCACATCCGTCGACCAAGCCAACCTCAGCATAGCGATCAAAAAAGACAACACGACCACGGTTTATTCTTGGTCGGGTCAGCTCAGCGATCCCGTTCCTGTGTGGTCGGGTGAATTGGAGCCTGGGACCTACACCGTAGAAACCATCGTCGAGGAGGGTGTACTGGTCACCCAACAACTCGAACTGCAACCCTTTGGGCCCATTCAAACCGCAGGGCATGTCGTTTTGACGCTCCTTCTGGTTCTTGTCGCATGGGGCGAACAAGGCCTTCGGGCCTTGCTTGCCCGACGCAAACCAAAGCACGAAACATCCGAAACGAAGGAAAAAATACCGTTTAAAGCGGCAAAATTCTCTCAAGAAGACGACCAGTTGGCTTGGAATGAAAACGATTCCCCTTGGCGAGAACCCTTGCGATAATCAAAGGAAATCGGAAAGCGAGAGCTGCTTTGCTCGGTCGTTGTTGAACAATGAATCAACGCTCGAGGCAAGCCAATCTGCATTTTGACGCGTGTAGAGGTCCACGCCGTAGTGGTCCATAACGAACCGCATAACCTCGATGTATTTTCGAACGGCCCCTTCCGACACCGTCAACGCCAAGTTCCCATTGCAAAGCCCTCCTTCCATCTTGGCAACCCCCATTCGAGCAAGGCCGCGTCCCGTTTCTTTCTTCGGTTGGATGCAACTTCCTGAGAGGGGCATCCTGCGGTAGGAGTGCCCGCACTTGAGGCAGCGCACCTTTTGTCGGCCGTAGGCGTTAAGATTACCACGAAGGTCGGGCAGAAAGTGAGAACGAACCACACTGGAGGCAACTTGCCGCACGTTCACACCGCGCAGACGTTGGCCAAGCGCAAGTTGCCCGTTCATCTTGTCGATCATCGTGTCAAGCGTTTTGTACGCCGATAAGGCCGGTCCCCGGTCAATGGCATGGCAATCGTGGGTGAAACCATACCCGCGGACCGCTGCAACGCTGCCCAAGCGGCGTTCAACGAAATCCATTCGCCCTTGGATTTCCTTCGGATGCGGCTGATTGAGCGTCGCTTCGTAAAAGTCCCGTTCATAAAACCAAGCAGAGTCCACGTTGAGGGCTTCTTTGTCGACCTCGGTCGGGTTCAAGCGGGTGGTCAAGACCAGCGGAGCATCCATTTGCCCTCCCCGGTTCGCTGGAAGAATGTCCCGACTGAAATTTAGAAGCCCATCCATCAAGAGCATGATGGCGTCCTCATCGCCGTCGCAGTTGCGGCGCTTTGCAGCATGGAACAATGGGTGAGCGTAGCCCCCCGAACAATCGGTCCAGCCGATGATGCGCGACAACACGCCACCCGAGGTGTGGGGGGCAAGAGCGCAGATGAGGTGTCCAACGAGGTCATCGGACTTGTCGGCGTTGTAATACGGCTCCATGCCGTAGAACCGAACCAACAACTCATCGATGTAGTTCGCCGTCCTCAGAAGAAAATCTGCGGCGCCTTTGGCCACAATGAAATCTTGCGGGAACAATTCCAAGGTTTGCTCGTCATCGTTCAGAGGCTTTCCCCGATAGTCATGAGTGTAACCCAGCCCGTGGAGGGTCTTCCAGGGAACACCGATTTCACGTGGACGGAAATGAGTGGCGGGGACATCGCTCATGTCAAACCGAACGGTCCCGTCTCGGAAGACCGGCAGTTCATGACGCGCACGGAGAATGCCCTTCTCAATCGCTTCTGGGGTTTGGTCCCGGCTGTTCAATTTCTTCATGCATTTGACCTGCCCCGGAAGTCGGTCAATTCCAAGGCGAATGCGGGCATCTTCCACCATTTCGTCCATGCGAACGGATTGAACTTCACCCCGGCGATAAGCGTTGGACTTGGTTGGATTAGGGGTGGTGGCCCCTCCACATGTTTCGCCTGCCTTGCCTTCCCCATGGGCATCAACCACGCGATGATGGCAGCGGAGAAGAGGCGTTTCCTTTCCGCAAACCGTGCATGTACGGCGTCCCAATTGAACACGGATGGTGCGTTTGTCAATGGCGTTGTTGAGAAGGCGTTGATTTCCTCCGTTCAACTCGATGGGGAACAGCGAATGGGCCATTGGATTCATCACACGAGGGGCGGCTTTTTCTGGGCGCCCCATCCGGCAACCAACGCGGACTGGAGCACTGTGTTCCCAACGCAACTCAGAGAGGTCACGGACAATGACCATGATGCCTTCAATGGCGTGTTCATCCTCAAGCCGCTGAGCTGCGAGGTAGGCGGTGGGGTCACGAGGGCCTTCATCGGGAACTGAGGCGGCGGCAGCGCGGCCTACTTGGTCGGTTTCCGCTATGCCAAGCCCTCGTTGTCGTGCTCCGGTTTCAGCGGCGATGCGAATCGTGGTGCGCTCCTTCTCAAGGACGTCCTTTCGTGCACGCTCTTCGTCAAGAATCGTTTTGGCGCGGCGAAGCGAACCGAGTCGTTCCACGGTCACCTGCTGAGCATTTTTCAGACGGAGGGGGGCTTCGCCATCGCTGGAAAAGCCGAGTCCCTCAAGCATTGATTCCCAACCTGCCGTCACGATGATGTCGTCGCCATCGTGATGATGGGGCAATCCCAGTAGCATCATCGCCCCTTTGACCAATCCATGCTGATGCAACGCCCACCCTTCAGGAAGGGTGGCCGACATGACAGGCTCTTCGAGGCTCACTTGAGGGCCGGGGTAGGCGCCCGGTTCGATTGGGGGCAGGGTTTCTGGTTCCAATTCGTCCATCATGCCCGAACGCCATCCGGCGGCTGCTCCAGACAGACGCAATTGCCGATCGCTTGGCATGGGACGCGCTCCCGCCGGCGAATCCTTTCGGTCCTCCAACGGCTCAATGGTGCCCGATTCAAGCTCGCCAAGAAGCGAAGGTAACCATTCGATGGGGAGGTCCTTGAACCAGGGGTTGTGAGGGGGGGGCAGGGAAGTTGCAAAGGCACGGCAATAGGCGAGGGTTTGAGCCCATGTAAGGTCGCATTGCCGGAGCCGTTCATGCCAATCGCAGCGTACCCAAAACTGCGCATGAGGGTCCTCTGCCTCTTCGGATGGGAGGCCAGGACAACCAGTCGGCCAGGAAGAGCGGGGTTGCCCAAGATGTTGGAGGAACATCTCCACCTCTTTCTCGGTGGCTAAATTGTCCAGCATATCACTGGCCCACCAATCCATGGTATAGCCGGCAGGCACCAAACGCTTGTTGTTCTCCATGAATTCACCGTAGCCGATGACGAGTTCCCCGTTGTCCCAAACCTGTTTGACCTGGGTTCGGAGTGCGGCATAGGCCGCTGGTTCATCCACCCGAAGAAAGCGCCCATCGCCCAGGACCACCCAGGGCCCCTCTGCTTCGTCGCAAGGAGTGATAGCGCATGCTTTACCTGGACGTTCAATCTTCATTTGCGTCCCGATGGTGATGAAATCATCCAACGCCAACATGGAAGCCGTGTTGGTGGAGGCGGCAGCAAGTCCAGAGGGTCGGGCGCGCCCATACCGCAAACGGAAACCACCGGGTTCGAGTGGCCCCCCAAAGACAGGGCGGCCAGCGATGATGTCGTTCATGAATTTGGTAATGGGTGGAATTTGTTGGGTTTTGAACGCCGCTTCGCCAACGTCTTCGTCTTCCTTCCCTCGCGCTGCAAACTTGGCGATGAAGTCCCATCCGGGAACACTCAAGCGTTCGGTGTGCTTCTGGATTTTCGGTGCTTTCAGGCACATTCCCTCACCGATGACCAATAGAACACCGCCTCTGATTCTCGCTTCGTCGATGTTTCGCACGTTGCCGTAACCTGCGCACTCAATGCGTTCCGTGGATTCGCCGTTGATCATCACGGGGCAGGCTCGAACGATTTCATCGATTTCCTGAGGAGAAGGGCGGTACTGCAAGTTGCCGCGGTAGAGGCCAAATTCTTCCTTGACCCGTTCCACCTCGGGATCTGTGGGTTGATAATGGCCGATGCTCAGTTCCCGCCGAATCATGTCCGCAATCAAGACCGCCAAGGCTTGAGCCGTTCCACCGGCGGCCCGAATCGGTCCGGCAAAATGCACGGAAACAAATTGAGAACCGTCGATGTTGTTGAGAAGGCGAACCTCGCTAATTCCTTCCAAGGGAGCCACCAACACCGCTTCAGTGAGCACCGCGAGGCCCACGCGAAGGCCGACGTCAATGGATTTCTCAAGGTCGTATCCAGCGTCACGGAAACCTCTGGATACCGATTGAGCAATGATAATCGAGGTGGTTTCACGGTCGTGCTCGTCCAAAAGCGCTCGGATATCATCCGCCACTTCGTAGCCGTCCAAGTGCTCAATCAGAAGTTTTTCAGTTCGTCCAGCCAAATCCGAGGCGCGAGGAATTTCAACCCTATCTTTGTGGTCCAAGCCTTGCTTTCGTGCGAGTTCTGCAATGCGGTAAGCGTCATCGGCACGTTCGTCAAGCCATTGATGGTAGGTGACCATCTCCCGTTCCAACCGCTCAATATCAAGACCGAGAAGGGGGTTTTTGTTCCCCAAATCCACCTTCTGCTCAGACACGGCCATCTTCACTCGTATGCTGTTCGTGGCGACCCTTTATCATCAACACGGTGGACTTTGATGGCCGTTCACGCAACGGAGAAGGAAAGTTCATGTCATGACCGCCAAGGAAGGAGGCATGGGCGTTCATAACTCCGTTCGCAACCACGCTGATTGGCCCCGGCTCGCTCGCCTGACGCGCGATTTGGCTTTCTTGGACGGTGGCTCAGACACCGCCTTTACGTTGGCCAGCGGTCGACAATCGCGGTGGTTTTTCGACACGAAACCGGTCATGATGCACCCTGAGGCGGCCAGCATCATGGGCGAACTTCTGAACCAACGCATCCAAGCCATGGGGGCCTCTTTGGTTGGAGGCTTGGAGCTCGGTGCCGTACCGCTCACGGCCATTGTCATCGCTTCACCCAAAGCGGACGAGGGTCTTCGTGGATTCATGGTCCGAAAGTCCCCCAAAGGCCGAGGCGGGCGCAAAACAAACAACCCACCCGGGATTGAGGGGACCTCATTGGAAGGCGGCGGCGATGTCGTTATCGTTGAAGACGTGACCACCACGGGAGGGTCTTCCATTCTCGCCGTTGAGCGAATCCACCAGGACACCGAATGCAACGTGGTCGGCGTCATCAGCATTCTTGACCGTGAAGAAGGCGCAGAATCTGCCTTTGCAGCCGCAGGTATCGCGTTTGAATCGCTCATGACACGAACGGACATCGTCGAGCTCTGAGGTGGTCTTTTGCACCACGCCCTCCGACCCACCGACGCAAGCACAGAAGGGTTGGTTGAACTGGCTCAGGACGCCACCGCTCCCGAAGGTTTGCTGTTTCATCACGCCAACGAAGGACGCCCTCTGGCTACGCCATGGCAAATCGCTGCCCTGCGAGCACAGATGGTGAGTCAGCACGAACTCGCCCCTGGCCACGTCTTGGATTGCGCATGCGGAAGCGGCATCCAGCTCGCTGCGTACGGAGCCACGCTCCAACGGCCACTCCTCGGGGTCGAACTCTCTCCCGAACGAGCCCAAGCCAGCGCGGTGAACGTTCGCACCGTCGCTCATCACACACGCAGCGAAGAGGATGATTGGTACCTCAACAGTCACATCGTCTCAGGCGATGGAACGGACCCCGAGGGAGTGGTAGCAACGCTCCATGATACCGAATTGAACGTGGCCTTTCTTCACTTGGACCCGGCTCGACCACGCAACAGCCGAACCCATGCTCTGGAGGAGATGCAACCGCCTCTTCACCGAGTTTTAGCATCGTGGGCACCCTACTTCAACGAAGAGAACCACGCGCCTTCCCTGCTTCTTGACCTTTCTCCACGGTTGACTGGAGCGCAACGAATTGAGGTTGAATCCATCGTGGATGCGACCTGGCCAGGCATCGCAAGAACCTGGGAGTGGACTTCCCGTGGCCGCGGTCGGGTTGACCGGTTGGCTCTGTGGCTTGGAGGTGTTGCGGATGGACGCGCTGCACGCCGCTTTGTGCGCGTTCCTGCCTCCCTAGCTGACCCACCCGTTATCCTGAGAAGCGAGCACGATCAAATTCCTCTCGACGTTCGCCACCACCCCCCAAAGCGAGGCGAGCATGTGAGCATTCTTGATGCGGCCCTGATGGAAAGCGGCTTGATGGGGGAATGGCTTGACCGTGTCGCACCTTCCCAAGAAGGGCGTTGGGCTTCTGTGGAAGGGCGACGTCCACAACTTCATCACGACCACCCGCTTGAGTTGGCACCGGAAGACGAGGGTTTGGTTCAAGCTACAGGCAGGGTGGTTGAATTGCTAAAATTTTCACTGGACCAGACCACCGTCGACGAACTGGTCAGCGTTGCCCTTGGACACCGTTTGGCCTCCGTGAAATTGCGTTATGATATCGACCCGGCGCTTCAACCAAAACTGCAGGGCTCCCTCGACCGACAACTCAAACGACGCCACGGCGACCGCGAGGGTTTTGTCGCCCAGCATCCACACGGTGACCTGCTCTTGCTTTGCGTTTGTCCCAGCGAGGCCGAACCGTCCCCCCCAATTTGAGCGGTTTTCACGGCTCAGTGGCGCGAATGTCATCATCGCGGTCTTGATATATGGGAGGTTGGTCGGAGGGATGCGTGACACTGTGGTGTTACGTTAAGGTGAAACAGATGGCACGACCAAAGGATGAGGACCTTGGTGATGACTTTTCATACATTCTACGTATGGCAGATACGGACATGGACGGCCTGAAGCCTTTGGCTACGGCCCTGACATCGGTCAAGGGCGTCGGTGCCCGAACCGCTGTTCAAATCTGCAAAAACACCGGGTTTGACCCATATGCGCTCGCTGGT
>CEQX01002620.1_pt1 | contig 13284 bp, 12 predicted proteins | sample 356261 | NCBI WGS metagenome assembly CEQX01 (sample SAMEA2621076, study PRJEB7988) | marine metagenome | isolation source: saline water (ENVO:00002010), including | reverse complement strand
AGATCTTCCTTATGAACCGGGAGACATTGAAGAGCAGGTTCAATTATATTGGAAAGAAAACGATTCTTTTTCGGTTACTGAAGATCCAGATAAAGAAAAATATTTTTGTTTGAGCATGTTCCCATATCCAAGTGGATCAATACATATGGGTCATGTCAGGAATTATTCTATTGGTGATGCTATAAGTAGATTCCATAGGATGCTTGGAAAAAATGTTCTACAACCTATGGGATGGGATGCCTTCGGTCTCCCTGCTGAAAACGCTGCGATCAATAATAAAGTTCAACCTTCTGACTGGACTCTTGAAAATATTGCAAGTATGAAAAAGCAACTTACAAGGCTAGGTTTTGCTTATGACTGGAAAAGAGAATTTGCCACTTCAGAGTCAGATTACTATAAATGGGAACAGTGGTTCTTTCTACAAATTCTGGAAAAAGGATTAGCCTATCAAGAAGAAGCGGAAGTTAACTGGGATCCAGTAGACCAAACTGTCTTGGCAAACGAACAAGTCATTGATGGAAAAGGATGGCGATCTGGTGCTGAAGTTGAAAAGAAAAGACTAAAACAATGGTTTTTAAAAATTACAGACTATGCAGAAGAGTTATTAGAAGGAACAGATAAATTAGATGGTTGGCCAGAGCAGGTAAAAATACAACAGAAAAATTGGATAGGAAAATCTCAAGGAATGAACTTCAGTTTCTCTGTAAAAGATGAAGAATCAAAAATTGAAGTATTTACAACTAGACCAGACACAATAATGGGGGTTTCTTTTATTGCCATATCTGCATCACATTTTTTAAGTCTTGAGATAGCAGAAAATAATAAAGAAATTTTCAACTTCATTTCTAAACAAAACAAAATTAAACAATCAGAGGCTGAATTTGCCAAACAAGAAAAGGAAGGACTTTTCACTGGGAAATATGCTATCCATCCTTTTACAAAGAAAGAAATTCCAATTTGGATTGCTAATTTCGTTCTTAGTGATTACGGCTCAGGTGCCTTAATGGCTGTTCCTGCTCATGATCAAAGAGATTTTGAATTTGCTACAAAATATAAATTACCAATCTTGCCTGTTATACAAAGTGATGGAACAGATAGTGATAACTTGGGTCAAGCTACAGTTGAAAAAAATCTCTTAATTAATTCAGATGAATTTGATGGTTTAGACTTTGATCAAGCCTTTCAAGCGATTGAAAAAAAAGCTGAAGAATTGGACTGCGGCCATAGAGAGACTAACTTTAGACTTAGAGATTGGGGAGTTTCAAGGCAAAGATATTGGGGTGCACCTATCCCAGTATTAAGTGATGGAGAAAAGAACTTTTCTGCTAAAGATTTGCCAGTTGTTCTTCCCTCAGAAGTTGAATTTAAAGGCGTAAGCTCGCCTTTAAATGAAATGCCAGAATTTCTTAATGTCGAGCAAGATGGAAAGAAATTAATAAGAGAAACAGATACTTTTGATACTTTTTTTGAATCCTCATGGTACTACGCAAGATTCGCAAGTTATGACAATGACGAATTTATGCTGGATGATAGGGCTAAGTATTGGCTACCAGTTGATCAATACATTGGTGGAATAGAACATGCTGTATTACACCTTTTATACTCTAGGTTCTTTTTTAGATGCATGAGAGATATGGGACTTGTTGAGGGTGATGAACCATTCTTGAACCTTTTATGCCAAGGTATGGTTTTAAAAGACGGGGCAAAGATGTCTAAGTCCAAAGGCAATACTGTTGACCCTCAAGGATTAATTGAGAAATATGGAGCTGATACCGTAAGATTGTTCGTTATGTTTGCAGCTCCTCCTGAGCAATCACTAGAATGGTCTGATCAAGGGGTTCAAGGAGCCCATCGATTTATAAATAGAATATGGAGACTGGTAAATAAGCATATTCAAGCTGGTATAAAAAAAGAAAGTATTGAAGTAACAAGTGAAGCCTGTAAGGCACTAAAATCAAAAATTCATAAAACATTAGCAAAAGTAAAAGATGACTATCTTAGAAGACATAGTTTCAATACTGCCATTGCCGCTATCATGGAACTTTCTAATGACATTCCCGGCGATTTTTTGGATTCAAAAGCAAGTCCAGAGATGAGAGAAGTTGCGAACGAAGCTATTGAGTCTATTTTATTAATGCTCAATCCAATAACACCCCATCTTTCACAGCATTTGTGGTGGCAACTATACCCTTCAGAGTCCATTCTGGATAAACCTTGGCCTACAATTGACGAAAAACTTCTGGTAGATGATAAAGTAAAAATAGCAATACAAATCAATGGAAAGCTTAGGTCCGAAATAGAAGTTGAAAAAGATAGAGAAGAAGAGTCAGTTAAGTCTTTGGCATTTACGGATAAAAAGATTGAAAAATATCTAGAAGGTAATGAAATTAAAAAAATAATTTATGTTCCAGGTAAAATCATAAATATTGTTATATGAAGAGATCGTCTCCTCTAACTCTTAAAATTCTATTATTTTTATCCTTATTTTTAAATTCTTGTGGCTACGAGCTGAGAACATATTCTCCAGTCCTATCTAGTCAGACTGTTCACTTTGAAGGAGACAATTCTGATTTAAACTTGGACCTCAAGAATAAGCTAGAGGAAATGAATAATGTTCTTAGAGCTAATGATAAAGATTCTGATTTAAAAATTAAAATTTTGGATCATTCTATTGATAAGTATGTAGGGTCAACTGGCATAGGAGCTCGAACTACACAAGTAAGGTTAGACTACAGATTAGTTTATGAGATTGAAAAAAATGACAATACTTACAAGCAAACATATGAAGACATGTCCTTTGTAGATTTTAATCAATCAGATCTTTTAGCTTTTGAAGGTGAGGTTGAGGCCTTGAAGTCTATATTTGTTGCAAGGGCATTAAAAAATATGGAATTTTTCTTATCTACTCAATTAAATGAAATTAAGTAAGGCACATCTTAGGAAGGATATAGATCAGGAACTTAAGTCTATTTACTGTTTTTTTGCTGAAGAATCTATCCAAATATCTGAATTAACTGATTTGGTAATTAATAAAGCTAGATTGCAATCATTTGAAGAAAAACAAACTCATATAATCACTAAAGATACTGACTGGTCTTTTTTAAGTTCAGAGAATGAAAATTTTGATTTATTTGGATCAAAAAAAATAATTGAGGTAAAGCTGATTGGAACTGGCCCCGGTAATAAGGGTTCCAAGGCCATAAAGGATTATTGTTTAAGTCCTGATACCAACAAACTACTTATCTTTTCTGCAGAAAAGCTTGATAAAAAACATCAAGACAGTGCTTGGTCTAAAGCCCTTCTAAAACATGGTGTTTTAGTAGTTGAACCTCCAATTAACAAAAATTCAATGCCCGATTGGATAAAAGCAAAATCTAGAGATTTAAATCTTGAAATAAATGAACAAGCAGTGAGACTATTGGCAGAGAGAACTGAAGGTAATTTACTTGCTGCCTCTCAAGAATTGATGAAACTAAGCCTTCTGTTTCCTGAACAAGAGATCTCGATAGAGAATATGGAAAAATCAATCTCAAATTCTTCGAAATTTGGAATATTTGATTTATCCAACTCTTTTTTGGAGGGCAATAAAAAAAGAACAGTAAAAATAATTGAAATGCTTAAGGCTGAGGGAACTCAACCTCCTCTTGTTTTATGGGCACTCTCTAAGGAAGTGAATAATTTATACACTGTTATTGAAGAAGGTAATACAAATGGCATTTGGGGTCCGAGATACTACTTAGATTTGCTTTCAAAGCGTTCAAAAAGCCTATCTTCTTCCAAAATTAAAAATTCATTAAAGGATATAGCTGAAATAGATGCAGCCATAAAAGGTTTGTCTGACAAAAGCCCTTGGCAGTCTATAAGAGACTTAGCACTTAACTTTTAATATTAATCAAATAACCTTAGGATTCTTTTCCAAATTTGTGATTCTGTATTTTTTTTGGGTAATTCTCGCTCATTAATATAATCAACAGGCTGTATCTCTTTTGTAGAACTAGTTAACCAAATCTCATCTGACTCATTTATAAAGTCTATTGGAATAGACTCTTCGAAAATTGAGATGTCATTTTCTTTAAGTAATTTAATGATAAAAGCTCTAGTCACACCTGGAAGAATATTTTGTTCCAAAGAAGGAGTGTAGACCTTCTTTTCTTTTACAAAAAAGATATTGGACCTGGACCCCTCATTAATTATTCCATCCTTATGAAAAATTATTTCATCTACTCTTTCTTTAGATGGATCGTGCAACGAAAGAACATTACCAAACAATCCAGTTGTCTTAATATCGCACCTACTCCATCTTATATCTTCTTCTAGACGTGCTCTTAATCCAACTCTATCTGGATTAAGCCTGTAAGGATTTATCTCTAAATTCTGAGAAGATATAAAAATTGTTGGATCAATCACTGGATCAGCTTGATGTGATCTAAATTCTTGTACCCCTCTTGTAACCTGAATATAAAATGATTGATTTAGAAAGCCATTCATATCATGCAATTGATAAATGACTTCTTCAAGATTTGTAAGTTCTTGAGGAAAAGGAATAAAAGATTTTTCTAAAGAAGATTTAAGCCTACTTAAGTGTTCTGAAAACAGAAATAATTTCTTGTTATAAGAGGGAATTACCTCATAAACGCCTTCACCAAAGGTAAAAGCTCTGTCTAGAGGAGAAATTTTAGCTTCTGAAGAATCTAATATTTCCCCATTTAAATAAACCCACATTAAAAGATTATTCTTCCATCAAGAATTGATAGGTAAGGAGCTTTATGTTGGACCAAGCTCTTCCAAAAAACCCTAATGCTGGGATATCTTGCATTGTTACAAGATCAACAGAAGCTATGGAGTCTCCGTCTAGATTCAAGTTCACTGTACCGACTACCTGACCTTTGTCTAAAGGTGCTTGAAGATAATCATTTAATTTAATTTGTGGCTCTACTCTCGGAAAATCTCTTGGGGAAAGAGTAAGATATAAATCCTGCACCGAAGACAAATTTACTGATTCTAATTCTCCGCCCCAAACTTGTTCATTTATTAAGGATGTGTCAGCTTCTAGAACTTTCTTTGTTCTGTAATATCTAAATCCATAGTCTAACAACCGTCTATTGTCGGTTAATCTGGATTTTTCTGTTGAGCTTTTCAAAGTGACGGCGATAAGCCTAGTGTCATTTCTAACTCCAGAGGAGACCAAGCAGTATCCTGCACTTTCTGTATGCCCGGTCTTAACACCATCTACAGAATCATCCTGCCAAAGTAAACTATTTCTATTTCTTTGCCTAATCTCATTATAAGTAAAATACTTTTCATTATATAAAGCATAGTGATCTGGAAATCTATCTATAAGTCTCTTAGTTAAAATAGCTAAGTCTCTGGCTGAAGAGAAATGTTCTGGATCAGGCCATCCAGTTACATTGATAAATTGTGTGTTTTCCATGCCTAGCTCTTTTACATAAAGCTGCATCAATTCTACAAACCCTTCTTCAGAGATGGCGACATGTTCAGCAATAGCACAACTAGCGTCGTTACCAGACTGTATGACCATTCCCTTCATGAGATCAGATAATAGAACTCTTGTGCCTTCTCTTATAAACATTTTGGAGCCGCCCTTTCTCCAACAATTTTCGCTGATTAAAACTTCATCATCTAGGCTAACAAAACCTTTAGATATTTGATCTGCAGCTACATAACCAGTCATAATTTTTGTAATGCTTGCCGGCTCTATTCTTACATCAGCTTCTTTTTCAGCCAGCACTCTTCCTGATACGGAATCCATTAAAATGTAGTTAGAAGAATTCAAGGATGGTGGTTTGGGAATAAAACTCTCCTCTGAATAACTTAAACTACTGTAAGTAGAGAATAAAATTGCTATTAAAAGGAAAGGGATTTTAATTGTATGTCTCATTTTAAAAATTCAGATAACGCATTGCTAAATTCAAATACAGCCATTACGTAAAGTTTGCTTCGATTATATCTTGATATAGATTGGTAATTATCAAATCCAAGCCAATATTCGTAACCTTGACTAAGATCTAATGACAGGGGAACAAATTTCAAGTTGTTAGGAATAGCTTCATTTGTTGCTAGTCCGAATTTTTCAAGCTCTATACTTGTCATATAAGGTTTGAAAGAAGATTTGATCGGTTGTATTTCCTCTAGAGGATATGCTTTTATTGCAACTGGAGTGTTAGGCTTCCATTTTCCTTTCTTATTGAGGAAATTTGCAACACTTCCTATGGCGTCGACAGGATTGTTCAGAATATCTCTCACACCATCATTATCAAAATCTACAGCGTAATCTCTATAGCTATCAGGCATGAATTGACCATATCCCATAGCACCAGCTATAGAACCTTTTATTGTTTCAGGATTGAAATTTTCTTCCCGACTTAGTAGTAGGAATTCCTCAAGTTGAATTTTAAAAAATTTAGACCTACGTGGGTAATCAAAAGCAAGAGTTGATAAAGAATCAATTACCTTAATATTGCCTTTTATTCTTCCATATCTTGTTTCAATTCCAATGATTGAAGCTATGATTTCAGCTGGCACACCGTATATCTTCTCTGCCCTCTTTAAATCTTCAGCAAACCTTCCAATGAATTCCTGTCCTGCAGAAATCCTGGAATCATTTACCATGATTCCTTTGTATCTCTCCCAAGTCATTGTGCCTTCAGGCTGTTTATTCATTATTCTAACCACCTTGTCTTGGTATTCAGCATTTTTGAAGATACTGGTTAGGTAAGTTTTGTCGTAGCCATGTTTTTCACCCATGTAATTAATAAACTCGACTGTCTCTTCTTTTGAAGAATAGTCAGTAAATATAGACTGAGAAATAAGCAAAGCTATTATTGGAAAAAGATATATTGCTTTTAATTTCATAATTGAGGTCTCTTTGCAGAAAGGATAACTCCAAATGCTAGTAAATGCACAACTATCGAGGTACCTCCTTGGCTAATTAAGGGTAAAGGCACTCCCACAACAGGAATTATACCTATAACCATAGAGACATTAATTAAAATAAATAAGAGAAAAATAAAACCTAAAGAACTACAACATATTCTCTCAAAGTTAGATTGAGCTGCAAAGCCTATCTTAAAAATTCTCCAAATAATAATTCCATAAACAAAAAATAAAAGCCCAATGCCTATTAGTCCAAACTCTTCTCCTACAACAGAAAAAATAAAGTCTGAATGACTTTCAGGAATGAAATTTAACTGACTTTGAGTACCTTCCAAATACCCTTTGCCAAAAAAACCTCCTGAACCTATAGCCGTCTTCGATTGAGCTATATTCCATCCGTCGCCAAGAGGATCAACATTGCTATCAAAATAAGTAAGAACCCTTTGTTTTTGATAATCTAATAAGTTAGCCCACATAAATGGTGATGCTACGATAGCTAATCCTAAATATGCAAATATTATTCTATATGGTAAACCCGCAAGATAAATTGGAATTAGTCCGGAAGTTAAAACAATAATAGAAGTTCCTAAATCAGGCTGCTTGAATACCAAATACGAACATATAAATGCAGCCAATGTCGTGTAGAACCAATCCAATAATTGAATCGGAGATTCCTTCCGGCATAAATACGCTATTAATGATAAGGGTAGAATAAGTCGAATGATCTCTGAAGGTTGGAAAGAGAAAAAACTAAGATCAATCCATCGACTAGTTGAGTAACCGCTTGCCGGAAAAAGAAGAACATAAACTAAAAGTAAAAGACCTATCCAATAAGAGTGCATTAAAAGATTTTTATAGGAATCTGGTTTCAAGTGGGAAATAAAGGTCATTAGTATTAATCCAGAGAATATATACGCTGACTGACGAATAACCATAGAAATTGATTGTCCACTCGAACTGTATAGCATTGCCAAACCAAAAATAAGAATAGATAGAAGACATACATACAAAATAATGTCTTTCAATATGTACTTGATGGGATTATAACCAGAGGATAATGGCTTATTAAGAGAATAATCTAGCGGATTACGGTTACTCATTGTCCTAAAAGGTTGATTTGATGTTGCTGAATCAGTTTTTTGGCAATTGGAGCTGCTACTGCACTTCCGGATTCACCATTCTCTACAATAACGACGACAACTAAATTTGGATTTGGTACAGGCCCATAGCTTGCAAACAAAGCATGGTCTCTGTCTCTAATATTCTTCCTTACTCCCTCATACTCCTCTCTTACAGTTAGTTCTCGATCAATCAAACTTACTATTTGGGCAGTTCCAGTTTTTCCTGCAATAGATATCCCATTTTCTTCGAAGAGATTATGAGCAGTTCCATTCCAAGAATTTATTACTGAAATCATTGATTTTTCTATAGACTCCCAATGCTTCTCATTCCTAATTTGTACTTCCATGAGAACTTCAGGTTTAAATTCTGTAAATTGATTACTGCTTATGAGTTTAGGTCGGAATATTTTTCCTCTAGTTGCTATAGCTGAAATGGATACAGCAAGTTGCAGAGGTGTTGAAGTTATGTAGCCCTGACCTATTCCAATATTAATAGTATCGCCAACAAACCAAGACTCACCTATATTGCCCAACTTCCAACTTCTTGTTGGCAAGATACTACTTGATTCGTTATACAAATCTATACCGCTCAATCTTCCAAATCCAAATTTAGCTAAAAATTCAGATATCCTATCTATTGTCAGTTGGGAAGCTAATTGATAAAAATATACATCAGATGACTCTACAATAGCTTTATTAAGATTTACTTTCCCGTGTCCATCTTCCTTCCAGCCTCTGTATTTTCTTCCATCTTCCTTTAATTGAAAAAACCCATTATCTTCTATTATGGTTTTTTCATTAATAATATTTTCTTCTAAACCAAGTAATCCAATAAAAGGCTTGATAGTTGAGGCTGGAGGATAAGAGCCTGAAATAGCTCTATTGAAGAAAGGTGCATCTTCAATAGAAGAATCTTTAATAGATTTTCCACCTTCAGAGCCATTCAGTACATTAGGATTGTAATCTGGAGAACTGACTAAAGCTTTTATGAATCCAGTATTGGGGTCTAATGCAACGACTGCACCTCTTCTGCCATTAAGTCCTTCTCTAGCCATTTTCTGTAGTTTAAAATTTAGGCTTAAGCTTATATTGAGAGGTCTTATCGGATCTGCCCTTTCAATTTCTCTTACTTTATTTCCATAGACATCGACTTCTATAGCGCTTTTACCAACAGTGCCTTTTAAGGATTCTTCATAAATTTTTTCTATGCCTACCTTGCCAATATATGAATCAGATGGATAATCCTTCTTTGATAAAGAAAGCTTCTCCTCCCTATCAATGGGACCAAGATGGCCTATTACATGAGAGAATAGGTTTTGATGAGGTAAGTACCTTCTTAAATTAGTTCCGAGCTCTAAGTTAACTAAAGAGTTTTTATATAGTTCGTACTTAGCTAGCTCTTTGACAGTTAGATCCTTTGCCAACCAAATTTTTTGAACTTCTTTAGTTTCTTCTGGCATAAGAAAATTTCTTTTTTCTTCGAGAACATCTCTAAATAAAACTTCAATTTGATCTTTAGATGATTCAAGAAACTTATTTCTGATAAAGATTCCTTGAGTAACTATATTTTCAGCAACGATAGTGCCATCTTCTAAAGTGATAAGGCCTCGTGATGGGTATATAGGTATCTCAATTATTCTATTTTTTTCTGATTCAACTGTGTAACTATCTCTTTCTAGGATAGTTAATTGAAATAATTTAAATAAACTGGACAAGATCAGTACAAAGAGAATAGCAAAAATTACTTTTGATCTATTCTTCAGAGAATGAACAGCTTGCTCATCTTTTCTTAGATCCTGAATTGTTCTCATAAATTTACTTATGATAAGGATGATTCTGTGTGATAGACCAAACTCTATAAATCTGTTCTAAAGCCATTACAGGAACCATTGAATGTGGAAAAGTTAATTTGGATAATGATAAACAAAAGTCAGATTTTTTTATTAATTCACTCCCCAAACCATCTGGGCCGCCAATCACTATAGATAAGTCTCTTGCGTTTGAAATCCAATTGTCAAAATGAAATCTTAATTTCTCAGTACTCAAGCTCTGGCCTTCTTTGTCCAATGTTATAACAAAATCATTTTTCTTTAATTTTGACAATAGTAACGCACTCTCTCTTTGGACAATGTCTGAAACATTATAGTTCTTATTTCTATTAAGGGGCTTCACTCCAATCCAACTTATATTGATGGATTTATTGAATTTAGATTCGTATGATTGAAAAGCCTTTTTAGTCCACTCTGGTCGACTAGATTCAATGCAAATGAAATTAATTTTCATTAAAGCTCAGGATCCCATAAGCTTTCTAAATCATAAAATTCTCTAGCTTCAGAAGACATGAGATGGATTATTACATCTCCTGCGTCGACCAATAACCAATCATCTCCTCCCTGACCTTCTATTTTTATGCCAGGAATATTTATTTCTTTGAGTCCTTCGATAACTCTCTCACTCATCGCTGTTATATGTCTATTAGATGTGCCAGATGCTATAACCATATAGTCCGTTAAAGAACTTATCTTAGTCACATCAATGGCGACCGGATCTACTGCCTTGATATCTTCGAGGCTATTGATGATTGTTTTTTTTAAATTCTTAGTCATTTATCTTTTGTATAAATTTTTATTTTTAATTAATTGATAGACGTCTTGACTCAAGAGAGAAGACACATCCTCATTTTTTCTAATTGACTCTCTAATTTCTGTAGAGGTTAATTCAACTGGATCAATTTTTAAAATGAAAATTTTTCCCACTGTTCCATTTAATTCTGAGATGTCATTAACCTTTCTGTGTTCGAGTATATGTCTTATTGAAATATCATTTTCTAATGAATATCCTGGTCTCTCTAGAACTACAAAATTAACTTCTTCAAGAAGCTTTGCATATTCATACCAAGTTTCTATGCCAAGAAATGAATCTGAACCCATTACCCAAGCTAAATTAAATCCATCACTTTCGATTTTAATTTTTCTAAAAGTAGAATAAGCATAAGAAGGTGCTTCAGTACTAATCTCCCTATCATCAATATGTATGTTGGGGATATGCCCTAATGCCACCTTTACAAGTTCTAACTTATCCTGTGGATCAATCCTTTCTTCTTTATGAGGAGGATGACCGTTGGGTATGACTATTAATCTATGAAAATCGATAACTCTTAATAGATTTTCTATTACTTGAACATGGCCTTTATGAATAGGATCAAAAGTTCCACCAAAGACACCAATCAATTTTGTCGGGACGATATCAAGCTCCTCTTAGTTCTGAGTTTCCTTTAACAATGAATTTTTGTGAAGTTAATCCTTCCAAGCCAACCGGACCCCTTGCATGAATTTTATCTGTAGATATTCCAACTTCGGCTCCAAGGCCATATTCAAATCCATCTGCCCAACAAGTAGGTAAATTATGCATCACTGAGCTGGAATCGACTTGCTTAAAGAAGACATCAACTTTTTTCACATCTTCTGAAACTATAGAGTCAGTATGGTGAGATCCATACTTTTGTATGTGGTCTATAGCTTCATTCATCGATTCAACCACTCTTATTGAAAGAATCGGGGCAAGATATTCTGTTGTCCAATCTTCTTCGGTAGCATCAGAAACTTCAACAAACTCAGTTGTTTTCTTACAACCTCTTACTTCAACACCTTTGGCATTTAATTTACCAATTAGAGAAGGTAAAACATCTGAAGCAACTTTATTATGAATTAAAAGTGTTTCCATGGCTCCGCAAATACCATATCTGTAAGTTTTAGCGTTTAACGCTATCTCTTCAGCTTTATTTAGATCTGCACTGTCATCTATGTAAACATGACATATGCCGTCAAGATGCTTAATGACTGGAACTCTGGATTCCTCTGCTATAAGCTTTACTAAACCTTTTCCGCCTCTAGGTATTATTACGTCCAGATATTTATCTAAATGCAACAAAATCTTAACAGCTTCTCTGTCGGTGGTCTCAATTAGTTGGATACATTCTTTGGGGAGGCCTGATTTAATCAAACCATTCTGCAGACAATTCCAAATGAGTTTATTGGACTGAATAGCTTCAGATCCACCTCTCAAAAGACAAGCGTTGCCTGACTTTAAACATAAAGCTGCAGCATCAGCTGTTACATTTGGTCTAGATTCATAAATTATTCCAACTACTCCTAAAGGAACCCGCATTTTACTTACTTCAATACCTGAGGGTGTAGGGTCTAAATCAGTTATCTCACCAACGGGATCAGGTAGTTCAGATACCACTTTTAAGCCAGATATCATCGAATCGATTCTGCTGTCATTTAATTCGAGTCTATCTATCAAAGCAGACCCAATTGACTTATCTTTAGCATGCGAAAGGTCGGCTTGATTGACTTCAAGAATTTCCTTTCTATTTAATTGAATCTCTTCTGAGATTCGAGCTAAAGCTTCGTTTTTTTGTTCTAAAGTAGCTTGGGAAAGTATCATAGAAGCTTCTTTAGCTTCCGAGCCCAACCTATCCATATATGTAATTATTTCTTTACTCTGAGTCATTGTTGAATATTCTACCTAAGTATCTAATCTTTCTAAAACCAAAGATGTTTGAAATTAATGAAATAATAATATGGCTTGAAAGAAACCCTCAATGGATCGCGATAGGGATTATTGGAGCTTCCTTTATTGAATCATTTGCATTGATTGGCATTATTGTTCCTGGTGTAGTTCTCCTGGCTGTCATATCTGGACTAGCATCCACCTCTCTTAGTATATACGAAGTAGTTCTATTGGCTTATGTTTCAAGCTTTTTGTCTGACGTAGCCAGCTATTTTATTGGTTTTAGTCTGAGAAATTCTATAACTAAATTTTGGCCTTTTAAAAGTCATCCCGAGTTTCTAGTTAATGGAAAAAGGTTCATCAAACAATACGGAATGATTGGTTTATTCATTGGAAAATTTATAGGACCAGTCAGACCCTTGCTTCCAATCACTGCTGGTTCTTTAGAAATGAATAGAAAGAGGTTTTTCTTAATAGAAATCTTTTCCTGTCTACTATGGGCTTTAATTTATACTGTACCTGGTTACTATGCTGGCCAAGCAGTTGTGACAGAAAACACAAATCCCCTTGAATCGATTTGGTTTTGGATTGGAATTATTGTTTTATTGATATTTATAAGATACCTTAGTAAAAAATTTAAATAACTATGACAGAAACATACCCAGATCACCCTAACCTAAGAGGAAACTATGCTCCACTGAGGATGGAATGCAATATCCAGGACTTGATTATTGATGGAGAAGTACCGCAAGAC
>CEQX01157563.1_pt1 | contig 13325 bp, 7 predicted proteins | sample 356261 | NCBI WGS metagenome assembly CEQX01 (sample SAMEA2621076, study PRJEB7988) | marine metagenome | isolation source: saline water (ENVO:00002010), including | reverse complement strand
CTAACAGTATAGTTGCCATTATTATTATAGGTTACGATTGGCGAGGACTCGTTAGAAATTGATGGATTGACACCTGCCCCATAAAATGTCCATTCATATGAATCTGGATTTCCGGTTCCAGTGTAAGTAAATTGTGTAGAGTAGCCTGTAAGTACGTGTGTATGAGATGCTTCAAAATTTGAAAAAAGAGTGGTTCCACAAACCTTTCCATCTAGAGAAATTATTCCAGAGTTATTTGGATCTAACCATGGTTTTAATTGTCTATTACTAGAATTTCCATTTTGATCCCAACTGTATGAAAACTTTCCATAATAGTCTGATCCATTTAGTAAAAATGCAGGAGAACAGGCCGAGCTTCCTGTAGAAAGGTCACCTATAATTTGTTTATTTGCATTTAATAATGGACTGCCTGATGAGCCACCTTCAGTTACTCCATGCCCATTATTCGTTGAAGACCATTTTACTCTCCAATCATATCCGGAACTAGTGGTTGATTGTGTGTATCTTGATATTTTTTTGATATCACCCGCAGGATGATGAATACCTACTCCATTAGTTGATGCAGAGTTTGCTCTATTCCAACCTGCAGCAAATAAACCATAATCATATGGAATATCATTATTAAGTTGAACTAAATGAAAGTCAGACGTATTACTAATGCTTCCTGTTGCACTACTATTGGAAATTTTACTACAACCAGTCATTGTATTTGAACTTGGACTACTATTTGGATTTTCACATTCAGATGCTTCATAATTGAAATAAAAAAGCCATTGATTCATATCATTTTCTGTAGCATAAGCATTATTATCATCATCAAAAGTACAGTGGTCTGCAGTAAGTATGTATGGTTTACAGTTTTGTGCAGTGTTATTAATAAATGAACCACTACACCAATAGCTGTTGCCTCCAATCTTAATGCTAATCCTACAAATAGCTCTTTTGACGTCTTGCCAATTATCTCCTTCTGGAGAACAGTTGACATTAACTTGACAAGATTCGGAATCACCAAAACCGCTAGAAATTTTGGAAGTTTTTATTGATCGATAGGCATATGAGACTTGATCTATTTTAATAATAGGTGAACCTTCACCTTTTTGAATATATTCAAGAGTTAATTGGTTGTCCTCAATGATCTCGTTTGCAAATACCCCACTTTCGTGATTATTTGAGCTTGTATATGCTCCTAGAAGTTTTGTTTTATCAGAATTGTAAACAAATAATTGACCATTTGATGGAATCCAAAATGCACTGTAATATAAGCCCAATGCTTGTGCGCCTTCAGACTTTATGTTGATACGCCAAACTCTAATATCATTTTCAAGACTTTCCCACAATCCGTCTTTTGAAGCGTCAATATCAGTGTCAACTTGCACTGCATATCTGTATGGTTTTCCTTTTAAAGCATTTTCATCATCCTCTATTTCTAGCGCATTTATATTCGGAGGAATTATTTCTACATTTGGCACTTCTTTTGAAAGTGTTTGAGTAAAACTTATAGGAATGGCATCTTGGCTTATTTGTGAAAAACAAGTAATATTTAGAAATACTAATAGAAATAAAAATGGTTTTCTCATTGGATAATTATCTTTTTATAAAATGAACGTCCATCTTTGCTTCTTATTTGAATGATGTATGATCCTTTTAATATATTATGCAAATTTAAGTTTTCTTGTTTGCTGTTACAATATTTTTCAAATACAATTTTTCCTCTTAAATCAAAAATTCTTAAAAAATCTATGTTGTATAAAGATTTAATATTTAAATTCCCAATATTTGGATTTGGGTAAATAAATACATCATTTAAACTATTTAACTTATCAGTTGTCGAAATAGCACATAAGTCAATTTCAATTTCAGAATTAAAATTTCCCGAATAATTAAGGTTGTTGATTGATATGTAGCCATTTCCAAAATCACAACAAATACCATCTTCATATTCATCATAAACAAATAGGGTATAGCAACTGTCAATGTCTTGACAAAAATTAAAAGTATTGATTTGATTACTTAAAAGATTGTTTTCATAAGCAATTATTTCATTATTGTTATTGAAAATTGCCCAACTATTTTCTTCTGCATAGTTGTCAGTTTGTATATTTATTTCAAATGGAATTCCATCTCTCACATAAAAGACTATTTCTAAAGAATCGTTTGTTAGATCTAAATCTCGAAAATCATTTGGATTGGATGTATAAATTAATAATGTATGCTCGCCATTTTCTAAGTCAAAATTTCCAAGATTAACTTCTGTTGATGAATTAGGCAAAAGATTTCCAAGCCATTCTATCATTTGGGCTTCTTGATTGTCAAATTGAAAATGTATTTGTGATTTGTAAATTGGAAAATTTGAATAATTATATATTGAGGTGATTAAATTAAATTCATGTCCACAAAATTCTTGATAATTGAAAGGAGAGATATTTTCACTAATTCCAACATCTTCATATGGTTCATTGCAAGCTTGAGATTGAGTTATGTTAAAACGTTGAGTATTTAATGTTGCGTGCATTCTATTTTTTTGACCATTAGTAAAAAGATTCATACAGCCATCATCAGTATAATCCATAAAGTTTTGGAACATATCTCCTTCATTTGAGCATGATGGACTTGGATGAGACGGACATCCATAATTTTCTGTATTTTGAATTGGAGTGTCTTCTACTTGATCATTTCCACAATCACCATCTCCCCAAATATGTAATAAATTGAGCCAATGACCTACCTCATGTGTTGCTGTTCTTCCTTTGTTGTAAGGCGCTAGTATATCAATTGTTCCAAAATTATTGTAATTAATAACTACAGCGTCTCTACTTTCTGTAGTTCCAGGAAATGAGGCAAATCCAAGAGCATTAGAAAGATCACAAACGTAAATATTTAAATATTTATTTGGATCCCAAATATCTTTTCCCCCTAAAGAATCATAAAAAATGCGGTTATCATAAATAGAAAATGATTCTATATTTGTTTGTGTAAAAGTTACTCCATTTGTACTATCATTGTTAGGTGTTCGTTGAGCTAAACAAAAATTTATATTGCAGTTAGCTGCAAAATTAATAAATTCACTAGGGGTTTGATTAGCATCAGAATTGTTTCGATTAAAATCTTCATTCAAAACATTTAGTTGGCTCTGAATTTGATCAAGCGAAATATTTTCGTTATTGTTCTCATAAATTATATGGAAAACTACTGGTATTTCATATGAATTTTGAAAATTAACATTTTTCCATCTTTTTATTTTATTTTCTATTTTTTGACGTTTAGTATTTAATTGATTGTCTATTGTCATTTCATAGTTTAGTCTATTCATAGTTCCGCATCTTTCTTGAGTAAATACTAAAGATGAAGTAATTATCATAAAGAATAAAATTAGTTGTATTTTTAACATTTTAAACATATTAATTATTGTGGTGCGAATTCTGAATTTTTTATGAAACTTGTGTCAGTCAAGGTTTTGAGAAAATTTATTAAATCTATCTTGTCTTGTTCATTTAATCCTAATCCAATGCCTACTTTTTTCATATTTGGATCAATTGTGCTTGAGTTGTGTCCTCCGAAATTATAGTGTTCAACAACTTCTTCTAATGTCTGGAATCTACCGTCGTGCATATATGGCGCTGTTAGTTCTATATTTCTTAAAGTAGGACTTTTAAATTTCCCTTTGTCATTAATATCTTTTGTTATATCGTATCTACCATTTTTTAAATTAGATTCAATATCAAGTCCATTGTTATGAAAATCATTACTAGTAAATAATGGATATGAATGACAATGGAAACAATCACCTTTTTCAGTTGTAAATATTTCTTTTCCTCTTAATTCAGTAGCGGTTAAACTTGATCTATAGTCTAGAAATCTATCAAATTTTGAATCACCACTAATTAATGTTCTTTCAAATTGAGCTATAGCTTTAACTATATTTGTTGAGTCAATTATTCTTGTGTTGAATGCTAACTGAAAAAGATCTTTATATTCTTTACTTTGCATTAACTTCAAGCTTACTTCTTTCCAATTTAAAGAATGCAATTCGATTGGATTAATAACTGGTTCAAAAGCTTGGCTTTCTAAATCAGATTCGCTTCCGTTCCAATTAAAATTTTTTGACCATGCTAAATTTATTAGAGCCATAGCATTTCTATTTCCTAATATGCCATCTATGCCAAAGTTAAATTGTGAATTATTTGCAAATGAACTTGTTTGTAAATGACAATTAGCACATGACATGGTATTATTTCCTGATAATATTTTATCGTAAAATAATTTTTTACCTAATTGTATGCCTTCTTCTGTTATAGGATTATCAGATGGTATATTTGGTGGAGGGAAGCCTTTGGGTTTTTCTAGAAAAACATAAGTTGGGTCAAAAGCAAAAGGCTCAACATATGGAATATCTTTTTGACATGAAAAGAATACTAATATCAAAAAAAAATATTTAAAATCACTGAATTTCAAAGCAAGATGCGAAATTATTCATTAATAGTTGTGCCAGCGGTGATGCTGTTCTTTGATGAGGTAAATTATCTGAAAAATCTACATTCTCAAAGATTCTAGAAAGATTAATATCAATATTAAATTCATTATTTTCATCGATACTAACAACTTTTGATTGATCAAACTCAATATATTTTAGTAAATCATCATGAGCTAAATGATAAGTAAGATTGTAAAAATTATTTTGTTGCAATGTATCCATTTTACCTTCAACAATAACAAAGATGTATGAAGCAGGTTCCATGGCCCAAAATGTATTGTGAGAAAGTCCAAGGGGATGTTCAAGTTCATATTGAGCTGGGGTTGTTATGTTTTGTTCACTATTTACACCCAATCCAAAATTTAATCCATTATATTTTCCTTCTTCTACTTCAAAAGACAAACTATGGGTTTGTTGATCATCAATATTAAATAAATGAATATCTTTTAGATAAATATCGTTGTTGTCAGAAATTAAATTAATATCACTTAAATAAAATTTTAAATTTATTAATCGGAAACTATAATTATCATTAAAAATAGTGTCATACTTATTTAGTATAGTATTTCCATTAACTAATCTAAAATTGATATTAAGATTAGTATTGTAAATACAAGAATTATCTTCTTTGTTGGCTTCACTATTATAATTAATTGCATTAATATCAGTACAGCCTGGTTCTTTGCAAGAAAATATACTTAAAAATAATATAAATAAAATTAGGTGAAATGCTCTATATGTATTCATAAGTACAAATATAATGATTATCTAGCAAAATTTTTTTTACCTAATTGTATATTAATTTAAATAGTTGCTTAAAACTTTTATATATTTTAGATATTGTTATATATTTTGCAATTATAAAATGAATAAAAATTTACATATATATCGTTCGTCTGCAGGATCAGGAAAGACATATTCATTGGTTCGTAATTATATATCATTAGCATTAATTGGTAATGCTACTACATTTAACCCTCGATATTTTAGACATATTATAGCTATTACTTTTACCAATAAAGCAGCTGCTGAAATGAAAGAACGTGTATTATTATGTATTTCTGATTTGTCAAAAGGATTAGGCCAAGGAAAGATTAATTCTTTCTTTAGTCACATTAAAGAGGATACTTCTCTGAGTGATGATGAAATTAAAAAACGCTCACAACAGATTCTTACGTCTATATTACATAACTATACAGATTTATCCATTTCTACAATTGATAAATTTGTTTTTCGTATTGTTAGAACTTTCGCTCATGATTTACAAATGGCTCAAGCCTTTGAGGTTGAGATGGATAAAGATTTGCTAATACAGCCAACTGTATCATTTTTAATTAGTCGAATAGGAACAAACAAAGAATTATCTGATGCTTTGGTGCAATTTGCTTTAAATAATGCTGATGAGGGTAAGAGTTATAATTTAGAAAATTCTCTTGAACAGTTTGCTGGACATTTATTCATCGAAAAATCTGAAAAGTTTATTAATTCACTATATGCTGTAAGTATTTCTGACTGTTTGGAAGTGAAAAATGATTTGTTATTAGAAATTGATGATTTTGAAAAGTTTTTGCTGAATAAAAGAAAGGAGTTTTTGTCATTTTGCAAAAAATTCAATCTTGGACCAGAAGACTTTACAAGAGGTACGTTTTACAATTATTTTAATAATTTTAGAAAACTTTCTTCAGATAAATTCTTCCCTTCTGATACATTGCAGAAAAATGTAGCCAATAGAAAATGGAGTCCTAAATCGCTAGATGAGTATAAAAAAGAACTAATTATCAATCAAGCTGATTTTCTGATCGCTCTTTTTGACGATGTACAAAAGCATTTAAAAATAGGATTTAAAGATTATATTTTCAATAAGCTCTTATTGAAAAATATATTTTCCATAGCTGTACTTAATGAATTGTCAAAGGAATTAGAACAGTTTAAAGAAGAGAATAACCTTAAGCATATTTCAGAATTTAACAATGCTATTGCAGAAATAATCCGTAAAGAGCCAACGCCATTTATTTATGAAAGGTTAGGAGAGAGGTATCATCATTTTTTGATAGATGAATTTCAAGATACTTCGGTAATGCAGTGGCACAATTTATTGCCTCTAGTGCATAACTCTTTGTCAGAGGGATATCAGAATCTTATTGTTGGCGATGCCAAGCAATCTATTTACAGATGGCGTGGGGGTGAGGTAGAACAATTTGTACAATTACCAAAATATATATTTCAATCTGAATTATTGCCAAATCCAGAAGAATTGAAAAATAGTTTGTTGAACAATGCTAATGAAAAAGTATTATCGGACAATTGGAGAAGTGATAAAGAGATAGTACAATTTAACAATACTTTTTTTAATAATTTAAAGACTATCATAAGTCCAAATTTACAACCAATATATGAATCTAGCGAACAAAACCCTAAAGGTAATGATGGTGGTTATATACATATAGATTTAACTCCTGATGCCAAAAGCTTTAAATCTGATGTAATGGATAAGGTTATACGTCAGATTGAGGTGTTAAGGTCTATGAATTACGATCTTAAGGATATAGCTATTTTGTGTAGAACTAGAAAAGAAGCTTGTCTTGCAGCAGAAAGTCTAAATCGAGCAGGTGTGAATGTTTTGTCAGATGAGGCTCTGTTATTAAGCGCGTCAAAAGATGTTAATTTTATTTTAGCAGTATTGGCATATCTATATAATAATTATGATAAAGTGTCACAAACTAATATGCTTAGTTATTTATACTATAATTATGAGAGCTCTGATTACAACTTACACCAAGTTTTGGAGTCAATTGGAAAAGGCGATAGTTGTATATTCAATTCTTTTATTAAATCTTTAGGAATTGATTTCAAGCCACAAGCTCTTTGGGAGTTGCCTATTTATGATTTGGTAGAACAACTAATACACGTTTTTAAGCTTTCTTCAAAAGATATTTATCTTCATTTTTTTCTAGATTCAATACATAAGTTCTCAATAAAAAATAGTAACGATATAGTGGCTTTTTTAGAATGGTGGGAAAAAAACCAGTTTAAAGAAGCTATCGTTGTGCCTGAAGATGTTGATGCTGTAAAAGTAATGACAGTACACAAATCTAAGGGTTTAGAATTTCCAATAGTGTTTATTCCTTTTAATTGGAAAGTAGGTAAGGCAATTGATGAAATATGGGTTGATGCCAAAGGTAAAATAAAGAAAATGAAAGTAGCACTATTAAAAAATAGTAAGCAATTAGAACGTTCAGAATATGCTGAGATTCATAAAGATGAGAAAGATAAAGCTATAATGGACGATTTGAATGTTCTGTATGTAGCTATGACTCGACCTAAGCATCAGTTATATATCTATACTGCTGAATATAAAAACCTAGATGATTTTAATACACTGAGCAAGCTAATTGGTTATTACTTTCAAGGTACAACACATGAATTCCCAATTAGTATTGGAAAGTTAGAGCCTAAGTCAGATGATAAAGACATTGATAGCTTGGCGCTTAATTTAAATTATTATTCTTTATCTGATTGGAGGAAGACCATTCGTTTAAAGAACAATTCCAATCAATTGTGGGATATAAATTTAGATAGGCAAATATGGGGGAGTTTGTTGCACGAATGCTTGTCTCAGATTCATTATCCAAAAGATAAGGAGGTGGTACTTGATAAATTAGAACGTAACGGCTTAATATCGGTAGAGATGAAAAGTAAGCTTAGAAATCGTATAGAGGAATTGCTAAATGATGAACAGCTAATACCATTCTTTTTAGAAGATTGGGAGGTGAAAACTGAACAAATTATTTTACAAGAAACTGGTGAAAGTTATGTGCCAGATCGACTTTTAATTAAGAATAACAAAGTTAAAATTATTGACTACAAGACGGGCTCAAATTCTCAAATGGAAAAGCATAAAAAACAAGTAGATGGATATTGTAAAGCATTGAAAAAGATGGGTTTTAAAGAAATATCTAAATATATAATTTACACTGAAAAAAACGATAAGATAGTACAATGGTAAAGCCTTTTTTAGAACATATCGCCAAACAAATTTTGGATAAAGGAAACACCGATAGATTAACGGTTGTATTGCCCTCAAAACGTTCTATAGTATTTCTAAAACATTATTTGTCCAAGTATATTTCTAAGCCAATTTGGTTACCCAAGATTTATTCGATCGAAGATTTTATTACTGAGCTTTCAGGACTACAAACTATTGACAATTTAAGTTTGCAGTTTCGCCTCTATGAGATTTTTGATTCTAATAGACCAAAAAATAATGAAGATAATTTTGAGCAATTTCTAAAATGGAGTCAAACTATATTGTACGATTTCAATGAAATGGATAGATATTTGGTGGATCCCCAAGCTCTATTGACTAACCTTAGAGATATTAAAGAATTGGAACAATGGAGTTTAAATAGTGCTGAATTAACTCCATTTCAGGAGAAATATGTTCAGTTTTTTGCTTATTTGTACGATTGGTATACAACTTTTAAGGCTTCTTTACTCAAAGATAATTTGGCTTATCAAGGTTTGGCATATCGTCAAGCTGCCGACTCCATAGTTAATTTAAAACACAATTTTGATGAGGTTTGGTTTGTTGGTTTAAATGCTCTTACAACCGCTGAAAACATAATAATCAATCACTTTGTGACTCATAAAAACGCTATGCTTTTTTGGGACGCTGATTCTCATTATGTAGAAAACGACAAACACGAGGCAGGACTTTTTCTCAGACAGCATTTTCAACAATGGGGAAATGCTAAACTTAGTAACTTTTTTGAAAACGATAAAACTATAGATATAATAGGGTGTGCTAAGAATGTAGGACAAGCACTTACTGCTGGTCATTTGTTAGCCAACTTTCCTAAGGATGATTTGACTGATAGTCAAACAGCACTGGTGCTTGCAGACGAAAACTTACTATTTCCTGTTTTAAATAATTTACCTGCTTCAATTCAGAGTGTAAATATTACTATGGGTGCGCCCATCAGTAGTACACCTTTGTTTAGTTTGCTTGATTTACTGTTTAAAACTCAGTTGAAGAAACAGCAACATGGTAAAAATAAATTCCATTCGAAAGACATTCAAAAACTTCTTAGAAATCCATATTTAAGCCGTCTGATAGAATCCTCCAAATTGATGTCACTCAATCGTTATTTGAATAAAAAAAATATTGTCTTTGTTTCAACTTCTTATTTGAAAAAAATCGTTAACGATGATAGTCAATGGAATATTCTTTCTTTCATATTGGACGATTGGTCGGATACCAAATTAGCCATTCATAACATCAAACTTTTGCTAGATAAATTAAAAAATCAATTGGTTAAGCAAGAGGCAAGTGTAGAATCTGAAATTTTATTTTCTTTTTACAAATCCATTCAGATATTAGAAAACCATCTATTAGATTTTAAAGTAGATATGAATTTAAAGACGCTTAGAGCCATCTTTTTTCAAATCATAGGTAAAGAGTCTATTGCTTTTATGGGAGAGCCACTTATCGGCTTACAAATGATGGGAGTGCTAGAAACTCGTACACTTGACTTTAAGAATGTTATCATAATGAGCGTTAACGAAGAAAAGTTGCCTGCTGGTAAGTCCGTCAATTCGTTTATTCCTTTTATATTGAAAAAGCATTTTAAAATGCCTACACACGAAGAAAGAGATGCTATTTTTGGCTATCACTTTTATAGATTGCTTCAACGTGCCAAACATATTTCATTGATATATAACACCCAAAACGACGATTTTGGAAGTGGTGAAAAAAGTCGATTTATTACTCAAATTATCAATGAGTTAGACCATCTTCAGATTAATGAAATGGTCTTGCAGTCGAAGGTTAATAGTTTAAACTCAATAGAGCCTATTATCATTGATAAGTCAGATAGTATAAAACGAAAACTCGAGGAGTGGGCAGCTAAAAGAGTGTCGCCAACTGCTTTAACCACCTTTATAAATTGTAGGTTGCAATTCTATTTTAAATATATCGCCAAAATATATCCGCAAGATGAGATTGTTGAATTTATGGAAGCCAATTCTTTCGGTACAATTATCCACGAGGCTTTGTGCGAAGCCTACACTCCACATTTGCATGCACCTTTAAGACCCCAATTGTTAGATGAAATTAAGAATACCGCTTTGACGGCTATAACAGAAGGTTTTCAAAAAGAATTAGGAGAGCGTATGAATTACGGTAAAAACCATTTGTTGTATCAAGTTGCTCAACGACTTACTACAAATTACTTTGAGGCTGAAAACCGTTTTTTATCTGAATGTGAAAAAACTCTTTATGTTACTGATGTGGAGCGTTCTCTTTCTTACTCATTAAATGTTAAAGGTATGGAGTTTAACTTATTTGGAAATGTTGATAGGGTAGATAGAGTAGGTGATTCTGTGCGTATTATAGATTATAAATCGGGAAAAGTTGAACAAAAAGACCTAAGTTTTAAGTCATTTGAAGAGCTAAGGGAAAATCCCAAAAAAGCTAAAGCCTTTCAACTGATGACATACGCATATTTGTATGCTAAAAGTGTAATGAATGACATTAGTTTTACGGCAGCTAACTATTCGTTAAGGAATTTAGACGATGGACCTGTCTTTGTAAAGCTTAACAAAACAACGCTTAAAATGGACGCTTTAGTAATGGAAAAATTTGAAGAAGAATTGAAGATTCTATTATTGACTATAGTAGAAGATGAAAACAAATTTTATCCTACTGATAATAAAGATGACTGTCAGTGGTGTGATTTTAAATCGGTCTGTGGGAGATAATTATAAAACTAGTGCTGTATAATTTTTGAAGTCAAGCTAGAGTCAAAATCTATTATCATATGCCTTAATCCCATATCTACAGCTTGTTGGAAATTACTTTTGTTAATACCATACACTATTTTGCGGTCCATTAAATTATATTCATTTAAAAAATTTATATGCTTGTCATCTACTTCAGACAAAAAACTAGCAAAATAATCCGGTTTTAAAGATGATGGTATGAGGTAATAAGTCCATTCTTTTCCTTTGTTGAAACCTTCTAGAACAGTTTTAACCTGGGGTGTTTTATACTTAATGTAGGCTAAAAATAAGATGTTTGCATCAGCAAGAAGTACACGTTCATATGCTTGATGTTTTTCCATCAAAACCAATAGGCTATCTGCAATGGTTTTGTTAGTTGTTTTGAAATCTAGATATAGGTGTTCAAAATCTGACGATAATCTAAGCAGTTCATCTAAAGATAGAACGTATTGATCAGTGATTACGTTGTTGTGTATGATTGCTTTAGATTCAATATCAGTCCATATCAAGTCTTTTATGTTTTGATCAATTCCTAATAATCTTTCAGCATTTTTATCATGAAATATGATTAGTTTATTGTCTTTAGTAAATTGCACATCGCACTCAATAGAATTTAAACCTAAACTTTGAGATTGTTTAAAGCTTTTCCAAGAGTTTTCGGCAAATTTAGGTAATCCTCTATGTGCAAATAGGATTTTGTTAGTGTCACAGAAGTCGTTAACAACTTCTTTATTTTTATTAAAATCTATGTAAGAAATTATAATTATAGTAGCAAAAATAAAAAGGATACTTTTTATGAATTTATTCATTTTGAACAGTTGCTGATGAATTTGCAATTTACATCAATCTGCTATATTAAATTAACTAAATTAAAAAACCCACTCTAAAATAGAATGGGTTAGCAGCCCCTAGGAGAATCGAACTCCTGTTTCCAGGATGAAAACCTGGCGTCCTAACCACTAGACGAAGGGGCCAATTTGGCAAATGATAAATTTGCGAGTGCAAATATACTATCTTTTGTTTTTTTACAAAGAACTTGATTAAAAAAGATAATATTATTCGTCATTAAATTTGTACCCAAGCTTTTTAGAAGTTTTAAGTTTCATATTTTGGCTCATTTGGTTGATTTGATGTAAGCTTACAACTTGTACCTCTTTAAGTGGGGGAGATATAAGTTCATCATCCATTGCATAAAGCATTAATTCATTTACAATATTTTTTAAAACTTCTTTATTTAAAATATCATTTTGAAAATTATTAAATAAAAAGCTCATTCTTCCATTTCCTTCAGTGAAAAAATGTTTTTCTTTATTAATAAATATTCTGCCAATCATAAAACCTAGATCATTAACTCTATTATATTTAAAGCTATCACTTAAAAAGTTGTATACATTAATTACACCACAGTAGGCTCTATATTTATCTTCTTTAACATAGCTTGAATTCCAAATATGATGGTTTTTGTCAAATAAAAAGGTGTTTGTGTGCATATGAAAAATTAGTGTGTCTCCAGAAAATTTTAGTTCAATTTCAAATTCTCCTTTATCAATATATTTTATTTCTACATATTTATCTACTGATGATACATCTTTTGATAAATCTATTGTTATTTCACTAACTACTTTTTTTAATAAATCAAAAAATGATCTACATACTCTATATACTTCTTGTTTTGTAGCAGCTTTTTTAGTAAGTTTTCCTATAATCTTTTTTGACGAGTCCATTTAGTATGCTTTTGAGAATATTACCTTTTGAGAAGAATTTTTGTTACTGAAAATACATTTGCCATTTTCTAAATTGTTATTTAATGGAATACAACGAATAGTTGCTTTGGTTTCTTCTTTTATTTTTTGTTCAGTTTCAGCAGAACCATCCCAATGAGCATAAATAAATCCAGAGTCTTTTTCAATCAATTCTTTAAAATGATTCCAATCTTTTGCATGATGAGTGTTATTATCACGATATTTTTTAGCTTTAATAAGTAGAGATTCTTGAATTTCTTGAAGTAGGTTGGTAATTTTTTCACATAAACTACTAGTGCTAACTGTATTTTTTTCTAATGTATCACGTCTCG
>CEQX01068213.1_pt1 | contig 13345 bp, 11 predicted proteins | sample 356261 | NCBI WGS metagenome assembly CEQX01 (sample SAMEA2621076, study PRJEB7988) | marine metagenome | isolation source: saline water (ENVO:00002010), including | reverse complement strand
CCACCATTTTACTGATGCTCAGTCTTTGAGTGTACCCAAATTATGTGGTAGCCAAATTGTGTTTTTACAAATTTAGTAGGAGTTTGATCAATATCTGTTGCCCAAACAGCTTTTTCGAAATCGATTGCCATTTGCCCCTCAACAAATTCACCCAAATCACCTTTTTTGGCCCCACTGGGGCAATTAGAATATTTCTTGGCCAATTTTTTGAACATCCGCAAAGGATTTTTGGCATTAGCAATTTGTTCGATGAGCTCTCTTGCTTCAGGCTTATGCCCTACTAGAATGTGCCTCACATGAGCACTTCGTGGTTTATTTCGTTTGTCGTGCCTGCGCATTTTTCCTCAACTCTATTCTTGTTTTTACGGCCATTCTATCAAAAACATGAGCAGCCATCCAACTTATTCCTACTAGGAATAATATGCCACTGGTACTATTGGCAATCTCCCTTTCTAAATCTGTACTTATCGATGGTATAATGGCAATCCAACCGATTGAATATGCTACCAAAGAAAATATACTATGTGGCACAACATTCCGATTAAACAACATTGACAAACATCGTTTATGCAGCATAACGAACATCATAATACCCACCGAAAATAGAAAACTGAGCATTTTCAAATTAGACTTTTCATTTCCGTATATCGATTTTACAGGCACCTCAATTACGCTAAATGAGCGTTTTGACAATTCGATTAGCCAATAGTTTGGGTATCCATATTTTTCCCAAGATTTTGCCCAATTCCACTCTTCGAGAATTTGGTGACTGGTTGCGGTATAACCGCATTGTGGATCACTAACTGCTGTACCTGAGGCTAGAGTTGTCAAAAAAGCAAGAATCTGGCTAGCAAATCTTCTAACTTTTGGCATATTACCTAATCCCTCTGGGTGAATAAATCGGTTTCCTTTGACATAATCACATTGTTGCTCAACAATTGGATTAATCACCCTAACCAAGTCTTCAGGGTCCATCTGTCCGTCACCAGCCATTACTGCACTAACAAATGGTTTTGGACAAGTTCTCAGCATTTCCAGATGCCCGGTATCAATTGCAGCACCAACCCCCTTTCCTTCAAGGCGAATAACCGTCAAATTATACGATTGGTCTTGATAGTTGTTAGCTACTTTTGAAGTACTATCAGATGAACCATCATCGACCACTACCACGGAATCTACAAAAGTTGGTAGTGTGTCTAGAACCGTGCCAATAAATAATTCCTCATTTTTGGCTGGGATGACTACACCTACATGCCATCCTTTGTGCATGGTAGGGCTAAATTGTCAATAGTCATCAACATAACTTAACGGCGCTTGATTAAACTATCAAAAAATGTGTGAAAGTATGGAAATCATACGCAGGGTATAAGTTCAATTGGTTTGGTATGTGGAACGTGACTGAGGATAAGTTGCGGATAGTTTATGTCGGAAGGGACATTGAACTAAGGATTATATCGTTGTTAGTTAGAGCACAAGAGATATCTCAAGAAGTGGTCTTTGTTGATCTTGGTTCTAGTGATTCAACTATTGAACTAGCAGAAGAGTTTGGTTGCCAAGTACTAAATTATGGCGACCAATTAAACGCATGTGATTTAGCTAAATTTATTACTAAATCTTCACTTTCAAGCGGTTATAGCAACCTAGTGATATCTATCACCCAAGACTGGAAATTAAGAGAATTACCAGTAATTGTAAATCGGTCGAGGGAAGGTTGGGACCTTTATTTTTCATTTGTCAAAAACGATAAAGCAGAAAAAATTAATGAGGATGATTTAGTAATTTCTTCATTAGAGATAGACCACCTTTTCCTTTCATCTAAAGGTTTACTTGGTTTAGCTGATTCTACCGAATTATCAACTGCAATGAACTTTTCATCAGACTTCAAAATACGGGTTATTGAATCTTCAAGTCTATTGAACTTACCACAAAGAGAATCTCTAGCCTCAGCCTCAAGGTTTGCTCAGTTATTTTACTGGATGCTAGAAACTAAGCATCCGTTATTCCTATTTGGCATCCCAGGAATAGTATTATTTGTTTTAGGTTACAAATTATCTGGTAATGTTGTTGATACTTTTAGTGAATTAAATTCTGTTTCAATCGGTGTCACATTAACTACTATTGCCATGACTTTGATTGGTCTATTTGCCATGATGGTAGCGATTATTCTTTACATCATGGGCAAACAAGTCGAACAAATTCAATCCCAATACAACTGGAATAATAGAGATGTAAAGCAACTTAAGTAGGCCTTAATATGTCGAATTTTCGTTATTTAGTGTGTTTGGATATGGACCGGGTCTTGGTTGACCACCTTTCAACTTGGCAATTTGTATATGATAAATTAGGCATCTCCAATGATGAATCATTTGAACTTTATAATCAAGGTCTCTTGAACGAGTGGGATTGGATCAAATTGGATATTGCGTTAATTAAAAGTAGCATTGAAGATCGGAAAATTACTGATTCTGAATTACGTTCTTTAATGGAAGGAATGCCTATGATGGAAAATTGGCATTTATTAATTTCAGAATTGATAAAAGATGGTGCAAAGATTGCGATTGTTTCCGGCGGTCTACAACAGACAGCCAGAGATATCGCAGCGCAATTCCCCTCAAACCTGCCATGGCGAAGAAGATGGGGCGGAATTGACCGATTTACCGCAGAACGATTTGGTGATGGTTTTGACTCAAAATTATCAGTTTTCACCAATGGTTGGTTACGTGGAAATCAATTATCCAATGGAATGTATGAGTTAGATGATTTTGGACGTTATCAAGTTCAGATGAACGGCAAAGGAGCAATCGTAAAAATGTTGCAAAGGCGTTATAATATCGCAAAAAGTAAGACCGCTGCTGTTGGTGATTCTGCAGGAGACATTGGGATGTTTCAAGAATCTGGCTTGGCAATATGCTTCAATCCGTGGGATAAAAGGCCAATAAAATACTGTGATGAAGTAATCAAAGAGAAAGATTTGTCATTAGTATTGGATTTAATTAAAACAAAAATGAATAGTTAGGTGGTGGTAAATTGGTAATTGATGACATTTATTTCATGATCTCTTTTTGCCCACATTGTGGCTTTATGCTAGGTGAATTTCTGCCTGGTATAGAATGTCCCGAATGTGGTGAAACAATTATTTGATGATACGTTGAATGGATACACCATTAGTTTTGACAAAGTCAATAATTCGATTAATATGTTCAGTGTCTAAATCTTCTGGAGAAAATACTCCCGAATGTGACAGTGCCGATTGCTTATTTGGTTTGTTAAATAGTTCAAGAAAACACGCAATTGTGACTAAACCTGTACTTCTAGCCATTGAACTAAAACCATCTTTGCCGGTATCAGATATTATCCAAGTTACAGTTTTCTCAACATAATGTACGGCTATTTCCATCCAAGTAAACTCATCACGCTGTTTATCAAATTTCCACGCATTCAGTAACTCCTCCTCTGTTAATTCACCCGCTAATTCAACCCATTTTGCGATATGTCCAGGCCATCTTACAGTGTATTCTTTCATATTTCTACTAAGGTTTGACACTAGTAGACTTCTCAGCCCATCAGTTAGGAATGCTTCCATTTTACCAAAACCATCTACTTCAATAAAATGCTTTTCTGTCAATGCTGGAACAGTTTCTATTTCCCCCTCAACTAAAATTCTTGCTGGCCTAGTATATTCTTCTATGACATCAGAAGGAGAAAATGGAGCCATGTATGACCATGTGTCATCGGGAGACTGCGGATTGCCGCCGACTTTGATGGTAGCAGATAAAATATTTTCATCTTCTAAAAATTCCTTTTTAATTATCATGTTAGATAGGCCTGGTGCTATTCCAACATCCCATATCATTCGAACCGAATTTTCTTTAGCAAGTGAATTATGTTGGCTCGGGTCTTGCTCGGTAAATGCCAAATCAACAATATCAATGCCACCTTCAATCAATACTGTGCGCATTTGTTCACCTATACGCCCGGGTAGCATGTTTACCGCTATTTTGGCTTCTGGCATTTGACTTAGCAAATCAAATACATCGCCTTCTTGGAAACTAACTTGTGGATTATTTTTCACATGTTCAGGAATGTTAAGGTCGATGACATGAACTTGTAAGCCTAGTTTGGTTAATTCATTGATGACAAATTCGCCAACTAGTCCACTACCTAATGCAATAGCATCATACATTTTACCACCTCAAGGAGTAATTCTTCGTGAATCTCTAGGGAATGGTATTACTTCTCTAATGTGGTCTGCCCCAGTTAACCAAGAGCATACTCTGTCAACACCCAGTCCAAATCCACCATGTGGGACTCCACCGTAAGTTCGTGTGTCGATGTAAAATTGGTATGGCTCCCTTGGTGTCCCTTCTTCATCAATACGAGCCAGAATTTCTTCTTCTGACCATGTTCTTTCGCCACCACCGATAATTTCGCCATATCCTTCTGGCGCCAGTAGATCATGGCACAAAACATAATTCTCATCATCCGGGTCAACACGGTGATAGAATGGCTTAGCTATCTTAGGGTAATGGGTTAGGAAATGAGGTACATCAAAGTCCTGGGTCAAAACCTTCTCCTTGGAATAATCTAAATCTTGTCCCCATTCAATTTCAACTCCCATACCTTGCAGTGTTTCTACCGCCTCATCATATCTGATTCTTGGGAACTTTGAATCTGCATAACGAGCAATTGTTTCTAGGTCTCGGTCAAGAGATTCCAATTCTGCACTTCGTTCTTCCAACAGTGTATTGGCAATTTTTCTTACTACGCCCTCACCATAACTCATAATTTCATGATTATTAGCCCATGCAACTTCCATTTCAGCATGCCAGAACTCAGTTAAATGCCTTCTAGTACGAGATTTTTCGGCTCTAAATGATGGGGCAATGGTATAGAGCCTTTCAAGGGCGGGCATAGCCGCTTCAGCGTATAATTGCCATGACTGGGTAAGATAGGCTTTTCTCTCTGGATTCTTTTCAGTAGGGAAATATGGTACTTCAAAAAGTGTTGAGCCACCTTCAACAGCCCCTGCAACAAAATTAGGAGCTTGATATTCAATGAAATCCTGATCTCTAAAATATGAGTGAATTGCACCAAAAACCGAACTTCTAATTTTCAGCATCGTGGTCATCCTTGATGTGCGAAGATACAGGTGACGATTGTCTAACAGAAACTCAGTTTCTCCTCCATCTGCCGCAGCCATTGCTGATTCAGTAATCGGGAATGGCGTCTCTGGATTTACCGGACCAATAATTTCTATAGATTGAATTACTAATTCATATCCGCCATCAGCTCTTTCGTCAGGATTTACTACACCATTGATTATGATTGATGATTCTATTAGTGCAGACTTTAATTGCTCAAAAGCATCTTCTCCCAACGTATCCTTTTTCCCAACACATTGTATTGACCCAGTGGAGTCTCTAAGGACTAAAAAGCGGATTTTATTAGAGCCACGCGAACGCTTTATCCAACCTTTCAATTCAATATTTTGACCATCAAATTTACCTTCAAGTACATCCGAAATCCAAATTGTCTTCATATCCTCGCCATTACTCCGTATAATGTCCGGTAATTGAAACTCACCCTTCAACAGACAAACTTAGATTCAAAATGACTGTTTAATTGTTTAATTGATAGAAAACCTCAAACTAGTCACTAGTAACCATATTTCATGCAGAAGGTGGTAGTCTATGCAATTGGCGGCAATGCATTGCAAAATCCATCTTCGACAAAATCGGGTGAAGCCGAGGAAACTCTGGCCAGAGTTATGAGTGATGTAGTAGATTTATTAGAATCGGGTTGGAGTGTGATTCTCACCCATGGAAACGGTCCGCAAGTAGGGCATTTGATGGAAATGGACGAAAATTTCTCGCACAGCATGGATAGTTGGGTTTCAGCAACACAAGGGATGATTGGTCACTCTTTAGCGTTAAATCTTGATTCTATTTTGATGAAGAGGCGCCGACCAGAAAGAACAGTTTGTATTATCACTAGAGTTGAGGTCGATATTAACGACGCAGGATTTCAACTTCCAACAAAACCAGTAGGTCCTATCTTGTCTGATAAAGTTGTGATGACTGCTGATTGGGATATTGCAGAAACAGCCAACGGGCCAAGAAGGGTCGTGGCAAGTCCTCTACCAATGAATGTTTTAGATATTGAAGTGATTAAAAAATTAGTCGAACTAAGAGCCGTAGTTATCTGTGGAGGTGGGGGAGGGATACCAGTTGTGAAGCAAGAAAACCACTATGTTGGTGTCCCCGCAGTAATTGATAAAGATCGCCTCTCATCTTTAATCGCAATAAAACTAAGCGCTGATGCATTAATTATTTCCACTGCTGTTGATTCTGTAAAGACTGGTTTTGGAACTCCAAATGAAAAGTCACATCAACAACTCACAATTGACCAGTGCGAACAATACATGGAGCAAGGAGAATTTCCTAAGGGGTCTATGGGTCCAAAGATTGGTAGTTTAATGGAAGCATGTTTACACAATCCTGCTCTTACCGCAATATTATGCCAGCCAGGCGATGCTTTGAAATCTCTTCGAGGGGAATCAGGAACAACAATAATGTCCAAGTGAAACCACAGATTGATAAATCGGTTGCTCTTGGTCGAAATTATGACAGCAATAGAAGCAAACGCACATTGTGATGGACCATGTGGTGTATATGACCCAGCTAGCGCAAGAGTAGCAGCAGAAGCAGTACAATCAATGACTAAAAAGATGCTAACTCTAGCAGCCAATCATTCAACAGATTCTGGTTCTGCAACTTACATCAATACCATGAGTAGATATGCGGCAATCAAAGAAGAAGAAGCACATAAGTGCAAAGAAGAATTATTGGTCTTGTGGACTGACTTTTTCAAGCCGCAACACTTGGAAGCCAATCCAGACCTTCACAACGTGTTTTGGCAGGCTGCTAAACTATGCAGTGCGTGCAAGGTTGAGGTTTCCTCAGAACATGCGCAAGAACTTATGGATGCTGTAGAGGCAATCCATAACATGTTTTGGCAAGTAAAAGGGCGAGAAGTCCCTTGGATTCGCGCTAGTTGATTTTATGGAAAAATTATCTGTCACCGTTCGGGGTGATAGTATGTGGCCTACCCTCAAAGATGGCGATGTAGTTACCGGTAATTCTTATCAAGGTGAGACTGTCCTAGAAGGGCAAATTATCGTTTTCACTAGTCCATTTGACAAAAAGAATATTTTGATAAAGCGGGTGAAGTCTATAGTTGAGGATTTGTTATTCGTCGAAGGAGACAATCCAGACCCTAGCGCCAGTAATGATTCTCATAATTTTGGTTCTATCAATATCTCTACCGTAATCGCAGTTTTGGACTAGCGGGCCTGACGGGGTTCGAACCCGCGACCGACGGATTAAGAGTCCGTCGCTCTACCTGACTAAGCTACAGGCCCACTTCGCCCTGCCACACTTCGTATTTAATTATTCATCGAAGAATTTCTATTCAACAAGTCTACCTTTTGGATTAACCAGTAATTCTACACCACTATTGTTGGCTAAGATTACCGCATCGCACATTTCATTGAATAACCCAACTTGGACTACGCCGGCTATTTTGAGAACTTCGATTTCAGTTTGATTTGGATTTGTTAAGGTAGGACCACAATGGGCATCTGCGATATAATTCCCATTATCGGTGATTACTGGATTATCACCGGACATTCGACAATTAACTCGGCAATCAAGTAAGCGGGAAAGTTGTCTAATAGTTGCCTCGAATGAAAATGGTGTAATTTCTATTGGTAACGGAAATGCCCCAAGAGCATCTACTTGTTTTCTTTGATCTGCTACAACAACCATTGCCTTTGATTCTTGAGCGACTATCTTTTCTCTTAGTAAAGCAGCACCTCCGCCTTTAATTAAATTAAATTCAGGGTCAAATTCATCTGCGCCATCTATAACAATGTCCAAATGTGTACAATCAGATAATTCAACAAGCGGTATTCCAACTTCAATAGCAAGCTTTTGTGTGGCTAGAGAGGTTGGTACTCCAACAATCTCCATACCTTCCTCGGCAATCATTCTACCTAATTCAAGTACAGTATATTTGACAGTTGAACCAGTTCCTAAACCAACTTTCATACCAGATTTGACGTATTTACAAGCTGCAATCCCTGCTTGCTGCTTGAGTTGTTCAACCTTGTCCATGGCTGTTGACAAATAAGCAGGCTATTGAGTATTGCGTTTGGCTATTTTTCGGATTTTATGGAGAAAGGTTTTGACCTGTGATATTTCGTACTCTTCTCATGGGGGGCACAGTGGGCGGCAAAGTTTTGGCAATTACAATGCTCCTGATATTCGCAATCTCTACCCAAAGTTATTATTTTGATAATCAAGAAGAACAAGTCATTGAAGAAATCATCACTAATCAAGCAACTCCACTTGGTCAGTCAACCACTGTGTCAATTGGTTCATATCCTGATGGTGCAGTAGAGAAAGTTTCTGTGGCAGTGCCAGACGGCCAAGTAGTTCAAACTATGAGTGTTGATATGGAGCCATCTGCGCTGTCTACCTCTACAGCTTATTCATTCACAGATGCTAGTGATTTCTCCAGTTCAAGTTCATTTCAAGGTGTCAATGTAAATACCAGTTCTTTGTCATTATTACCACAAGAATGGTCATGGGATTTTGAAAGCGGTACATTTGGACCTGAATGGACATTAGGGGGAGTATCAAACTGGCAAATTCAAAACACTAGAGTCTTATCAGGCTCCCAAACCGCGAAGGCAGGCACAATTTCAAGCAGTCAAGAAACATCTATCAGTTTAGACGTATCTAGTATTCCAGCAGGGTCTGGGGAATTTTTGTATGAGGTATCTTCAGAAAGTAGTTTTGATTACCTTGTATTCTGTATTGACAATACCGGATGCACAAGGTCAAGTGGCTATAATCAACGCTGGTCTGGAGTCACTAGTGGTACACACTCTTTCACAATCGCAGCAAATGTTCAGACTCTAACTTGGAAATATGCCAAGGATGGTAGTGTGAATTCAGGTTCTGATACCGCTTGGATTGATGATATTACAATCACCCCCACTGGCGGCGCTGGAAACGGTATCGGTTCTTGGATATCTCCTGCTTTTGGTCCGTCTTTAAGCGGCCAAGGAGAGCCTAGGTCCTATGGTTTCATGTACATGGATGCATACATACCTGTCGATTCTGATTTTGAATGGAGTCTATTGGATGCATCCAATGACCAAATAATACCTGGTTTTAGTGAACTTACAGTTACAGAAATGGATTTTGGTATTCTAGATTGGAAAACCTATCCTCTGGTCAAGATGCAGATTGATATGGCAACAACAACCGGTTCACTTCCAGTAATTCACGGTATTCATTTTGATGGTTTAATCGAGGATGATTTTGACACAAATCCTGCGTCAAAAGGTTGGTCCTTTAGTGGGAGTTCATGGAGTTCAGGGCAGATTAGTGGTTCAGGTTCAGTACAAACTACAGAATATTACATGCGTAGTGGATTTGTGGGGATTAAATCTCAGTCATATCTTACAGGATCAGCCCAACTACAATATTCATTAAACTCTGGTACGAGTTGGAATCAATTACCAAATAATACTCTTATTTCATTCGATAAACCTCATTTTGACGTAATGCTAAAAGTGGCAGGTAACGGTAATAATTGGGTTTTAGAAAAATTATCTGTTGAGATGGTAAGAACAAGTATAGTTGAGGGATTAGAATTAGATATTGGACTTGATAATATTGCGGATTGGACCATGGATAAAATAGGAGTCGGGAAACTGGGATTACAAGAACGTCTTTCTGATGGCGCTTTTTGGTCTGTGAAGCAATCAACAGCTTCTTCACCAGCAGAATTTTCGATTTATTTGCCAATATCGGGTATTGATAATTTTGAATTCGCAGTTGCAAGCCCTAATACGCCTTTTGTCAATCCATTTTTGACAGTTTCAATGGGTTCTCAAGACATCTTAACAAGTTCATTAGATGATTTTTCTTCAACAACTACAATCCGCATGAACCCATCCCAACTTTCCGATATCAACAATATGCTAACACAGTCGCCTGCAGACCTCGATCTAAATGGTTTTGAATTAGCAGAATTAACTGTTAAATTGGGCTCTTCAACAACAGCGACAAATCTCCATGCCGGAGGTTTCATGGCAACTTATGATGGGGCATTGAATCTTGACTTTTCGGGTACAGACCCACTAATAATCGGAATCAATAATGGATTAATGAACTCTGTTGCTACCAATGGATTACGAGAAATTACCATTCCAGTAAGAATGGCTAGTACTGGTTCAATCAAAATAACTGTCAATTCGCTAACTTATTCACCTTCTATTAGCCCAGTATCAATTACCGTATCTAATGTTACAGACACGTTTACTCCATCAATGAACTGGATTGATGTAAAAAGTACTTTTGATTTCTCAACAGTTGGAATCTCCAATCCATATGATTATGCTAGAGCTAACTCCTGGTTAGTTGACTTTAACTTAATTGGTAAAGAAAATTCAGCCCAGTTGAGATGTTCAACCTTAGCATTACCAATAATTGGTCCAGCAGTAAGTAGTTGCATAAACAGTGGTGTTCAACTGATTTGGTCAGATTTAGGCACCAATGGGGCTGTTATGATGACTGATTCAGCGGCGTTGTTAGAAATAACTCACCGTTTCAAATTCCCAGTAGAATGGGATGATGAAGAATTCTTAGTAGTTTCAACAAATTTAGTTTCCAGTTCCGGACCAATGTTGCCTGTTAGCAAATCATTTGGACTAGGTAATTCATTAGGAGTCGAAAATGATATTTCTGTTAAGGACTGGGAAGTAGTTGGGCTAAATGGCTTTGGTTCTGATATTAACTATCCATATCTAAAGAAAGGTGAGCCAGTAACTGTCCAGGTTCATCTTGGTTTTGAGGGTAATGAAGGTACATCGCCACGAACAGGGCACGCACTTGTTAGGTTACTGGTGGAAGGCAATGAATATGGTTCTTCATCAATAATTAATGATGGAGTAGCATCAATTCAATGGGTGGTTCCATCTATCGGGGAAGATGTTGACTTAGAAATAGATGTCCTGCCGTTGAAGAATCAAGATGTTAGTTATGAGGTCCCTAGACAAATTGAATTTGGTTTTGATTCGGTTTCACCACAATTACTTTACATGAATGTGGATGAATTTGATCACTTTGAATCTAGTCCCTCTAAAGTTTTAGAATTTACCATCACCGACCGGCCAGTTTTACCTTCACAAGCTGAAATTAATATCTGGCGTTCTTGGATTGACGATATTAACATGAACGGAGAAATAGACTTAGGAGAGTTTTCATCAAAAGAACTCCACATGCCGGAAAACTTGATGACACTAGAAGGTGTATATTCTTACATTTTAGACACATCCTCTGCTCCCGATGGAGGTTATGTTAGAGGGTGGATAACGGTTGCAGACTCAGCAGGAAATATATTACCCAACTCAGGTAATTTGACAAATCCGTTATTCAATCTGTTAATCAGTAGTGATGGCTCACCACAACTCGGCTATTCTGAACTCGCGTGGGAATTTGGTAACTTACCATGGCTACATCCTGGCGAAAATATAACCATTCAGATTCCAGTTTGGGATAAAAATGGAGTCACTGATATTACTGACATAGAGTTTGACCTATCAATCAACCAACCAGATTCTTCGACTATCTTTTGGAATCGCCAAACTGATATTTGCTCTTCATCAACTCTGTATATTGAAATTTTGACATGTTCTATGGTTGGAGATACAGGTACAGGATTGTTTACTAATTCCGGACAATTTTCTGTCACTTTTCAACTTAAATGGGGCTTTGACCCAGATGATAGCATTATTAGGACTCCAAATTTGATTTTAAGTGATTTAAAAGGACAATCAACTGTTATTCAGTTGACAGAATTAAATTGGCGTTACTCTGGAGAGATGTCTGTCGACAGAAGCAGCATTGAATACTCAATTATTGGAAATAATGATTCCAGTAGTGGTGCCTGGGTAAAGGCTAGAGAAGAAATTGATATCAGTGGAAAACTAGAATGGATTAAGACTGGCAGAGTCGTCAACCAAGATTTACAATTAATGTATAACCTTGGATTAAATATTGCCAATGTGGAATACTCCTCGAGTATGTTTAACGGCACGATAATTTCCCCGGCATCATCAGGAAATTACGCACTTGATATTTCGTTACTCAATGCGCCAAATGGGGCCTCAATAACTGCTCCATCATCTCCATTGTTGTGGTTTATTGTCGATGATGAAGCACCATCAATTGTTAATATAGAATCTCCTTCTTTAGCCGAAGACATAAAAGAAAATCAGTGGAGTGACTTAAAACTTAAATTCACCATGTCTGAGAACTTATTCTTGGATCAAGAATCTGTAACTCTTAGCTGGGAAGTACACCGTTCAGGATTTGGATTTGCCTCATCAAGCATTGCTAATGGTACTGACCTAATTCAAATACTGGGCGGTCAACCATTTGGTGATATGATAAATGCTGAAATAAGTATAGATCTTGATTCAGTAATACCCGTTGAAACTAGAACAGAATCTTTGGAGTTGAGGATCTGGATTAGTGGTAGTGATATGGCTGGAAATACTTTCGGTTCAGTATCTAATGAAATCTTTTCACCATTTGCAGTATGGCAACTTGAACAACAGTTGCCTGAGTATGTACTTACACAACCATCTATTGGCACAAATAATGATGTTAATGTTGGCACACCTCTGGATTTATCTGTGGTAATTCAAAACATTGGCCAATCAGATGGCTTTGCCCAACTTAGAGTGGAAAGAGTAGAAAGCAATGGTGCTAGAACGATTATTCATACCCAAGAAGTCAAAGTACAATCTGGCGGAAGTGGATTCTTTAATCATCGCTGGACCCCAGATAGAGATGGTTCAATGTGGATAGAGTTCATCATCGTTGGAGGACCGACCTCACAAACTGAAACATTCTATGCCAGCGATGGAGAATCCGATGGTTTCTTTGGGGGGATAGCTGAAATTAACCCTATATTGTTGGTTGTAATTTTCTTATTAATCGCCTCTTTGATTGGCTTGATAGTGTTCGGATTAAGAACTCCTAATGCCAATAACAATCAAAGATTAGTTGCAAATAAAAATTATCAAAATGTAACAGGACAAATACCGATGCCCCAACAGGATTCACATTATGCTCAACAACAGGTTGTTACTTCACCTGGTGATAATCCATATCAGTGATTACGAAGCCTTCAAATCATTTTCGTAATTAGACAAAACCGAGGGAGTAGGAGGGCTGCTGACAGAGTTAGACTCTGAGGAAAGTCC
>CEQX01066864.1_pt1 | contig 13379 bp, 15 predicted proteins | sample 356261 | NCBI WGS metagenome assembly CEQX01 (sample SAMEA2621076, study PRJEB7988) | marine metagenome | isolation source: saline water (ENVO:00002010), including | reverse complement strand
GAACTAAAAGAAAAAGATAAAACTATTAAAGATATGATACCAAAAATAGGTAATAATAATAATAATCAACAATTTAATATCAACATTTTCTTAAATGAAGATTGTAAAGATGCAATAAATATGAGTGATTTTATAAAGTCAATAAAAGTATCAGCTGAACAATTAGAATATACTACAAAAAATGGATTACAAAAAGGTTTAAGTAATGTAATATTAGAAAATATGAATAAATTGAGTTTAAATGAAAGACCAGTACATTGTACAGATACAAGACGGGATACAATGTATATAAAAGATAATAATGTATGGGAAAAAGATAATGATAAATCAAAAATAAAAGAAGCAATAAACAAAGTTTCGGGGAAAAATTATAGTGCATTAAGTGATTGGTCAAAAGATAATCCAGATTTTATGGAAAACGAAAACAAACAAGAATATTATACAAAAGCAATAACTACTATTGGTAAAAAAGTAGATGAAAGCAAAATAATAAAAGAGGTATCAAAAGATACATATCTAAATACAAAAAATTGAAAAATATGTATATCTATAAAAAATTGATTCAATTATATTTTTATATATAGATCACATACTATATAATAATATATAAGATGAACGAACAATCTTCTACTGTATGTTATCCTCGCAATAGTATCCTAACATTGGATAAGTTAACTGAACTAGCTATTGAGGCTCATTTCCGTCAACAAGTTAGGGAGTGTATCATACAAACATATGAAACAGGACATTATAATCAAGACGAAACTGCTGATACAACACAAAAAATGTTAGTTCATGAGTCAGTGTGAAAAATATGTATATCTATAAAAAATTGATTCATATAGATATAATATAATATATTATATTATAAAGTATATATTAATATATAAGATGAAAGAAGCACGAACAACTATATATTTTTGCCATGTGTGTTCATATCGTTCAAATTATAGGAATGATTTTGCATCACATATGAAACATACAAATCATAATAACAAATTCAGTTATAATTGCAGAAATTGTAATTGTATTGCAATCAAAAAACAAGAAATTCAGAAAAAAAAAAATCTTAATACAAAAAGAATTATTTATATTGAAGAAAAAGATGAATGCGACGAACTATCAGATAAAATTAAAAATATGCAGCTTAAAACTTAAAATCTGCAATTAGTACATGATTTAAATACTGGAATATTATATAATATAGCATCAGAATGTACATAATCATCAAGTTGCCATATAATGTTACTATAAATCAATTTAGATAATTTAAGAGGATATAAATTTTGATATATTAAATCCCATACACCAGTATAAACCAAGCCATTAATAAATCCTTCAATACCAAAAACAATTTCATATGATATACGCCAAGACCAATCTTCAAATTTTTTTTTAGTAATAATATTAAGAGCTTCTTCAATATAACATTGTAGTGCTAATGTTAGTCCCAATGTTAAACCATTATGAGATATATTTTCATATTCAAAAGAATAATCATTCATACATTTTTTTAAACCATTTTTTATAATTTGAAAACCTTCATTTTTTTTTTGTGTCCAAGTATGAATGTCATCAAATTCAACTTTAGGTTCTTCATAATATCTTAATTTTTTTTTTAAAATTGTGATTTCACTTTTTAAAGATTGAATTAGTTTCATTTTATCACTAATATCTTTATCATATAAAACAGTAGAACAAGTAATTAATTTTTCCATAAATTGGTATTTATATAATTGTAAAATAATATATAAATCAAAATCAATTTTAAAATATTTAACAATATATATAATGGATCCGAAATATTATTTGATACTGATACCAATAATAGCTGTATATACAACGGGATATTATTTTCCAGTAAGAGATTATGAAGACAAAAAAATTAAATTTCAACCGCCAGCTTATGTATTTGGTATAGTATGGCCAATATTATTAACTTTAATAGGTATATCGTGGTATATGCGTCCAGAATTATCATTATATTATGGTATATTAACATTTCTTCTTTCAATATGGATGATTCTATATACATATTCAAAAAAAATAGCATTTATAGATATAATAGTAACAATAATATTCACATTGTATTTGATTTCTATTAAAACAAAATCAAAAAAAAATAAATTAAATATAATAAAATCAATTGATAAATCAGCAGCACTTTTAATACCATTAGTATTATGGTTATCATTTGCTAGTTATTTAGGATTTCAATCACTATAAATAATAATTAAAAGACAGGATATTATTAAATTAAATTAAATTAATAATATCTTGCATATAGTTTTCAAGATTGGATTTTTGCAATTTTTCATAATCAATCAATTTTGAATTATCGCCATAAGTCTGTGGTTGTAAAGAGTTAACATTAATAGGATATGGCCAATGACTAGTAGTTCGTCTAGTTTCAAAATATTTTCTTCTTTTTTCTTGAATAGTTTTAGTATTTTTAATATTATTTTTTGGAAGATAACACAAATATTGAACAATTCTTTCTTCAGAATTAGAAGCGCCATACTGATTTTGATGAAATGTCCGAGAATCCCAAATAACTAAATCACCGGGTTTAACGTGTAGAATTTTTTTAGAATCTTTAATTTTATCTAAATAAAACTGTTCAATCAAAAACCAATTTTTAGAACTAACAATTTTTTGCTCTTTGAAATATTGTTCATGAAGTAGATGAGATTTTTCATAAACAACAAATGTTCTTTCTTTATTATCAGTTAAACTAATGAATGATTGATAACATGTGGCACCTTTAGTATTGGGTGCTTGATCAGTATGTGTCCAACAATTGTCTTTTTTATAAAAGTTTTTAGGAATATAACAACAACCATCAAACGAAGAAACTAACTCATCTGTTTTCCAAATTTTTTTGAAAATTTTCAATATATTTTCTCGTGTTCTCAAATACCAAGCATGTTCGGTGTGTCCTGCTTCGTGAAATTTATAAATACCGTGTGGATTAACAGCAGGATGAATACGATCGTGATCAGGTATTGTGTTTTTCCAACTATAAAACATATTTTTAGCAGTAATAATTTCTTGATTATCGATAACATTATGAATAACAGTATATCCATTATTTTCCAATTCTGAAATATGTTTATCTACAAAGAAGTCAAATATAAAATTTTTTAGGTCATTATATTTTTTCTGCAATTGTTCAATACGGTTATTCAATGAATCAGTCATTTTTAATTATTATAAATGTATTATAATAATTAAAATTTCAATTTTTTATAGAAGTATCATAAAAATTTGTTTACTAAGTCATAATAAAATTGTAAAAATTGACCTCCAAAATTATCACCATTAATAGCAATACTAATTAAATTCAAAATTAAATTTTTTTTGCATTGGTCATTTAATATTTGATTATCTAATATATTATTAATAAGAAATTCATTTGTGTTTAAAATAAATGAGCCGATTGAATCAGCTTCGGGTAAAGTATGAGTAATACTTCTGATAATATATTCTTTTTGTTCATTATTTAATACATTATCAGCGACATCAATAGGATCAATAAAATTATTAATACATATATTATTATTTTTATTTACATTATAATTAGAATGTAAATTAATATATGAAGAATTAATTAATATAAAATATAAATTAAAACACATCAAAAAAAAATTATTTTTCATAGTTTAATATATAACATATAAATATATATTTAAATATAGTTTAAAATATAACATATAAATATATATCTAAATATAGTTTAATATATAACATATTAATTAGTATTTAAATATTTATATTATATAAATAAATATTAAAATAATATTTATTTATATAAAGTTCTATTTAAATAATGAAATATGATTGTACATATAATTGTAAAATATTTAATAATTATTTGGATATATATCAAAGATATATAAACACAAATGATAAATATATAATTCAAAATAATAACAATAAATTTTTTAAAAAAATTTATTACGTATTAAACAATATAGGTGACAAAATAACAATAGTAAAACAAAAATCAAAACCAAAAACTTTAAATATAGAAAATAGCAATTATTTACCAAATTATATAAGATTACATATAAATAAAAAAAGTGATGTACCGCATATAAAATATAAATTAAATTTTGATAATAAAAATATATTTATAAATTACTATTTAGTAGACAAAAATAAAAGCGAACATGAATTAGACTATCATATAAAATTTTTAGCACAATTTGTATATTTAATATATGATATTACAAAATATAAACATGACACCAATACAATTGATATATATTTAACTAATTTTAAAAAAAATATAGGTTCAAATAATATAATTGATGTAGAAAATATAAATTCAGGTTGTTGTTATTATTATAATAGATATAGAAATATAGTAATTTTTCGTAGCGAAGAATATATTAAAGTTTTAATTCATGAATTTTTACATAGTTGTCATATAGATAAATATTTAATTGAAAATACAAATACAAATATTTATGAAAAATTTAACTTTGATTATAAAAAAACAAAAATAAATTTAAATGAAACTTATACAGAATTTTGGTGTAATATAATTTATATTTCAATATTTTCATATAATTATCTTGAAAATTCAAGTAAAAATATTACGATAAATAATTATATTTATATATTTGACAAATTTATGGAAAAACAAATATATTTTTCAGTACTACAAAGTGTTAAAATTTTAAATATATATAACATTAAATATTTACATACAATAACTAATATCAATCATAATTATAGCGAAACAACACATGCTTTATCGTATTATTATTTTAAATCATTGTTATTATTTAAGTATAAAAATGTAATAAATATGTGTAACGAAAATATAACAGCAAATCAAACGACAAAAGAAAATATTGAAAAATATTTGATGAAAATAAGTAATAACAAAAAATTAATAAAATTATTTAACATATTTGAAAATGTTTTAATAAAATTAAACAAATCAAAAAAAAATGATAGAATATCATTTTTATTAAAAAATTTGTACATGTGTTATATTGAAATTTAAAAATTACATAACGAATGTTAATATGTGTTGTATAATATCATCATTAAGTAAAGATAATCTAGTATTATCAAATATTTCTTTTAAATTTTTGTTATTAAATTCCATAATAATATCTAGTTGTCTATATTCTAAAATAAAATCAAATATGGTTTTAGAAACCGTCCATTCTTCTTTAGAAATAACACTATTATTACATAAACAATTATTTTTACGTAATGTATGATAAATATGTAGTTCATTGATACTAAAATAATTATTTAAATTATTACCAAAATACATAATCATGTACATAAGTAATAAATCTTTATTTTTGATAGATTTTTGTAAATTTATTAAAAATTTATAATATTTATACCCAATATTAAGATTTAATTGCTCTTTATTTGATAATTTTAAAGAATGAATTTGATAAGGTTTAAATGGATATTGTTCAGGAATATAAATTTTTATATAATCATTATTTTTATTTCTAATATAAATGTTAACATATAAATTTTTAGCATCATCTGTGAATTCAATACTATTTGATATCATTGAATTTTTGTACAAATAAGTAATAGGTGTTGAATATCTTTCTAATTCATTTAATATTCTTTTTACATGACCTTTTTTGTACATATAAAATAATATTTATTTAATATTATAATTATATATAAGTTTAAATCAATTTTATTTTAGAAATATTTATTTAAATACTATATATATATATTAATATATATAGTAATTTATAATGAAAGATCCATATCATGTATTAGGTTTTGATGGAAAAGTATCAGATGAAGAAGTAAAAAAAGCATATAAAAAATTAGCAGTAAAATGGCATCCAGATAAAAACAAAGATAATGAAGAAGAAGCAACAAAAAAATTCAAAGAAATATCGGAAGCATATCAAAAAATAATAAAGGGAGACATTAATAATTTTAATAATATGAACAACTTTGACCCAGATGAGCTTTTTCGTCAAATGTTTAATAATTTTAATTTTGGCAGCGGTGGCATTCCAAATAATCGTAGTGCTAATCACAATCCCCCTAGGGGCAATGTTCATTTTGTTAACATTAATGATATATTAAGAGCTAATCAAATGCCTCGTCAACATTTCACAACAACAACTGTAAGAACAGTGAATGGTGTAACAACTACTACAATTGAACAAAATTTAAATGGAAATGTTACGAGAAGAGTTGTACAACAAGGTAACAATATAAGATAAATAAATTTAAAAAAAAATTAATATATTTATTAGAAAATATGAATAAATATATTAAAGATTATGAAAAAAATGGTTATGTTTTAATAAAAAATACAATTACAAAATCAGATTGTAATTTACTATACAAAAATATAATGTACAAAAAATTAAAATATAATAAAAAAATATACAAAAATAAAAAAGAAAAAATAATATTTAATAATAAAAACAAATATGGGTCTGTTTTTTCTAAAAATTCTAAATATTTTAAGTGGAAACATGTATTTAATAATAAACATTTGAATATGTTTTTTAATAAAATTTACAAAAAATGGAATTTTAATGATAAAATATTAGGTTGGGTACATGTAAGATTTCCATACTATAATTCCAAAAATATAAAATATGTACAAAATTGGCATATTGATAATTGTATTGATAAAATAAATTATTATCAAGGGTCAATTATAATACCATTTATAACAAATATAAAAAGTGGAGGTGGTGGTACGATTGTAATAAAAGAATCTCATAAATATATAGATGATTATATTCATTCTAAAAAAAGAATAAATATAAATGAAAAAATCAATAATATAGTAGAGAAAAATTCTAAAAATTATGTAGAAATAACAGGGGATACTGGTGATATATTAATAATGCATCCATATTTAATACATAGTTCATCATATGCAAATAAAAATACAAATATAAGATTTTTTTTTAATACATCTATAAATATTTGATATTATAAAATTCATTAATATATAAAATTTATAATATATGTTTTATTTTTCAAAATAAAAATGGGTTGTTATGGGCAATGGGTTGTTATGGGCAATGGGTTGTTATGGGCAATGGGTTGTTATGGGCAATGTTTGTTTTTAATTTATTCTTCTAACATATTTATTGCTAATGTAGTTTCGTTTTTTATATAATTCTCTTTAATATAACAATCTATAGATAAAGCTAACCAATTAATATATTTCAATAAAAATAATTCATCTCTATTATAATTTCCCTCACTTAATGTTTTATGCATGAAATCGCTATATATAGTATCTAAAATATCACAATGTCCAAAATTTATGGCCTCTATTTTTTCAACAGATATTTTGTTGTTAATTTTTTTCAAATCTTTTTCAGATAAAGAGAATGCTGGTATGAATGGGATTCTTATTTTTGGAAATAATTTCCAATTATATGATTGTTTAGCATTTAATAAAAGAATATTTTTTAAATATTTTATTTTTAAGTCTTTTTTATTAAAGATACGAAATTCATTACTTTTTACAGGATCTAAAAGTATTGCTGTTTTAATATATTTATTATTATTTGAATCATTTAATGCGGTAATACAGCCGCTACTATGACCTAATATATATGTATTATCACTTAAATTATCATATAAACATTCATTTTTTTCTGATTTTGAATCAGCGGCATAAACTTTATAATTATATGATGCTAATGTTTTTAAAAAGTTTGTGTATATGAAAGATGGTATATAAGAACTACCACCAGTATAAAAAACAATATTTGGTAATTCTTCATTATTTTCAACAGTATATGGTTTGTATACTTTAAATTTATGTGAGTCATAAGTTTCATAATTCACAGCAATATTATTTAGATTTACACTTTTTGGTATAAAATTATCAATATTTAATGCATATACATTTGAGATAATAATAAAAAATATAGAAATAATCATTAAATATAATACTATAAATTAAATTGTATTTAAATTGATATAATATATTAATTTAAATACAATTTAATTTGATGTAAAAAATTTAATCAAAATTTATTAAATCGCCACAATTTACATTAGGCGATTGTTTCATTATATTATTTTGTAAATAAATATTTAATTTTTCTAAAATTTCATATTTTTTTTTAATTTTATCTAATTCATCTTTGTATTCATAATTTAACTTTTTAATTTCTCTTAATTCTTTACATTTATTATCAAATGCATCATTTAAATTATTTGAAGAACCAAAATCTTCTTTATACAATTTATTTGCAGGATAAAGACATTTTTTTTTATGTTTAGTTGTATTAAAATGGCTAGCAATCATAGAAGAATATCTTTTTGGATAAAATGTATTTCCGCAACAAATACAACCAATAGGATATTTATTTTGTAAATCTCTAATATTTAAATCTATTTTTTCTGTATTAATCTCGTTTGTTTTTGGTTCATAATTTGGCAGAACTTCAATAATCGACATTTAATTATTTATTATTAAATTTAATTTATTAAATCAATTTAAAATTAAAATATATAAAAAAATATTAGTTAGCAATTGTAAAGACATAAACGTTAATTATGATTATTATAAATATTAAATTTTAATATATTGTTATTATATGCATGAAAAATAAAGAAGAACATATTATTGAAATAAAAGATGTTAAAATCAAAGATGTTAAAATCAAAGATGAAGATATAATAGATGTATCTAATAATATAATAAATCAAGATGATTTTTATGATAAAAAAAAAAATATTATATATGAATTAGAAAATAGAGATATAAATCAAGAGAACATATATAAATCACAAAATAAATATAATAAATGTAATTTTATAAATTCTCCGACAAAACTAAGTTATCATATTGCACATAAAGTTAATATGCTAGATAAAAGAACTAAATATATAAATTACAAATTCAAAGTATTGCGAATACATTATAAAATGTGGAGTATTTCTATAATAGCAATAGCTTCATTGTTAACACTAACAGAAGCAATTAAAAATACAGTTGATATTGATGAAATAGTAAAAAATAAAAATACTATGAAACAATTGAATGTAATACCTTTAATTATTAGTAGTATATTAACATTAGTTGCATCAATTGTTAAATTTAATAGATATGAAGAGAGAATAGATAAAATTTCAAAAACATCTGAAAGATGTCGTTCAGTAATATCTAAATTTAAAAGTATAAATGAAGATCTGCATTTTTGTGATAGTAAAAAACAGTTTGATACTATTGTAACATTATATAAACATAATGTTTACAAAGATTATTTGGAATGTTCATTGAGCTTAAATAAATATTTGTATGACGAGAAAAAATACACTGAATTTTTAGAAAAAATTATAAAAAATTATTTGAAAAAAATACATATTATGTTTGATAAAGACAAAGACATAGATACATTGAAAAAAGAAAATAATATTAAAATTAGTTATACAACTAGTATTGAAAATAATGATTTTGAAATGCTAGATGATGATGCTCTTTATAGAACAACTAAACAAAATATATTTGAAAATGAATTTAGTGAACGTTCTTTTGTAAACACTAATAATATTGATATTGTTGATAATAATTGTAATACTGAAAAATAAAATACTATTTTAAATTAAATATACTTATAAAAAAATTTAAAAAAATATTAATATAATAATTTATAGATATATAGATTGCCCGATTAGCATAGCGGTTAATGCGTTGCACTTGTAATGCAAAGATCACTGGTTCAAATCCAGTATCGGGCTAATAAAATATATTATAAATAATATATTTTTTAAATATATTTTTTATAATGTTATTATAATATGAAAGCATTTGATCCAATTATATATGAAGAAGTTGAAATTGAAGAATGGTTAAACGCTGAACCAGATAATATTATATTAGTATTTTTTCAAGACAATTTAGATGTAATATCAAAATCTAATTATATATGTTTTGCTTTAAAAAAATCATTTATATTTGCAACTGCTTTAAATGAATTATATGTTGAATGTAAATACAAAGGCTCAACCTTTTTACCAAAAGAAACATATAATGACAAAAATAACTATTTTAATTTAGGTTATTATATAAACAAAAGACTATTAATTTTCAATAAAAATAAATCAACTCTTGACCAAAGTAGATTTTTTTATGTTGATTTTAATGTTAATAGTACATTCATAAAAAAAGAATATTTAGCATTAAGTTATATTGGACTATATAAACAAGTTCTAGCTTTGAAAGACGAACCAATTGAAATTCAAACGCAACAAATAAAAATTAATAAATCGAATATGCCATATTTAGATGTTGATGTTTATTTTGAACAAATATTGGAACTAGCATTAAAAAATTATTCATATCAATGGGATCAAGCAATTAACCTATATTTAAGAATAGGAGATAGTTATTTTTCAAATCCACAATCTGTTTTTAATAATATACAAGTATGGAAACGATTTGGAAATACTAAACAAGAAGCCATTGATGCTATTAAAAAGAAAATAGTAGATCTTGATCGCGTATTTTTAGAAGCAGCAACTAGAAATGAAGATACAAAAAAAGTATATTATCGTGGTATGAAACAACCAATAAGTTCACATACAATTGGCGAAGAGATAATAGTTCCAAACTTTTTTTCAATATCAACAAGCAAACAAATAGCAATGGGTTTTAGTGGCATTGGTAAGTTTCAGATTGGACAAACAGGTTTATCAAATTGTTGTCTTTATAAAGTATATATAGATAAAGGTGTACCAATTATAGACATGGTTAATACAACTAAATTCAAATATGAACGCGAAACACTATTACCTAGAAATTTGAAATATACAGTAATGGGTATAGAAGAGGGATTAGAATCACAAAAGTATTATGATCCCTGGTCCAAGAAAAATGAAAAATATAAAACTGTGATTTTAAATGTTTCATTAGTAAGAGATGATCAATTTTATATTAAATCAGAATGTAAAAACTATTTATCTGGATCATTAAAACCATTTAAAAAATCAAAAGCTGATAAAGAGTTTATAAACTCTTTATTAGTATCAGAAAAAAGTAAAGAACAATCAAACAAATCAAACAAATCAAACAAATCAAACAAATCAAACAAATCTAAAAAATCAGATGATTCTGTATATTTATCAGCAGATGAATTTGATGCTGATAAATTTTATGCAACAAAAAATCAATCTAATGATAAACAATCTAGCAAAAAAGAACTTCCAAAAAAATTACCTAGATGTCCAAATGGAACTAGAAGAAACAAAGTAACTGGAAAATGCGAACCATATAATAAAAAAACCCCCACTAATGTAGATTTAGATTAAATTCAAATTATTATTTTAATAATAATTTTATAATTTTTATAAATTTATTATTTTATCTATTTTCAATCTACATCATCTACATTACTAGGCATACCACCCATACCATCCATACCACCCATACCACCCATACCACCCATACCACCCATATCTCCTCCACCACCCATACCAGCCATTAATTTTTCTTGTAACGGTTTCATTTTTTCTTTTAATTCTTCTAATCTACTATCATATTCTTCTTTTGATGCTTTTTGATTATCATCAAGCCAACTAGAAGCTTCATCAAGAGCACCAGTTAATTCTGTTTTCATAGAATCATCTATAAGTGATGAAAATTGTTCATCATTCAAAGAATTTTTCATTTGAAAAACAAAATTTTCATAATTATTTTTAGAATCAATTAATTCCTTTGCTTTTTCATCTTCTTCTTTGAATTTTTCCGCATCATTAATCATAGCTTCAATATCTTCCTTACTTAATCTTCCTTTGTCATTACTAACCGTAATATTTTCAGATTTACCACTTGATTTTTCTGCTGCACTTACATTAAGAATACCATTTGAATCTAAATCATATGTGATTTCAATTTGTGGTACACCACGTGGCATTGGTGGAATACCATTAAGTGTAAATTCACCTAATTTATTATTGTCTTTTGTAAATTGGCGTTCACCTTCAAAAACTTGAACTGTTACTCCTGGTTGATTATCTGCATATGTACTAAATATTTGTGATTTTTTTGTAGGAATAGTTGTATTTCTTTCAATAATACGAGTCATTACTCCACCACTTGTTTCAACGCCTAACGATAATGGTGCTACATCAAGTAATAGTAAATCATCTATTTTTTTATCTTTTACACCAGATAAAAGAGCAGCTTGAACAGCTGCACCATATGCTACTGCTTCATCTGGATTTATAGATTTATTTAGAGATTTACCATTGAAATAATCAATTAATTGCGTTTGTATCTTTGGAATTCTAGTAGAACCACCAACTAACACTACTTCATCTATTTTAGATTTGCTTAATTTTGAATCTTTCATAACTTGTTCAACTGGTTCAAATGTCTTTCTAAACAAATCTCCACATAATTCTTCAAATCTAGCACGAGTCATAGAACTTACAAAATCAATACCTTCAAATAAACTATCGATTTCAATGGTTCCTTGAGTACTTGAAGATAGAGTTTTTTTTAAATTTTCACAAGATGTTCTTAATCTACGCATTGATTTTTTATTTGTAGTTAAATCTTTCTTATGTTTTCTTTTAAACTCTTGAGTAAAATGTTGAACTAAACGAGTATCAAAATCTTCACCACCTAATCTTGTATCACCTGCTGTTGCTTTTACTTCAAATACACCTTCATCTATACTTAATAATGTAACATCAAATGTTCCACCTCCTAGATCATAAATTAAAATATTTATTTCACTTGTTTTATTATTATCTAACCCATATGCTATAGCCGCTGCTGTTGGTTCGTTAATTATTCTTAATACTTCTAACCCTGCAATAGTACCAGCATCTTTTGTTGACTGTCTTTGAGAGTCATTAAAATATGCTGGAACAGTAATAACTGCTGAATCTACTTTTTCACCAAGAAAATCTTCTGCTGTTTCTTTCATTTTTGTTAAAATCATAGAAGAAATTTCTTCTGGTTGGAAAGTTTTTTCTTCACCTTTAAATGTTGCTTGAATAACTGGTTTATTATCTTTTTCAATAACTTTATAAGGAAAATGTTTTATATCACTTTGTGTAGATGAGTCTTTGAATAATCTTCCAATTAAACGCTTTGCATCAAAAATTGTGTTTTCTGGATTTTGTGAAGCTTGATTCTTTGCCGCATTACCAATTAATCTTTCTTCATCTGTAAAAGCAACATACGATGGTGTAGTTCTATTTCCTTGGTCATTTGCAATAATTTCACAAGCACCATCTTTCCATACTGCTACACAACTATATGTTGTACCTAAATCTATACCAATTGCAACCATTATAAATATAAATTAAATATTTTTTAAGTAGATTATATTTATAATTTATAATTTATTTTTTATTACTTCTTTTTTTGTTACTTCTTT
>CEQX01157537.1_pt1 | contig 13382 bp, 13 predicted proteins | sample 356261 | NCBI WGS metagenome assembly CEQX01 (sample SAMEA2621076, study PRJEB7988) | marine metagenome | isolation source: saline water (ENVO:00002010), including | reverse complement strand
GATTGCTTTCTTTGGTGCAATAACGTTTTTTATGAGATAGGAAACACCAACAAGCCCATGCCAGTATGATATTTTATTACTATGAATAAGCTCATTCGTGGAGCTTATTTTCATTTCAGTATGACACTTTATTATTCAGCGAAGGATTTCTCCTGCCGCAAAGGACTATCTACAGGCGGTCATAGTATGAAACTTTATTACTCTCCCACATGAAGTGTAACAGAGTGAGGTGTAATGACTCATATTCGATCCGACAGTCCGCAACCGATTAGCGGCTTAGCGACCGAAAAGAGCGAAAAGCGGAAATCAGTGGGTCAGATTAGAATCGACCGCTAAAGCTAAAGACAACAAGCAGTTAGTTTTTTTCGCCCCCGAGAAAAGCGACCTGTGTTTATTTATTACTCACATAGATACTTAGAGTCAGGTGAGCCAAACTCTCGTCCCACTTAACCTTCTAGAGCACCTTGCAACTTTCTTTTCTTACACCACGCTATTGCGATCTCATCAAAGCGCTCTGCGGGAATTTCTACAACAAGTTGAGAGGAATGCTTATCATCAACATACTCCTCTCTGGTAATTGAAAAAGTTTTTCGGATTATCTGCTTGAATAACAGCAGGGTTGGGGTTTACCTCATGTTTTTCAGAGTCGTAAAAACACTCTTGGTATAAGCTTGCGCCATACCAGAGGCAAGCATTTTTCCTCGGTATTCTCCCATCTTGGAATTGCAATCTTTATGCTCAAATTTTTAATATCGTTTGTTATTAATGTCAGTAAGTTACTGTAAATCTCTTTACTTAGTCTTAGAGTAATAAAAGTCTTTTCCGAGTCATAAAAGTTTATGCTGCCAAGAGGAGATTTGCCTTTAAGGTTTTGCAACGAACTCTCTTCAGCTCGTTCAATAGAGATAGTAGCCTTTTCATATGCAAATACTTCATATTCTGAATTTGAAGGTCCTGAAAGTAAGCTGAAGCTTGGAGAACTAATATCGCCTTTTTCATTTTCTGAATCTACATAATCCCCTAAGAAAAAGCCTGATAAATTGGCCTCAAGCCATTCATAATCAGAACGCTCTTCTAAGACTTCTTCGAGTGAAGGGTGGTGTGGCATGTATCCTCCTTGACGTAATATATTCTAATTCTGCGCCCCCTAAGAACGGCATATGGACTTATCACTACGAGCATAGTACAGCCTTAAGCTGCTTAGTTACACAGTTTAGCGTCACGGAGTTTAGTCGGTGAAATAGCAAAACTATGTCTGAAGCGGCCCCTTCACTGCCAATTAGGCATTAGCGACCTCAGTATTACGAAGCTTAAAAAGAAGTCTGTCCCAGCTTATTTTGCCGTACATGAATGTACGATCGGGATATTTTGAAGAACATAGGACGAGTTCATTTTCTTCAAATCGAATCGACATTGACGGTGAACTTACCAGGCTTATTTCCTGACCATTTATGATGAACGGCTCCTTGATCATGTTGAGGAATAACTTGAATTGTTTTAGCTGATGTTGGACTTTTTCTTTACTGTTCATAGAGATGCAATCTTTCAATAATTGGCAGTTTTGTTGAACTTCTTCTTTTTTTCTCTGTTTTACGGTAGGACTCCAGCTCATGGATCTTTGGTTGATTGTTGAATATCCAAATTGGAGAGTGAGCGATAGCGTTTTTAATTGCTGCCGGTTCACTTCTTTCAAGATCCACCAGCATACTTTCGGCATGCTTCTCATATTTTACATTATACGTAGGGGCGACCCGTAGCGGGCGCTTAATGTAAAATTTAAGGGATTTTGACCGCGCAACCAGTTTCAATTCATCCTCTACTAAGCTGGCTTTGTGTGATTCAGCGGGCCGATTAGCATAATAGCCCAGCGTGGTTTCTAACATTGAGATGACTTCAGCTCGGGTTAAATTCTTCCGAGAATGCCGATTGGCCCAACTAATGCCGACGGAGTATGCAGGTCTATCCAAATATAGAATCCGTCTATATAAAGCGAGTTTTATGAGATCTGGCACCGCATCCTTCATCAGTTCGAACCGAACATTTACATCTGGCGAAATTTCGAGAACTGTTTGTTTAAATTGCTCTTTAATCTGATTCACCTTTTGCATTCTCAGCAGTAAATGCAGCGGATCATTAGCGTGCATGCAGATGATGCCCGGAAGTCTTTTCATCATTCGTCCGGAGCGCTTGTGATCCAGTTTCATCGTGCTCATGTGTAACAGCGTTTTATCAAGAACCTCTTCCCCTTCGTACCGTGTTACGGGGATTTCTGAAACGACCTCGCCAACATCGTCATCATCATAGTCCGGTAACCCGAAGGCAATAGCCTTCACCAGAGTACATGAATTGTTGATGTCATCATTCAGCAAGCGTAGATGTTCTTGTAAATACTGGAAGTCGGAACGGAGCGTGTTGACTGCTTTACTGGCCATGTTTTTCCCCAAATTTCAGATACCCAATCTCATTGACCTTCATTGCAGAGTGCGTATTTAACTTCCGGTTATCACGCAGTTGTACCAACTCGTGTTCATCCAGGGTTAATAGATAATTTTCATACTCGGTTGTTGCAGCCTTAAATTGCCCTTTGTAACGCCGGACAGTAATTAAGGGGTAAGCAATAGCAGTGATGGCTGCTCCAACTAATAATGTATATGTCCAAGCTGGAGACGATTCACCACCGTAGATATACAGGAAGGTAATGAATGCGGTTCCACACAATGCGCAATACAGCAATGTCGAAAATTTCACGGGCTTTTCAATACAGTCTTCAATGTTGATGATCATAATATTCCTTAGATTCTAATACATCATACCAATTGGGTGTGACATTAATAACAATCTCTCTTCGATTCTGACTGAGAAGTAAATTCTCGCTACAAATATTTCTCTATTATTTACCTATTTCTTCCTCATCTTTTCCTCGAATTGCCGCCGGGATTTACTACAGCGAAAGGTTCGCCGCGAAGCGGCGAGTGGTTTAGCAAGGTTATTGGTATGATGTATTAACTTTATCAGTGACTCTTGGTTTATGAGTCGTTAATGCGGGTATCAATTTCGTTAGGTAATTGACTAATGATAGCAGAGTTAAGCCGGTGGCAATGCCTAAACAGAATAGGCCTGGCGTATAAGTAAACGCCCAGGGGAGTAATAATAGGCTCAACGCTAATAGTTGTACTGCCGTTTTTACTTTGCCAATTCGGTCAACCAACACAACGTGTGCAACGCCGTTTTTTGCACACCACTCTCGTAACATTGACATCAGTAACTCGCGCCCAACAATAATCATCGTACAGACGCTGAAAAATGCGGATTGAAATTGAATGGCCAATACAATGAGCACCATGCATACCAGGAACTTATCGGCAGCCGGATCGAGGAATGCTCCAAATGCAGTCTCCACATTCCACAACCTGGCCAACTGTCCGTCCAGGTAGTCTGTTAGGGCAATGACAATAAAAAACACTGAGGATTGGTAAGAGGGCCCGGATTCATATAGCGCAAATATCAAAAAGGGAAGAAGTAGAAAGCGGAGTAGGGTCAGTATGTTGGGAATGTGCCTTTTCATAGTCACTCAACGTTTTTTATCGTGCACCTATTCTTTACCACACACCTCCTGAACTAATTTGTTAGACGGTCCGAATTTAGCCCCTCTAGTAAATCTTCTGACGTTCCAACTGAATACACTGCTTATCTATTATTAATACTGAGGTTCGTTGCATGAAAAAGCTTGTCGCGGTCTGCGCTGCTACTTCTATCCTGGTTGGATGTTCCACCGTTCATCACTCTCCTCTTCCTGAGCCAGAGACTAAGGTTGCTAACCCGTCCCCCCGAGTGTCCCATATGGTCTTCTTTGACTGGGATAGCACCGAATTGCCTTCCAATATTGTCGATATTTTATCCCCTCATGTGGTGTACCTGCTTAATCACCCGGATCAGAAAATATTAATTGAAGGCGCTGCCGATGAAACAGGTGATGAACAATACAATTTTGCCTTAGGTCTCAGGCGAGCCCAGAAAGTAAAACATGCCTTTGAAGCGCAAGGAATAAGTAGTCGTCAGCTTATTGTTCGAAGTATCGGCATCAATCGTCCCCTCAACCATCAAATCAGTGAGCAAGCATTTTCCCGTAATCGCCGGGCGATGCTGGTGTATTAGGAGAATCATATGCGAATAAATAACGCTTCACGACCATTAACCATCGCTGCATTAACCATGATGGCTCTGTTTGGCTGTTCATCTGGAGAAGATGAAGCATCGGGTAGTAACAATAACTCTTCATCCCCGCCTAACATTACTTTGAGTGCCACTAGTCTATCCATTAACGAAGGGGATAGCACCGAAAGGCAACAAGGTACCATTCGCCTGAGACTGTCAAAAGCAGCCGATCAAAGCATTTCGGTCAGTTATACGACAAGTGACGATACCGCGGTGGCCGGAGAGCGTTATCAAGCCGCATCTGATACCGTTGTTTTCGCAGCAGGTGAGCGTGATAAGTCAATAGCATTTACCTCCCTGGGGAATGACAACTACGATCAAGATGCCTCATTCAACGTAGATTTTACTCTGCAATCCCCCTCCAGCAGTGCAAATCTGGTCAACAATCACCTTTCCGTTACTATCGTTGATGATGACCCCGAGCCGGAAGTCTCTATCGGCGTTCAACGCCTGGATGTAAGAGAAGGAGTAGGCGTCGTCGAGATTGATGCAACACTCGATCGAGAAAGCTATCGGCAGGTTGAAGCCAAGCTCGCTTTCTCTGGACTCGCTTCTCAAACTGGTGATTACTCAATCAATAACGACACCATCGTGTTTCAACCAGGTACAACAAAAGCTGGTACGTATATAACAATTACTGAAGATGACATCATTGAGGGTTCTGAAACCATCATTGTTCAAATTGATCAGGCTGATAATGCCTCATTGTCAGATGATGTCGAGCTTCAAATTATCATACAGGGTGATCTGAAGTTAACTGATACTGGTGTTCAACACTTTTACAATGCTGGTGCTTTTAACGCGCTAGTGCCAGATGGTGAACATCCTTATCAAGATGCTGATTATGGCTTGGATAACAATCCATCATTCAATACAGAAAACGGCCACGCAGGCTTCTTTTACAACAAAATTGATGACGCCGGGAATTCACTACCTGTAAGCTCGGTTTCGCAGGAATGTACTTACGACGCTCATACTGGCCTCACCTGGGAAGTCAAAGGGGAGTATTTCTATTATGATTTTACAGAGGATCCAGATGAGGAGGAACTTGAATATCAACTGGAACTAACTGGCCGTCACTACGATAGCGTTAATTCTCGCTATAAATGGTATAGCGCCGATGATTCCTCAAATGGTGGTAGCCGCGGTGGGGTGAATAACAAAGAATTGACTTCACCAGTTCTTGCTTCCACTGGAGTTTGCATGTTCCCGCATCGCGAACACCCATTGCATATTGCATCCGTTACCGCTAAAGGCTGTACAACAGACAAATATGTTGAATTGATAAACAATGCCGGCAAATGTGGGTTTGTGGATTGGCGCCTGCCTACAATCACAGAACTTCAGACTTTATTGATTTACGAAGACCAGCATCGCGGGATAGATACCAATTACTTCCCCAACTCTACCGAGGGCAATGCAACACATTATGGCGAAGACTTTATCTATCTCTCAAGTACCCCCTCTGTAGATAATGATGCCAGTGTATGGTGTTTAAGTTTAGCGGATAGAAAAATCCAGCTTTGCAATAAAACCAATAATCACCATGTGCGACTTGTCCGCGGCAACCAATTTTAGGAGATAATCATGAAATCGATTTGCTCACTTCTGCTTTTAACTGGAACCTTGATCAGCGCAACGACTCAGGCGTATGAATGCTCATTTGACAACATCAAGTCCACTGCACCAGCCGAGAAATTTCTAAACAATGGTGATGGCACTATTACCGATCTGCGATTCGGCCTTATGTGGTCTATTTGTACGGTTGGTCAAACATTCGACGTACAATCTGGCAGCTGTACCGGAGATGGTCTCTCTGTTACAACCTGGTCTGATGCCATTGAACTACAAATAGATGCCAACGATTTAACATATGCGAGCTACGATGACTGGCGTTTACCCAATATTAAAGAATTGCACTCTATTGTTGAACGGGCTTGTCGTAACCCGGCCGTAAGAACAGAAGTCTTTCCAGATAGTCTCAATGCGGTCTATTGGTCTAACACTCCTGATAATGAGGTAAACCCTCAACTTCATGCTCGTATTGTAGATTTTTCAGATGGCTCAGAGTTTTTTCGGGATACGAGCGAAAAAATGTATGTTCGTTTAGTCCGGACTATCTCCCGTTAAAAGTACGAAGCGCGCAACCGTTATCATGGTTGTGCGCTCGACTTAACCAATTCTGCTTATGCGTAGATGAATTCTTTGAACTCCACCGCCTTTGAAAGTAACTTCTACTTACCAAGTGATAACAGGTTGCCTGGTATTTAATGTTTGCATAAACGCCTAAGTGATGTTGATTTAAACTGAGCATTACTGCTGAATTTCCAGCGTGCAAAGCTTAATTAAATCGAAATTTTCAAAGCGAATATTAAGACCTAATAACTGGTCCTCAAGGTCACTTTTTTCCGATTCGCTATAGTAAGAAACCGTCCAGTGACAAGACTTCGGAACGCTATCTTTAATGGCCTCAAAGTATGTAAGATCCACATCTGACAACGAATGCCCTAATACAAAAATAGATCTCACAGTATTTAAACGGGCAAAAAATTCTGCGTTTTCATTGATTATACTAACTGAGTTTTTGTAGGACCTCCCATAATATGAAGCCAGCTCATCTCTGGCCTCATCTAGAAATGGAACATGTTGATTTGACATGTCATCATGCCACTCTCTAATTTCTTCAGTATTGTAATGCTCTGGCGGGCTTTGATTTTCTCGTTCTTGAACGAAACTATCCGGGGAAATTGCATGGCCCAACACTATGTTTTCTTGATCATCGTATCTTCCATGTATATACAGAATTTTACTACCATGTACCCCATAGTGCTCTTCTAGTGTTCTGGTGTAGTTGAAACTTAAATAGAAAGCAGTTAAATCCAAATCTAAAAGCCGGTTGGGATCAACTCTACAAGTAGAGGCATGTTCTATGTAGTTAGAAAACTCATACCGAAGACCTTCAGTAACATTAAAAACAATTGTTTCTGCTTCTCTATGGCAAGCCGCCATATCCTTCAAGTAGTCATCACTTGATAAACTTGGAATATAACTGCAGATAATCTCATCAAAATAGTCTAAATCTATGAACGACAAGTTTTCTTCAAATCGCCCCCAGATGTCTTTATCAGAACTTGGGTAAGAGAAGGCATTGCTTAAAGTGTCTAATAACGTAGGGTTATGCTGTCTTAAATAGCTTCTGAAACCGCTGTAACTTGTAGGTAGACCATGGTGAAGGTCAAATCCATTACCAATAATATAGAGTTTATCCAAGGTAAATTCTTTTTAGCTTAGTCATATATTTGTCGTTGAATGCACCCACCGCCGGCCATGAATGTGTATTCAACAGTACCTTGAGTCGCTAGTAGAAACATCAAAAAAATAAACTGTGCAGTGATTTTGCGGAGCTTAGCGTTACTGATATCAATACGCTAGACCTCTCAATTTGGTAGCCTCTGTTTTACAGAGACATATCGATTTCTATTACCTTATTAAAATATCTAAAAATAGGTGATTGATTATGACATCGATAGCATTTCAAGGAATCGATAATGAGGCCGAGTTTAAACTCGTTCAAGTAATCGAAGCTTCAAAAGAACAAGATAAAAAGCAAATGGAGGCTTTTGAAAGCCTTTCAAAACAAACCGGCTTTGATTTGCATTTGTTGGTTCAAAGAGCGTTTCAATTAAAGCTAATACCATTCACCCCATATTCTGAAATGCTGCTTTCACATCGCTTTGACGGCTGGAGAAGCGATGAAGTGAATTTTTTGATAGAAAATCCTGACTTGAGTCGCAAAGAACTGGGTCGCCTTATTGGTAGGTCGCCAATGGCCGTTAACAGAAAATTCTATGAGTTTCGGCTGACTAAGCAATCAGAGCCTTACGATTGGAGCGACCGTGAAAGAGCTTTTCTTTCTGAACATTTGGATTCTTGGAAGCTGTCTGATTTGGCCCATGAACTACGGCGAACCCTTATTGATGTTAAACATCAGTTGATTGAGATCGGTCTAAGGGGTCAGTGTTTTATTGAAGCCCCCCACATCATTGCTGCATAGAGGGACTTTTTATGATTTCTACCTGGTTCACCAAACAAGACATCTCTGATTATCCACCCTCTTTGGAAGAAATTCAGGATCTGAACTTACAAATGAACAAATGGGCGCGTCTTCATTGGTATTTCAGATTGATTTCTTTAGTTTTAATTGTTCCATTTACTGTATTCATTATTGGCATTGATACTTGGGAAGATACGCTTCTGTGCATGGCAGTAAGCCTCTGTTTATATACTCCAGTTGCTTGGAAACTACCGTCGTTGACTTCTAAATTTTATCCAATTTCTTGCTCCATCAATGACGAAGAATTTATTTTTCCTACAATAACGTCCACGTTTGACATAAAAGACCGGGACAACTTTGCGCATTTTAAAGGCGAAGCGGCTCGGTATGTGCGAAACACCCAAGGCAGGCAACTTTATCAGCTAGATTATGATATTTGCATTTATCTGGACCCCAACATGACCTCTTCTTCGTTCAGCAAAGAGGTTACAAATGGTTAATTTCATTACATATTTTACTGGCATTTTGACGATTTTAGCTGCTGTTTCATTCACCTTTGATTACATAATCTTAAGACCCGTGCGAATAGAACGTAATGCCTATCTTCAGCAGGTATTCACGACACGGGAACGTTCTAACATTGAGAACCGCAATGAATTTATAGATTTAGCGGCTTCTCTACTACCTTGGCTTTTAGCACTGCTACTGTTTAGAACACTATTATTTGACTCATATTACGTTCCTTCGAAATCCATGCATCCGACTTTGAATGTCGGTGACCGGTTAGCAGTATCAATGTTTGACTATTCATTGAAAGATCCATTTTTTGGCAATCAACTTGTTGAAACCGGAACCCCCGAACGGGGTGACATCGTGGTATTTAAGAACCCTGAACAACCCACGACCTCTTATGTTAAGCGTGTTATCGGGTTGCCTGGGGATACAATCAAAATTGATAATGGCCGTGTCACTGTCTCCAGCAATTGTTCGAGCAAATGCGAGGTCATTGGTATGACAGGAGAGATGGATTCAGAGACTTTAAATGACAATACCTACCAGGTCGCATTTCTTCCGCCAGAAGCTCCAGAACCTGAAGATCACTTCAATCAATATCTAATGCCTGAAGGTGAGTATCTTGTTCCGGAGCATCAATATTTTGTAATGGGAGACAACCGAAAAAATAGTCATGACAGCCGCTATTTTGGTTTTGTAAGTCACCAAGACCTAATTGGAAAGGCCCGGGCGGTCATTATTGGTTTTGATAATGGTGAGCTAACGTCACCAAACCTGAGACGTGCCCAGATATTAAGTTCGAAATAATAGTGACTTCTGAGCTCAACTTCATAGATGGCAAAATTCTGCTTTGTAAACCTGATGCATATGAATGGTCTACCTTTAAACGGAAAGCAGTGATACAAGCACTAATCTTTTTTGGTCGATAGCCTGTTGTAAAGGTCAGATTTTAAGATCCGAACCTTTCATGAATGAATATCAGTTATATTGATAATTAAGTGTACTGACTCACACGACCTGACGGTTTGGGATTTTGAGTTAAACCAAACACGACAGTCCGCAACAAGTTAATGTCCGAAAAGGAATAGCAGAAGTTACCAGGGCCCACATTCCTACGTCCGTTAATGTACTAATCGTGTCGTTATTAAAGGGGAGGTTTACAAAGTGTCTGGACAAATTGTGGCGATTCAGAATAGCTAAAGAAGGCGAGTCACTCGGATTCGCCCTCTTTGCAGTCGTATTTGTTTAGTAAGTTAAAAATGACTATATTGTTTGGTAGTCTTCAGCAATCTCACTATTAAACAGAGACTTTGCATCTGTTGCAGTGAATATAGCTTCTCGAACTTTAGGGTCAGTCAAATCTAATAATCTGAATTGACCTTTATTGACTGGATCAGCAATAGATTCAATGCGTCGATAAATACCCTTGTGCCTCTCAGCATATTCAGCCAGTCCACGTAATTTAGGCAATGCGTCGCTTAAATGTATACCGTGAGGATCTACGATATCTACAGCAATGCTACCATCAGGTTTTCGCGCAAAGAATATAAAGTCAGGACGAAGTAGTTTGTACTCCTCCGCCTCAATATATGCCATTGCTAAACTATCTTGACTTACTCTATCTGGGTTTCGATACCAAGACTCAAAACCAGAACGAGCCATCTCGGTTTCAAGCACTTTCAGTTCCCATTGATTCAATTCAACGGGGAATAAACCTTTATCGTCACTCATCAGGTGGTTTGAATAGGTGGGTAAAGGTGTTTCGCTACCATCAGCCTCTAAGGCTATTGTAGGTAACATCCAAGCTCTAGGTTTTAGGATATCAATATCTTGAGGCTCTTTACTCATTTCTCTGATTTGTCGATACACGTCTTGTCGTTCATCACTCAAATCCTTAATTGCAACTCGATATTCATTTAGCCATTTTACTGTCAAAGCATCGGCTTCTTTATTTAGATATTCCGCAACATCAGCAACAAGCCCTAGTGCAGCAATCTCAGTATGAGATTCTAGTAAAGCTTCTTCTCTGCTAAAGGCTGAGTCATTGTGATCGGCAAGATGTTCAGCGTAAGTACGAGATAAGTCCGGACTTAGAAATCTAGCAGCCCTTTTATAAGCATCCTCAATTACCGCAAAATCAGCTTCTTCGACGAACTGATCGAAGGACATTTTCTTATTACCCAAATTAGCTCGCAAGCTGACACCTTCTACAGTAAGCACTTCCGTGCGTGCAGAAGATATCTCGTCCTTAAAACGTACCAATGCTGCATCAAGTACTTTATGCATTTCAGCATGCGCTTTTTTACCTGCGTCAGGTAACAAATTATCTTGAGCAAGTTCGTGCGCTAAAGCAGTAAGACGTTTAACAGGCTTTGCAACACGTTGAGGCAATAATTGTGAGGGTAAGTTTGTAAAGGAGCTCCATACATCCTCTTTGATTGATGGGTTTGGCTCAAGGCTAACTGGATTAATTAATACTCTACGGCCATGCACGGTTGGCTCAGAATCAGAACCTCCGCCATGCATTAGCGTTTCGGCAACCGCCTTTACGTTATTTTTATCATAGAAAGGGAGTAAGCAATCAACGGCATTTAGGCGCTCATTACCTGGAATTCGTCTAGCTAATGGTGTGCGAACCATTCTTCCAAGAAGCTGTGTAATATGGGTTTTATCCTTGGCAGGTCGGAAAGAAACCATGACTTCTGCTCTTGGGCAGTCCCAACCAGTGGAGATAGCATCTTTCGCAAGCAGAACCTTTATTTCTTGTTCGTCTTGTACTCGCTGAGGTTCTGTATAAAAGACCGTGTGATTACCAAGTTTTAAATTCGTTCGTTCACCGAACACGTGAGCTATATTACTACTTTTTAACTCAGGCCAATGCTCAAACAGTGTATCAAGTGCTTTGCCTAGATCATCAAAGTTTGGTTTGTTTGGCACTTGTAGAACCATGAGAGGTACAACTGCCTTTAACCCTTCAGCTTCACAGTATGTTTGCCAAGCTTCTGTTGATTTGCGTAATTTGTCAGCACCACGTCGAAGAAGCACTGTATCAAACTGCCCGGTTTCATCCGGTATATCAAGTACAATAGTGTCTTTGAGTAAGCCAGAATCTTGAACTCGCTTTGAGTCAACTTCTACGTTTGGAAGTAAAGCTCGACCTTGAGCAATCTGCATTGCTTGATTGAAGCGCTCAACAGTCGCAGAAATTCCCCATACAATTGGCATTGCCGGTACTGAGCCCGCCCCATTAATAAGGCGTTTAACAACAGTTGACTTGTTACTAGCATCCGATGCAGTTGCCCCCATTCCCCGGTGAGCTTCATCAAGTACCAAGTAAAGAGTTGATTGAGGATCTTCTATGGTGTTTTTCAGTACTTCCCAAATAGTATGTGAGCGCAAATCTGGCCTTGCTTGAGAAAGTAAATTTCCCTGTCCAGTTTTTGCTTCTTCTGCATCAGGATCATATCCACGAACAAGCAAACTGTTTTTACTTAATTTCTGTGTGTTTAAAAAGTAAATTTTGCCAGGCTCAAAGCGTTCAAAACTGAACGTATTTTCAACTACCACCAAATCACTGTAGTTTAGTTTGTCTGACGCTTCTAGTAGCCTAAAGCGTGTTTGTTCATTCAATGAAGGATCATCACTAAACCATATTACAGTGGCTGTCGGGTCAGGTTCAAAATCAAAGTCGTCTTCACCGTAAAAAAGCGCCTCAAACACTGCCGCAGCCATAACTGTTTTACCAGCACCTGTTGTTGCCGTTAGTGAAAACGCGTGAGTATCAGCATCTTCGTGCCAACGCTTTTTAGCTTTGTGTAAGTTTTTTATTACGTCAGCAACAGCTTCAGTTTGGTAATCCTTTAATGTAAATTTCACTTCTTATTCTCCATTAGCAAACTGAAAATTATTTAGATAAGACTCATAAAGACGGATGGGTTCTATTCCCTCAGGAAGAGCACGAGCGACAGCCTGAAAGCGTCTGTCATCATTAGTCACTATATAGGCAAGTTTACAGCTAGAAGTCTCTTTAATTTTTATGGTGAACTCGTTAGCTTTATCTAGGTCGATAAGAACACCATAGGCCTCAACGACTGCCCATCCCTCAGTTGGAATATTTTCGATTCTTTCACCTACACTTCCGGCTCTTAACCAAAGAAGCGCTGCTATTCTTTCGAAAGCGAGGTTATGTGTTACAGCCAATGGCGATTCATACGTTAGTGTAAAAAATTCAGCATTTTCAAAAAAACCATCGCTCATGTTAAATTCGTCTGTAAATTTATATTCTCCCTTAATTTTTTCTCCATCCGGAGTAACACCGGATATGACGGATTTAATTCTAGGTTTTGTAACATAATCACATATGCCAAAAGCTTCCCACTTTGAATCACCAGGTCTTAACCCTTCAACTTTCAACGCTTGTTGTTCCGTAGCGGCTACTTCGTTATTTGTTATAGATATCGACTTTCTGCTCCCGCCATCTTGCTTATTAAGACGGAAAACTGCATGTGCAGTAGTGCCAGAGCCAGCAAAAAAATCTAGAACTGTTGCATTTTTAAGTAAGCGATCAATTTAGACCGTCTTTTCCCGGCGGAGCTACCCC
>CEQX01032207.1_pt1 | contig 13387 bp, 10 predicted proteins | sample 356261 | NCBI WGS metagenome assembly CEQX01 (sample SAMEA2621076, study PRJEB7988) | marine metagenome | isolation source: saline water (ENVO:00002010), including | reverse complement strand
CGCCATTTTGTCTGTCAAGTTCAAGACAACGGTCGACTGCCTGTTGTGCCTTACCGAGTTCCCCGTCGTCATAAAGTAAAGCTGCATAGCTGCACCAATCTTCAGATTGATTGGGATTTTCTGCAAGGGCCTGTTCTATGGCTTCTAATGCCTCAGAACGGGAGCCCGCTCGAGCCCGTAGACCCGAAAGTAACGAACGGTCTGCGGCGGTTTCAAGTCCGAGGGCTTCCAATCGACGGACATCTCGCTCTGCTTCAGCATCGCCCATTTTCGCCAACAAGTGCGCGTGCGCTCGCAAAAGTTCTGGTTGGTCCGGACTCACGGTCATTCTTGCCTCAAGCCAATGGCGTCGAAGTTCATCATCGCCTCTCAACAATGCAATGTGCTCCAAAGCCTCAAGGATATTCTTGTTGCCAGGAGACGAGCGATAAGCCACTCCAAACGACAATTCGGCCCATGCATACCGCCTTAGATGCAAGCATGCATGGCCAAGTCTATGGGCGGCTACGGGGTTTATTTCAAGACCATCTACCGATATATTTCTTTGCTCAAGCAAGTCCAGCAATCTACCAAGAAGTTGCTCTGTCGAGGCAGAAAGAAGGTCTTCTCCACCTATTTCTGCTTCGGTTGAAATTGATGAGAGGATTGTTTCAAGTGCTGAGAGCGTTTCTCGAAGATTCAAGGCGTCCGCAGAACTTGAACTTTCGAGATTGTTAATAGCCGAATGAACGAGCAATGCACCGTCGATTTCAGGATGTGTAGCGCGTAGCGAATTGACCAAACCATTCATCTGTGAAACTTCTGCTCGAAGGCTATTCACTTCAGTGTTAAGATGAGAAAAATGAGCAGCTTGCCCCTCTTGCAAAACGATGGCTTTGTCAGAGAGTTTTTGAAGTCGTTCATCTGCCTTCTTTAACCAAAAACCTGCACCTCCGCCAGCACCTATGCAAGCGAGGCCAAATACAACTGTTACGGGGTCCATTGCACTTCACCCGTACTAAGCCTCTTTATGGTCTGCGGCTAAAATACGCCCACAAATGGGGTTTTCACGACCTTTCAATTTTCACCAAACCACTCGCAAGAAGGGCTGGCGGAATGAAAAACAATCAAAAATCACCGTAAAGTGTTTTTTTCTTCGCTCACATTGAAAGGCTCTCGTGGTTTTTCACAAATCGGGTCGAAGTCATGAGTGATAATTCAGACGATGAAAATCGCCCCTGGTATTATGAACGTCTACAAGATTTACATCATGATGGTTGGAATATCACATCGATTGAGGATTTTCTTTCCGAGAACGAAGATTTAGCAAGTGAGCGGATTGTTTACACCGATTTTGTAGTGGAGTTAGCCCAAAAATTGTTGGAAAGAACCGGTTATTTGGGAGAATCTGTTGATTCGCGTTCCTTGGAATTGAGTCGAGCCTGGGAAGAGGAATTACGCGACCCCATGAACGCTGAAAGGGTACTCGAAGAGTATCGCCAATGGGCACGAGAATGGCGCCCTTGGGAATTGGAATTGCATAGAGGAGAGGAGTTGTGGAGAACTGCAGGTTATGAGGAGGAGTTCGCCTCGATATTGTCGCGCTTTGATTTTCTTGACGCTTCTTCATTACCATCTGCAAAAATAATCTCTCCAATTCTTCACGACCCAGATAATTATGATGAAATTATTGGCTCTCTATCGACTATTGAACAAGATGAGAAGAGGCAGAGGGACGCTGTTTCTAATGCGGCAAAATTGCTTTCTGAGGCAGGATTTGATTTGGAAGGCGTGGAAAAGATGCCAATTATTGATGCGCTGGACAGGATTTCTCAACTGCATGCATTGCATGACCTCCATGAGGATTTGAGACTTCTGATTTTGGAGCAAATAGCAATTTTCGACCCAAGTCTATCCGACCATCATGAAAAACGCAGAGTGGCTCTCATCGAAGGAGCCTCTACGCAAGATTTGAGAAATTTCCGAATACAAATGGACGCCATTGCTGACAACCTGCACCAACGTTTAGCTCGACTCAATGATTTACTCAATGAATGGAGAGGGAAAGGAATTGAATTCCCTCACGGTGACAGCATCCGTCCGGAGGAATTGCTCGAATGGGAAACGAACCTTCCTGAAATCGAGCAGACGATTCAGCTTCACCTTACCGCTTTGGAACGTTGGAATCAAATCACTTCTCTTTGGACTGATGTCGAACAATCCGGCTCACAATATGCTGGAAAACTCGAAAACACTGAGCAATTCATAGATTATGTTGACCTGTTGGACCAGCAATGGAAACAGCATGAAATTGAAGCGATGATGTTCATCGAAAATTATCAACATTCTGGGCTAATAATGTCGGACTGGAGTGAAGAGATTGTTCGTGACCCAAGAAGTGCTGTGCGCATGTTGAACAAGAAAAAGCACTTGTTCGACCAGCGTGTTGACTGCATTGAGAAACTATCCAATATCGATACCTCTTTTGAAGGTCAAAGCATTGTCGAGAAACGAATCAATCTGCTAAAAGAAATCGATGTTGATTTGGAAATACTTGAAAACACATTAGAATTGGTTGAAAATTTGGCCCGAAGAGGCGCTCGTCATCGCAGAATGTTGGAACGAGATTGGCGCAGCTTAGTAGCAGATGGAAAGGCCGACATCAACACCAATACTGCATCATTCTCCCTTTTGGATTTTGAAAATGAAATAGCTCATGTACAGAAATACGGAGTTGGAAGTTCAGCTCCAAAGATTGGTGGGTCTTTTGTCGCTGGAAACATCCACGAGCGATTAAAAAATCGAACTCGTCAAGAATTGACTCTTTTGCAGGCATCCGGATGGGAGGTTAACAACTTACTTCAACAAGTTGAACTCGAACCGGTGATCGTCGCTCAAAAAGTCAACTCGGCACGTGAAGCAATGAAGGGTTTCTCCTCACTGAAAAGAAGAATTTCGCGACTCCCCTGGTATCGTGATTTAACCCTCGCTATGGAAGTAGAACAACAACTCAAAGATCCTACACAACTGAATTCTTTGGCCGAGAGTATTCCTGAGTTGTCAAGGCATTTGGCAAATCGTGCGAGCGAAGATGAGAGTTTTACCCTTAATGTTTGGACTCCTTCTTCAACGCGTCAAACTTTGGTTCCGGTTCCTGAACACTCTCAGAAATACCAAACAATGATTCCAAAAGATGCAATGGAAGATGCCTATGAAGCAATCCTTGAGGCTGTAGAAGTTCAGGTCGATGAAGATGAGGAGAGCAGCGATGAAGGAGACGAAGTAAATGACGAGCATCTTGAAGCAGTTGTACATGCTCAAGAAGAAACTCCTGTTGATTCAAAGTACACTGAGGTCGAAGAAAACAATGATGTGGCCTCTAATGCCTCTATTCCACTGTCCGAAATCAGCAAAAAAGCACATGTTGGTCCAGATAATTTGAATACGAACTCGGCAGAAGTTTTAGACAATGTTGTCCATTTTTTACGTGCCATTCAAATGGACAAACTAGCAGATGATGCTTCGAAAAACGGCACTGAGGCCTTGAAAAATATACGAAGGGGTTTGGCCAAGCATGTCGGTATCCAACCTCGAGATACTCGTGTTGATAGAATGCTAAGGTTGTCTTTACGATTATTACCTCAAAACGATAAAAACGACCTTCTCAAATCGAAGATGCTCGTAGACATTGGTGACAATATTAAAAATATTCAGAAGTGGATGAGAACGAGGCTTGAACACAGGCATTCAGGCTCAAGTGATAATTTCCTTGATGATGCGTTGCGGCTTGGTAAAGCATTACAAAGAATTCCCGGCCCTGGTTTCGCTTTACCTATTGAAGCGGACACACGTGAGTTACCGGACCATGATGACGTCATTGGGTTGGAACGGGAAGTTTCGAATATCATTTCCCATCTCAATATGTCAACAGCTGGTGGAATAATAGCATAATCAAGAGAGTTCGTTCAACAAGTTGTTTTGTTCTTCTTCACTCAGTATTTCTTCGACAGGAGAGGCGGTAACAGCTACTTCAGGCGCGTTTGGCATTGGGGCATCCAAGGGTATAGGGGCGCCCGGTAAACCCAGCGGTGGCGGAAGTGGCATTGCACTGCTCGTCAGTGGAGGAGGTGGAGTTGGTGCAGGTGGCAGAGGTGTTACCGGAGGGGGGGGAGCATGCGGCATTGGTGCAGGAGGGGTTGCAAGCGGGGGCGGTGGAGTTGGTAGAGGTGGTGGGGGTGATGGCGCTTGCGGTAAAGCCGAAGGAGGCAGGGGCGCGGTTGCTACTGGAGGGCCGTTCATAGGCTCAGGTGGAGCAGGGATGTTTTGAGGAGGGTCCGGTTTTGTGGCGAGTGGCGGTGCAGCAACAACCGATTGCGGAACGGTTGTAGGAGGAATCTCAACCACTGGCGGTGGAACTGGTACAGGTTCAGGAGGCGGTAATGCTGGTGGAGGGGCTGTGAGATTTGCATGCAATTCAAGTACTGCTTCAGTGTCTAGTTCTCCAGTTCTTAGAAACTGTGCCATTTCTGACCCAATGTATGCCATACTGGCGCGTAAGAACGGGCGATCGTTTCCGTACCCTCTCAAAGTATAGGAAAGAGAACCCCCTGGATGGGTGAACTCAAGTGTGTGAGTTTCAAAATGCATCTTTAACCAATTCCAAGCACCAACTGCAGTGAGTACGGTCCCCAATATTGAAAACACAAATGTGTTTGAGAGGAAGAAGAGGAAGAAAAGTCCCCAAATACTTGTCCCAATCCATAAAAATTGATGCTTATGCAACAACTGATTATGGTGATGTTTGAATCCAGTGATATCTCTTTTCATCGAGAGGCAAACTTTCATTCTACGCTGGCCATCTGGATCGAGACGTGTTTCAATAATACGCAATAAATCATCATCAACGACTAAGGAGACAGACTCACGGCCATCTCTGGTTTGCTGCAGCGGAAACTCACTGACTTCTTCGTTATGAAACTGTAAAAGCAGAGGCGCTGCACGTACTGGAAGAGTCCACCCTGCTGCAGAGACAGGTTGAGTCTCCACAAGCGACATCTCAGTACCAGCTGTATCTTGTTCGGTTATCGATTTAGAGTCTTCTTTGGAAACAGTTTCAGGCAAGGACTCAATATTTGAATTCTCTTCGTCTGACAAGTCCTCTTCGCGAGGGGCTTCTAAGGGTTGTTCTTCATGATGTATGTCTGCGAAAGGATCGGCATCATCATCGGGCCAACCCGATTGCTCATCCTCGCCCATGTATCGCCGAGGTAGCAGGTAATAGATAACCTAACTTAGTCTCAACGATGGATTTCAGCAAGCCAAGATTGGACATCCTCGCGTTCTGAGAAGCCTTTTCCTTTTTTGGTCCCAATTACGGTTGCAATCGCTGATTCGGATGCGATTTCAAGGGTTCGTTCGCTTACAGGTCCATTGAAAACGATAGCGACAGCACCATCAGCACTACCTGCAGCCTTTGACAAACTTGAAGGCCCTACTGGGTCAGAAACGCTTCCGTCAACCATAACGAAAACCGCTTTGTTCTTGTCAAGTGAATCCAGATGGTCGAACATTTCATGAATTTCTGCTGGAGCTTCGGCTGATTCGTAAACCTCGCCCATTTCTTCAGCCCAATTCTTATCTTGCACACCTGCCTTTTCATCATCTTCGGCCTGTTTTTTACTCAGTGTGTGAGCGAATTTTTTGGCTTCTATTTTCATTGACAGGCATTTCGTAACTGTTTTCTGAGGAAGCAATTCCCACTCCTGCCCTACAGGGGCTTGGGCAACGAAGTCAACCTTCAGAGTGTCCATCAGTTGGCTAAAGAGCATCTCGCCTCCACGGTCCCCATCAATGGCAAGAACGACGGTTTCCTTGCCGTTCGCCAAGTCGATAAGTTCCTGCTTCATTGTACCTGCTCCATCAGCGCTGATTGCGTTCTTTATACCACAATTCAGTAGGTTTCGAACATCGTTTCTTCCTTCAACAATAATCAAGGAAGAGGATGTTTCGATGTTCGGCCCACATGTTAAACCATGGAAATTCGTAGCAGTCCCAGTTGTCATAACTGAACGAACTTCTTCAATGATGGTCTTTGATGCTGCTTCACCTGAATTTACGAGATTGAGTAACAGTTCTTTCGCACGGTCCACGACTGCAGTACGCTTTGTAGCACGAATATCTTGTATTTCTAAGACTTTGATAATTGCATTGCATGGACCAATTCGATCAATTGTTTCTAATGCAGATGCGATAATTGCGGTCTCGACATTGTCGAGGCTGCTTGGTATCAATATCATGCCATGTACTTTACCACCTTTCGTTTCTGTTTCAACATCAACATGTCCGATTCGAGCGGTTCGCTGTAGTTTACGCAGTTCCAATTCATCGCCGAGTAGACCTTCGGTCTGCCCCATAATTGCACCAATGATGTCCTTGCGCTGGACGGTTCCATTTACTTTGATATCGGCGCGGATTTGATATTTCATTGCCTTGCCTTGCTTTGAGCCGCCGGAACGACCTCCTGAGTTGTGTTTTCGAGCCATTGTTATTTCTCCTTCTATCGACATCTTCATCACAAAGAAATGGGCCGTAGCCCATCATTCATTTGTTGCGTATGTGACAAAATCACAACGCTTGAAAAGGATGTGGATAAACACCCGACAGGCCGAATCCTTTTGAATGCTCTTACGGTTTTGAGACCAAAATTTCACTTTTACCATACAAGAGATTCAAGAAGAGAAGCGTTTTCCCTTTACGCGTGACGACCTCAACTTCTCGCAACTTGGATGTGTTTCGCTCCACCGTTGAGGTAATGCTCATCGATGGGCGCTTAACTCGTGAAGAGAAGCGTCTCACAATTAAATTAGCAAGTGCTTTGGGACTCACTGCTGAACAGCCTGCAGAAATTTACAAAGCAATTCAAAAGAATGAGGAATCTGACCCTGGGGAGCTTGTTTCTATCGAGAACGCACTCGAAATTTACACAAAGGTTTTCGAGGTAGCAATTGTGAATGCCTCACTTTCTCGCGACGAGTTTCGAGTCTTAGCCCATCTTCGTTCTGCTTTTGAAATCGATGACGATGAGCATGAAAGCATTGAATCTCGTTTGAGAGAAATCGTCAAAGAGAAATTCGAAGATCCCGGCGTCGTGGATAAAATGTTACACACCCTACGAGATTCTGTTGGACTTGTTGGAGATATCTTTGAGACTGTAAGGAAAAAAACCACTGACGGTGGTCGAAGTGGATGAAAAAGTAGCGAACTACCTTGGAGACCCACAACCAAAATTACTCCGCTCAACGAGAAAAACTTTGAAGTTTCTTCGCGGTGCGTATTCAGCCGGCGTTCCCGGGATGATGTCGAAACCTTCCACAGACCTGTTAGCGAACAGCGGGGGCTTTTCCTTTCATTATGGCTGTCCAAATCCAGCCTTACGAGATATTGCTTCTTGGATTCTAACCAGTGGACAGGAAAAGCCGCGTCGGATTGCTAAACTCATCCCTGCTCTCTGGAAAAGACACGGGCAAGAAGACCTTGTTGTTGTCGGACTCCTTCTTGCAAACATGTCAGAAGAAGAACTCGGAGTATCACCATGGATGGCTTTGATTCATATGTTTGGGGAACAGGAACCTCTTGGAGCCCTGCTTGAAATTGGAGAAGAGATGAAGAGAGGGGGCCACGAAATTCCCGATAATGAATGGCTTGCAGCAATGGCTGGACAAAGTCGCCTTTGGCACCAAGTTGCGGTTCTGTTCGCATCTCTTCGCACAGAAGGCGCAGGAGAAATACGAGGACTAATCACGACCGCCCCCGCAGGTGGAGAGTTGTTCGAAAGAATACGAAATCGACTTCTATCGCAGGAGAATTGAAGCCCTTTCTGCTCTAGCGCTGTGGTATGGCCGAGCGGTTCTTGCCTACGGAAGACCCCGTTATGGAGGCAGTTTTGCAGTGGACCGTTGCTCGAGATGCTCAGGATGTTCGCAGACTTCTGGAATGGTTGCCTGAAGCACGTTCAAGTAGAGAGCGCCGAGCACTGCTCGATAGAGTTCGAGGTTTACTTTCTGAATTGGAATCCGCTCTCGATGGTTTAGACTCGCTTTCATGAGGGAGATGTATGACGACGGTGCTGCTTCTAGCCGGTGGAGAAAGTTCTCGTATGGGCACTGATAAAACGCAAATGCACGGAGGCGTACAGCGCTTACAGAATGTCGCTAAAAGTTGCGGAATAAAAGACATAATTGTCTTGTGTGGAGAGCAAGGAAGACGTTCTATGTTTCAAGGAACAGTATGGTCAGACCCTCCTTTTTGCAAAAACCTCAGTGAGGTAATACAGTGGGCATTCAAAGAAATAGACGGGGCGATTCAAATGATTTGCTGTGATGCTTTTCAACTTGAAGCGGACGGTTTACAACAACTTCTTATCAGCAAAGGTGCCGTGCCCTTGGATGAACAAAAAATACGACAGCCATTGTTGGCAAATTGTCCCGAAGGTTTTGAATTAGGGGAATCTGACGGTTCAGTTGCTTCGTTGTTTTCTCATTTACCAAGCCTTGACATGGGTTCGAAAGCAAACCAAATGAAGAATTTCAATCTCCCATCGGATGATTCTTTCCAGTAACAAGCTGGTCAATTACCATGGGATACAATCGATGTTCTTCGATTTTAATCCGTTCTGTGAGCGAAGATTCACTATCATCTGGGAAAACCGGTACTCTGCGCTGTGCAATGATTTGGCCCGTATCCATTCCCGAATCAACAAAATGGATGGTGCAACCAGATACATTTACTCCTGATGCAAGAACATCTCTGTGGGCATGAGCGCCAGGAAATGCGGGAAGAAGAGAGGGATGGATGTTGATAATTCGGGGAGCCCATAGTTCGACAAATTGGGAGGATTTTAATCGCATATATCCGCTCAATAAAATCAATTCTACATCAAATTCCTCTAGAAGTTCCTGAATTAACGATTCGTGCTTCAATCGACGTTCGTGACCTTCATATGACATTGGAAGCGGGATGCATCGTGCTTCAATACCTCTATTTCTCGCTTTCAATACGCCCGATGCTTCGCTTCTATCGGAAATAACGACGACTGTCGTATGGCCGCAGGTCGGGTTGTTTTGTTGGTGCTCGAGCATTGCCTCCATTCCAGAGCCGGAGCCTGATATGAGAATCGCACAGCGAACAGGATGAGAGACGGTTCCATGACGTAATGTCGCATCAAACCTGCTCATATTGAGCCCTAGAGTGCAATGAACTTGAGTTCTTCGCAAATACAGTCAATGTCGGAAAAGTCGATGCCCTGTAAACAACATCGATATCCCTTGTTCATCGGCTGCTTCAATAACTTCCTGATCGCGAATCGAACCACCGGGTTGAACAACTGCAGATGCGCCTGCGCTTGCTGCTTGTTCAAGCCCATCTTTGAACGGGAAAAATGCATCAGATGCTAAAACGCAGCCGGCAGCTCGGTCTCCTGCACGTCGAGCGGCTATTCGAACAGCCTCAACCCGACTTGTCTGTCCAGGGCCAATCCCTACTGTGGCAGTACCTTGAACCATTACAATCGCATTCGATTTTACTTGCTCACAAATGCGAACAGCAAATTTCATGCTGGCTATTTCAGCATCGGTCGGGGTTTTCTTGGTAACCACTTTGGCCTTATCCCAATCAATAATCGGCGGCTCTTCAGTTTGAACCAACCAGCCACCTTCAATCGGTTTTCGGACGAGTGTACGCGTGAGGGGGGCTAATCTGTTGTTGGGAGATTCAATGGTCAAAATCCGACGGTTTTTTTTGAGCATCACAATCCTCTTCGCTTCTTCTATGTACGCTGGAGCCATAAGAACCTCAATGAAAAGTGGCTCCATCGCTTGTGCAGTATCAACTTCAAGCGGTTCGTTAAAACAAATAATTGAACCAAAAGCTGATTCGGGGTCGCTTGCTAATGCAGCCTCATACGCTTCCTTTTGTGATGAGCCTAAAGCGGCTCCGCATGGATTGTTGTGCTTGACAATTACGCATGCGTGAGGTGTATCGGGCCATTCGTTGGTAGAGAGTGAGCGACACAACCTCAAAGTAGCGTCTGCGTCAGAATAATTGTTGTAGGACATGTCTTTTTCACCCTCTACGACAGCTGTAGCCAACGATTTGTGATGGCCATATTCACTTGGATTGGTGTACATGGCTGCAGCTTGATGGCTGTTTTCGCCGTAGCGAAGAGAAAGGGTCTTTTCTGCTGATGCCAGTAAGGTGCTTGGTAAGCGAGCGGTTTGTTCAGCAGTGTCGTCGCTTGATTCTGGTCGTCCAATCCAACGGGCGTGAAGTTCATCGGCGATTGCTGAGTCGTAGGCAGCCGTATGTTCAAAAGCATCCAGGGCCAGATGGCGGCGTAAGTCAATAGGGACTGAATCGGCACCGTTGAACTGTTTCAACTGTGAAAGAACTTCGTCATATCTCGCCGGATTGCAAACAATGAGGACATTCCGATGATTTTTGGCAGACGCCCGAACCATAGTAGGGCCACCGATGTCAATCATCTCAAGCAGGTCGGGGCCATCAAGTGGTGGCATTTGAGCAGCGGCTGCAGAAAACGGGTATAGATTGCAAGCAACAACTTGAATTGGAGGGTAACCAAGTTCTTTCAAGCCATTTCGATCTTTTTCGGATTCTAAGCGCGCAAGAAGTGGGCCATGTATTGCCGGGTGAAGAGATTTAACGCGCCCGTCAAATATTTCGGGGTGGCCAGTAACATCTGAAACTCCGATTACATCAAGACCGGCATTACGAAGTGTGCGGGCGGTACCTCCGGTAGAAACCAATTCAAAACCGAGTTCAGAGAGAGTTGTTGCAAATTCAACAATTCCAGTCTTATCGTAAACACTGAGTAAAGCACGGGGGCGTGGGGCTTGGTTGGCACTCATCGAGATTCCCGTTATCGTATGCATCAGCCCGATGATATTGAATCTAGCGCCGCTGTACAATGGAGGGGATTGGCTAATCACCGCGTGCTGAAATAACTTGGTCAACCCTGAGTAGGCCACAAGCTGTTTCGCATGCTGCTTGAAGTGCATGTGATATCGTTTCTGCGCTTGACCAAGCCTGATCAATCGCTTCACTCAACCCTGCCTCTGAAACGCCATAATTACTGTTGCCTTGTCGGTGTTGGGAGCGCAATTCCAACAAACGGTCAAGTTGGTCGTTACCGGAGTTCGAGATTAGAGTAGAAGGTATTGCTTCGAGGGCTCGAGCGAACGCGTCCATAGCCAAACGCTCGCGACCACTATGTTGTTCTGCCGCATCTTTCACAGACAAACTTGCTGCAACATGTAAACTACCGCCGCCAAGGAGAACCTCACCGGTTTCCATGGCACTGGTAACAGAGCACAGTGCATCGTATAGGCCTCGAATGACTTCTTCACTGGCAACCCCATCGCCTCCACCAACATCAACGGTTGCCAAACCGGCGTTTGGGCCGAACGAAAGATGGAGACGTTCTCGGCGTGAATCATCGCCTTCAAAGATTTCAACATTCATAGCTTCAAAATGCCCTAATGAATCACGGGCAAGGTCATCGATATGGTCAATCATTTGCGCCCCAGATGCTTTGGCAACATCTTCTGCACCTGACCGTTCCAAACCACCAAGGGCAAAAAGTCCAGAATCAACGAATTTGTGGAGAATTCGCGAGTCAATATCCTCAGCACACACAACGATTGATGCTCCAGTTGAGAGGATTTTACGGGCTTTTTCCTCAAGTAACTTTTCTTCCGCATCCATAAACGCAACCCATTGGTCAGGGGATGAAATCTCAATTTCAGATTCGCGACTGCTCTGTTCCATAGAGATTGGACACGATAAGACTGCAATGGTTCCTTTCGGCAGATTTCTTGGCATCCTATCTAAATCAAATTTCCTCTCAAGGATAAGACCGTCGACCAACGCTGTATCTGCGATGCTTCCAACTCCTCGTTTTGTCATGCGAACATCTTGAGTGCGAACATGAAGGTGACCTTCTAATTCTCCAGCGACGGTTTGAGCTGCTTGAACGATGCATTTGGCAAGGTGGCCACTTTCTGATTCTGCCGAAGTGCCCGTCATTGCAGTTTTTGCAACCAATGTCAATCGCTCGGTATCAAGCGGTGAAATTTTTACCGCTCGGTCATCCAAAACAGATAGTGTAACATCCAGTGCTGCTTGATAACCTTCAACCAAAAGTAGCGGATGCAGACCTTTCTCAAGCAATCGTCCTGCTTCTCTCATTAATTCACTGGCAAACAATAAACACCCTGTCACGCCATCACCACAAGCGTTTTCTTGAGATTCTGCAAGTTGAACAAATGCCTTTGCGGCTGGGTGTTTTACCAAAAGTTCAGCAACAATTTTTGCCCCGTCATTGGTAACTGCAGTCTCACCAGAAGTCTTGTACATCATTTTGTCCAATCCATTCGGACCAAATGTACCTTTGAGTAAGTCGCCAAATGCAACAGATGCCTGTACCAATTTCTGCGTGACAGCTGGCCCGCTGGTTACAGATGTTGTCGGACGGACGATTGCAACTGGTGCCCGCCCTGAACCATCATTGGGTTGAGTCATCAAATTGAGCGGAGGAACCGCCATAAATGAAACCTTTCTTATTGTGAAACGCTCATGCTCTCATACCAATGAAAGTCTACTAAAACGTGTTACAGGAAGAGAAACAGTCCTGAACCAATTGCGAGAATTGAAACTACTGCTACGATGATTTTTACCGTTGGATTTGCCCCCCCATCACCACCAACCGGTTGGAGAGTTGCGCCCCCTTGAGGAGGAGGGAGGTCTGGAATCTCCTTCTTACCAAAGTCCTGTGGTTCCGGTTCCGGTTCAACGGGCTCTTCAAGTATCGGCGCTGACTGAATTTGTTGTCGAGCGAGTTCCTCTTCTGCGAGTTTTGCAGCATCTTTGGCTGCTTGTAATTCCGCTTCAGCTTGTCGTTTTGCAGCTTCAAGCTCAGCTTCAGCTTGCTGTTTAGCTGCTTGTAGTTCTGCTTCAGCTTGCTGTTTAGCTGCTTGTAGTTCTGCTTCAGCCTTCATTTTTGCTGTTTCTTCTTCAACTTTGCGAGCGGCTTCATCTGCCGCCCGCTGCGTCGCCTCTTGAGCCTCTCGAATTTGGGCAGCAGTCTCGGCCTTGATACGGGCAGTTTCCTCTTCAGCAGCACGTTTTACGGCTTCAATTTCTGCAAGGGCCTTTTCATGCTCTTCCTGACGAAGCGCTTCCCTTGCCTCATCTTCGGCTTTCCTTGCAGCTTCTTCGGCCTGCCTAGCTGCCTCTTTCGCCAGCATAACCTCTTCCTCAGCAGCCTTTCTCGCATCTTCTTCAGCTTGCCTTGCAGCTTCTTCGGCCTGCCTTGCAGCTTCTTCGGCAGCTTTTC
>CEQX01056554.1_pt1 | contig 13416 bp, 10 predicted proteins | sample 356261 | NCBI WGS metagenome assembly CEQX01 (sample SAMEA2621076, study PRJEB7988) | marine metagenome | isolation source: saline water (ENVO:00002010), including | reverse complement strand
CCCTCAAGCTCAACCAAATTTAATAATTCAGAAGTTCTCTCTTTAATCACTTTTCGCTTAAGCCCGCAAAGCTTTCCATAAAAAGCAATCGTCTCGGCTCCTGTAAGATACTTATAGAAATAAGGGTTTTCTGGAAGAAATCCAACTGAACCACGGCTAGCCGTTTCAGTGCTACTCATACCAAAGACTGTGGAGCTTCCTGAAGTAGCAGATATCAGCCCAAGAAGTACTTTCATCGTTGTGCTTTTTCCTGATCCATTAGGGCCAATTAATCCATAAACCTCCCCTGGCATTACGGATAGAGACAAATTATCAACTGCCACTACTTTTTCTTTCTTGAAAGGAACAGGAAAGGTTTTGGTAAGGTTTTTAATTTGAACAGCTGTAGGCAGGTCTTCCGACATTATGATTCTCGCTCAATGAAACTTAAGTACTAGTATTTGTTAAGAACAAGCTTCAAAAAAAAAATCTGTTGAAATGAAACAAAAACCCCGTGCTCGGCAATCTAAATCCGAACACGGGGTACTCAGCTTTTCCCAACTTAGAAGAATTGATGCGAAAAACACTAATTCACCTCGATTTTAACCTTTCTAGGCTTTGAAGATTCAACTTTTGGTAATGAAACTCCTAGGATTCCATTCTCAAATTTAGCCACTATAGCACTGGATTCAGCGTCCTGAGGAACTTTGAAAGATCGTGAAAACTTCCCTAGTGAGAACTCTGTTCGATGAATTCTATCATTTTTAACTTCTTTCTCCAATTTACGTTCACCTGTGATTGTAATTTTGCCATTTTCTACACCCACCTGGATATCCTCTTTTTTAATTCCTGGAACTTCTAGATCAATTTTATATCTAGAATCATTTTCGCTGACATTAACTGCTGGAGTCCAATCTAAATCATCATTGGCCTCACTCTCACTATTTAGATATGATCTCTGACCAAAGTTCATTAAATTCGACAATTGATTAGTAACGTCATGAAATTCACTTATCGGGCTCCATTTAATTAGACTTCTCATGTTATATTTCTCCTTTATTAATTTTATTTGTTAATTGTTTATCTTTAAAATGTACTATTACTTAACAGCTAAATTCATGCCAAATGGTGACAAGTGTAATGCTATATATTTATAATGAACAAGTTATGGATACAGTTTTGGTTTTTATCAAATGATGAAAAGTGCCATTTTGTTCCACTTCACAATTTTTTAAACCCACAAAAGAGCCATTTTGTCTCTATAATAAATCTTCCAATGAAACCCATATTCAAATTTTTTATCCAACTAATCTTTTTAACTAGTCTTCCAAAATCATCGGCTCAAGACGTCCGTTTCATTGATATTTCAAAAGACTTTGAACGTCAGGTCATTGTCGACAAAGAAAAAGATCAATATTTAGGTCATCCGACAACGACATTATTAAAGGATGGAAAAACGGTCCTCTGCGTATATCCAAAAGGACATGGTAAAGGAGCTATCGTATACAAGAAAAGTTCGGATGGTGGTAAAAGCTGGAGTGACCGAATACAAACACCAAATAACTGGGCCAGCTCCAAAGAAGTTCCAACTCTATTCCAAGTTAAAGATCAAAATGGAAAAGAACGGATCATCATGTTCTCAGGGCTGTACCCAATAAGAATGGCAACAAGCGAAAATAATGGGATAACTTGGTCAGAACTTAGCCCTATTGGAGACTTTGGTGGTATTGTGGCTATGGGAACAATGATTGAGGACTTACACAATCCTGGTCATTACCGAGCTCTTTTTCATGATGACGGAAGGTTTATAACCAAAGAACCTAAAAAACAAAACCCAGTAATTTTTACTTTGTGGAGCTCTCTATCAACTGATGGAGGAATGACTTGGGGGAAACCTCAAAACATTTATCGCTCAAGTTCTATTCATCTATGCGAACCAGGTGCAATCAGATCTCCAGATAAAAAACAGCTGGCTGTTCTTTTAAGAGAGAATTCAAGACAAAAAAATTCGTATCTAATATTATCTAAGGATGAAGGAAAGACTTGGTCGAAACCCAAAGAATTGCCGATAACGCTAACAGGAGATAGACATACTGCAAAATACCTTCCGGATGGCAGGCTTTTTATTTCTTTTCGATGCAAGACCGCGATTGGTTCAAAATTAGGTGTTGATAAAAGTCCGGTCCCTCATGAAGGCGACTGGGCAGCATGGATTGGAACATATAAGGATATAATTAAGGGAAAACCTGGTCAGTATGTCATCAAAATTGCCGATAACAAAAAAGGTTGGGATACCACATATCCCGGTGTTGAATTACTAAGTGACGGGACCATTCTTACGACGACTTATGGTCACTGGGAAACAGGGGAAGCGCCATATATAATTAGCGTAAGAATAAAATCTCAAGAGATAGATGAATTAGCCAAAGAATCCAAAATCCTTAAGATTGAGAAAAGAAGCATGAGACTCAAATAATTATAATTGTAGTTATTTCGAAAAGGAATTTTTATAACAAAATAGCTAGCTTCCTGTTGATACTTTTCTTGACCAAACTGCATTAAAACATGCAATATTTAGTTAACCGCTAAATGAAAGAATCTTACTTAAAGATAATTTTTCTGCTTTCTCTTTGTCTGAACTCACATGGAAGTCAAAACGACCATGCGAAAAACATGACGATGAGCAAAGAGCTATTCAGAAATGAAATAAAAACTCTTTTCGATAGCCAATGCTTAAAATGTCATGGAGGCGATAAAACGAAGTCCTCTTTTGATCTTAGTAGCCGAGAGGGGTTAATCGCAGGTGGAGATCTGGGTATTGCCGTAATTCCTGGCAACGCCAAAGAGAGTCCTCTCATTAACTATCTAAGACACAGCGAAGAACCCTTCATGCCACCAAAAAAAGATAAGATGCAAGAGTCATCTATTACATTAATCGAAAGATGGATAGATTTAGGAGCTGCGTACGACAGTCCACTCGTTGAAAAAACTAATGACAAAAAGGCTCCGATGAAAGTTACCGATGAAGATCGATCTTACTGGGCATACTCTCCTATAAAGAAAAGTTTCAAAAATAAAATTGATGATTTCATCAAATCTGAAGAGGTATCTCCACCCAGAATTTTAGGAAGGCGCCTTCATTTTGATCTGATCGGCTTACCACCTGACCCTGATAAGTTAGATGGTTTTGTTAATAGTTATTCCCCTAAAAATTACAAAACGCTTGTTGATGATTTGTTATCAAATCCAAAATTTGGTGAGAAGTGGGCTAGGCACTGGTTAGACGTAGCGAGGTTCGGTGAGAGCCACGGTTTCGAGCAAGATTATGATCGCAAATTTGCATTTCACTATAGGGACTTTGTTATTCGTTCCTTTAACTCCGACATGCCATATAACGAGTTCACAAAATGGCAGATAGCAGGAGATGAATTAGCTCCTGATGACCCGATGGCAATGATGGCCACAGGTTTTTTGGGCGCAGGAGTATATCCAACACAAATTACCATAAGTGAAGCTGAGAGAATTCGATACGACGCTATGGATGACATGCTTGGGACAGTAGGGACAGCAATGTTGGCAACGACCATTGCTTGCGCTCGCTGTCATGATCATAAATATGATCCAATTCCTACAGCAGATTATTATAACATGCTTTCGGCGTTTACTACGACTGTAAGGAGCGATGTGGATATTGATTTGGCGTCAATGAATCCAAAAGATAATGAAAGTCTTAGAAAAAAAGTTAACGAGGTCAGATTAAAATTAAAAAATTATGAAAAGATTGATCTTAAAAAATCATTTGAGAAATGGCATTCAAATCTGAAAAAAGACAACTTAATAAATAAAGCTAAAAGCCCATGGTCAATTTTAATCCCTGATCAAATTAAGTCCGAAGGAGGTGCTAAATTTTTAAAACAAGATGATGGTTCTTATTTAGTAACAGGTAATAATTCTGATTTTGACACTTATACATTTACTGCAAAAAATTCAGTGCAGAAAATAAGCGCCGTTTTAATTGAGGTATTGAAAGACGATTCATTAGTTAAAAAAGGTCCAGGAAGAGCCAGTAACGGTAATATAGCTCTTAGTGATCTTCGAGTAACAGCAAACGGAAAAACACTTAAGTTAATTAATCCAAGAGCAACTTTTGAGCAAACAAATCTGCCGATTTCTGCCGCCGTCGATGACAATCCAAAATCCGCCTGGGCACTAGATCCTGAATTTGGAAGGGACCACTCTGCGATTTTCGATATTAGTAGAGACTCAGATTCAAAAAAAGGTGATCAATTAGAAGTCAAACTCCATTTCAATAACAATAAGAAACATAACATTGGTAGATTTAGAATCTCGGTTACCGATAAAGAGGCCTCAACTCTTTCAATTAAAAATATAAATTCTGGCCCCGAAAAAATAGTTAAGGAAATCCAAGACGCCATTGTCTCAAATGGTGGGAAATTCGATAAATCAAATATAGGGAAAATATTAACACTTTATAAGCCTCTTGATAATCATTGGAATAAACTAACTGCTGAATTAAAAGAACTTGAATCAAAGCAAAAGAAAGAGATTACCAAAGTTATGATTTGTTCAAGTGGGAACAAAGTAAAACCCATGCGACATCACACTAGCAGCGGAAGTATTCCAGATTTCTATAAAAAAACTTATTTTTTGAATCGAGGTGATGTTAGGCAAAAAGGCGAAGTGGCTTCATTAGGATTTCTCCAAGTTTTGAGTAAGGGAACCGAAATAAAATCTAAGGGTAGGACTGCAATTGCAGAGTGGATTACTGATGTAAATAATGGGGCAGGGCACTTACTTGCTAGGGTTATCGTGAACCGTATTTGGCAACACTACTTTGGTAAAGGTATCGTCGCGACACCGAATGATTTCGGTTTCCAAGGAGAAAAACCTGCCCACCCTGAGCTGCTTGATTGGTTAGCCTTAGAGCTCATTGAAAACGGTTGGAGCCTAAAACATATTCATCGTCTGATCCTTGAAAGTAAAGCATATCAGTCACCCCGAGAGCCAAGAAGACTAGAGGCCGAAGCCATTCGAGATAATGCTCTAGTCGTATCTAACCTTCTGGATGAAACCATGTATGGTCCAGGCACTCTAAAAGAAAGCATGAACAGGCGAAGTATTTATTTTTTCATCAAAAGAAGTAAACTTGTACCAATTATGCAATTATTTGATTGGCCTGACTCTTTATCAAGTATGGGTAAAAGGTCAGTGACAACAACACCATCTCAAGCCTTAAGCTTCATTAATGATCCAAACATTAGGAAAATGTCTGTTGCATTTGCATCTAGATTAAAAAATTCTGATGATCCTGTAACTCTGGGATACAGAATAGCTTTTGGAAGAAAACCAACAAAAATTGAACTTCAAACCGGTATTGATTTTATTAAAAATCAAACAGATAGCTACTCTGGCAATAAAGAAAAAGCTCTCACGAATTACTGTGGAGCATTGATGAGTTCAAACGAATTTATTTACATCGAATGAAAAATATGGATCACTGCGGAAGAATACAAAACGTTGCCACCCGTCGAGCACTCTTGCAACGTGCAGGAGGAGGCATAGGTATGCTGGCATTAAATTCTCTCCTGAATCAGAGTTCAATCGGCTCACAAAATAATTCTATTAACCCATTAGCCTCAAAAAAACCTCACCACAAAGCTAAAGCTAAAAACGTAATATGGCTTTTCATAAACGGAGGACCAAGCCATGTAGACACTTGGGATTATAAGCCCGGGCTTGTAAAAGCAGACGGACAAAAACTCGATGGATTCGACAAAACAACTGGATTCTTCGATAATGCTGTAGGGCCACTACTGAAGTCTCCATTTGAATTTAAGCAACACGGACAAAGTGGCATGTGGGCATCTTCTTTGTTTCCTAATCTTTCAAAACACGTTGATAAAATGGCATTCATAAAGTCATTTCACACGCAATCTAACAACCATAGCCCTGCTCTTTTTATGGCCAATACGGGCGTTACAAGAATGAGTCACCCATGCGTTGGCAGTTGGGTAACTTATGGCCTCGGATCCGAAAATGAAAATCTTCCAGCATTCGTGGTGATGTCAGATCCTCTAAACAGAGGCCTACCAAAAGGTCATGCAGCTAATTGGAGTAGCGGCTTTCTTCCAGGAGCTTATCAGGGCACTTGGGTAAGATCAAAAGGTGAACCTATACCAAATTTGAAGAGAATAGGTGAATTAAGTGATCAGCAACAAAGAGCTCAACTTGATCTGATTGGAAAATTAAATAACGAACATCAAAAAAAATATCCAGAAGATCGAGAACTCACAGCTAGAATAAGAAGTTTTGAGCTTGCTTACAGAATGCAGCAGGAAGCCCCAGAATGCTTTGAAGTTGATAGTGAACCAGAGCATATTAAAAATTTATACGGTCTAAATGAAAAACGGTGCTCTCACTTTGCAAGGCAATGTCTGATGGCAAGGCGGATGGTTGAGCGCGGAGTTCGCTTTGTACAAATTTATTCTGGCGGTATGGAGAATGCAAGAAGTTGGGATGGCCATGGTAACATTAAAAAGAACCACTCACAATTTGCAGGTGAAACTGATCAACCAATTGCAGGTCTTCTTTCTGACCTTGAACAGCGTGGTCTTCTAAAAGATACTTTAGTTATTTGGGGAGGTGAATTTGGTAGACTTCCAGTCTCGCAACTTTCAGGTGGTAAACCTACTGGCAGAGATCATAATCCTCATGCAGGTTGTTATTGGTTTGCAGGTGGAGGATCTAAGGGAGGGACTTCATATGGTGAAACAGATGAAATTGGTCACAAAGCGGCAGTAGATAAAGTTGAGATCCATGATATTCATGCGACTATTCTTCATCTTTTAGGTATGGAGCACAAAAAACTCACTTACCTTCATAGTGGTCGTCGCTTCAGATTGACTGACGTTGCAGGAAACGTCATTAATGATGTGGTTGCATAAGACTGAAAGTATTATTTGTAGACTTCCTTTTAGTCAGTCCCAAAACCAATACAAGTAGGCATCAGGAGCAAAAGACATCTGTAAAAGAAAGATTACTAGACCAATAATCTGTAATAAAAAATAGATACTAAAGTGCCGCCATTTTGGAATAATTAAGCACAATAAAATAATAATCGGCACTACGAATACTGTAAAAATACCGAGTACTGAGAGATACCATCCTTGAATATTTACATGAAACAGTAATGACTCAGGAAACCCTCTAGTTCCAATCCCATCCGGCCATCCTTTGAGAGCAATCTGCATGTGAATGGCAACAGAATAGAAAATGATAATGGCAAGGGCGTAAGGCATACACGCGAATAAATACCATTTTTTCATCTACATTTATATTAGCGTTATTAGTATTTTGGGGAAAGTTTATTGATTGCTAATACCTGAAAAAAACTAGCTAAAATTGATGTACATAAAAATTTTCCTCATCTCATTAATAACAACAGCAACTATAAAGGCTGATGATTGGCCAGGTTGGTTTGGACCAGAAAAAGACGGAGTTTGGAGAGAAGACGGCATTTTAAAAAAATTCCCTGACGGTGGGCTGAATACTATTTGGAAAACTAAAATTGGTAGAGGTTACGCAGGTCCTGCCGTTGCTGATGGTAAAGTCTATATCATGGATAGACAAATGGATAAGGAGTCGAAATCTCCTGATAACCCTTTCTCAAGAGTAACAATACCTGGCAATGAAAGATTAATCTGTTTGGATGCTAAGAACGGTAAAATTCTTTGGAAAAAATCATACGACTGCCCATACTCAATTAGTTACTCAGCTGGACCTAGATCAACACCTCTAATTAATGAAAAGCTCATTTATACGATTGGAGCCGAGGGAAATCTGTTTTGTAGAGATACTGATAACGGAGAAGAAATTTGGTCAACAGACTTCAATACCGCTTTCAATGTAAAGACTCCGACTTGGGGCTTCTCTTCAAATCCTTTAATCTATGAAGACCTTCTGATATGTCTAGCGGGAGGCGAGGGGACAGTCGCAGTGGCATTTAATAAATCCAACGGTAAAGAAGTCTGGCGTTCACTGACTGCAAAGGAGCCTGGATACGCTCCACCAGTAATTATAAGTCATAACAAAAAAAACTTTCTGATTATATGGACACCTGATTCAGTGAATGCACTAAACCCAAGAACAGGCAAAGTAATTTGGACTGTTCCATGGCAACTTCGTTATGGACTAAGCGTGTCTACTCCGCAGTTAGCAGATAATATTCTTTTTCTTTCCTCATTCTACAATGGTTCAATGGCCTTGAAAATGATTCCAAATAAGGAACCAGAAATTATTTGGAAAACAGAAAAAGTAAGTGAAAAAAGAACTCAGCACCTTAACGGTATCATGAACACTGCCGTTATAACTGAAGGTCACATTTATGGTGCGTGTAGTTATGGTGAATTCCGTTGCTTGGATCTCGAAAGCGGCAAACGAATATGGGATTCACTCGATCCTGTCGGACTCAAGAGACCCTCTCGATGGGGAACAGTCTTTGTCACTCCACATGAAGATAGATTTTTTCTGTTCAGTGAAACGGGAGACTTAGCATTAGCTAAAATAGATTCAAAAGGCTATCACGAGATTAGTCGAACTCATTTGATAGAGCCTAATGGTATTGATATGAGACAACGAAAAATCGTTTGGTCTCACCCTGCTTATGCCATGAAGTCATGCTTCATTAGAAATGACACCGAATTAATCAGGGTATCTTTGGCAGAAAAATAGTTCTATAATTTATATCTTTGAGGGGTCAATAGCTTTGTAATTACCTCTAAATCTCTTAGATATATCCTTAAGAATAGCTTCTCCAATGCCTTTTACACTGATGCAATTGACCTTAGGTAACTGACCTCTATAAATCTGTTTAGCTTCTTGAAAAATAAGGTCTACGATAGCACTATTCCCTAACTTTTGACCACCCTTAGAAGTTCCTGGAGCCCCATCAGCAATTAGAAAAACAGAACTTGGTTTTTGAAGAAATGCTGCAACCAAGGCGAGATCCATTCTTGAACCGCCACTAGTGCCTGCAAGCGCCTTAATAGAATCAGGCATAATCGGAAAATACGAAATACCATTATTATCTTTTCCCTTAGCGCCCCATTCCGAAGTCCTGGTTCTATCAAATGGGCCGCCCCCTTTCTTATTAATAAAATAGGCCTTCATCCAATTTTTTGCACGAGCAATGTTACTTGCGTTAGCAACAACGGGTTGAGAATCGAAACCATCACAGTCTTTACCAAAACAAATGATACTGAAACGAACATTGGGAGATAAAGAAGACAACGTTTTAACAATCTCTCTTCTCAAAGCCGCAATGCCTTCAACTCCACAATTACTATTCATACTAGTGGAAGTATCAATTACGAGAATGATTCGATTTCCACCACCACTTGTACCAAAAAATTTGGCTCCACCACTTCCATCCCCAAAACCACCAATACCAAAACCATCTCCAAATCCACTTCCAAAAGCGAGTGATTCAGTAGGAACCGTTACGTCAGGTAATATTACAGAAGAAGCATTAGTCGCTGTAATATGTGGGGAAATCGGCCTAGAAGGTGGAGACGGCTTTTCATTCGTGACTTTTTGAGCAAAAGATTTTTTTTCAATTTGTTGGGTGGAATTCTGGGCTCCAGCTTCAACAACCATTTCAATTTGTTGATCCTCAAAATTAACAAGGACTATCAACGCAAGAATGATAAACAAGATTACGTGAAGTAATACGGCAACTCCAAGGGATAAAAATTTCGAGTTCTTTTGCCCTCCTTCGTTTATAACTGCATTTAAACTTGAATCATGATTTTCAACTATCAGTCCAGCATCAACTTTGTTAAGTGGAGATAGTTTTTTTGTTGGAGCTCGATCCATCATTTTAATTTACTCTCAAGGATTATAAATACTAATCTCTTTTAAAGAATAACTTAAAAATCACCACTTTTATTAGGAATTTTTTTAGGATTTAAGCTAATAACTCTAAATCTTTTCTTTTTATAATCTTTTAAAGACTTACAGGAACTGGCTCCATTAATTAATTGATCGTTAGTCTCATTGGACTTTACTCGGTGCTTAACATTTCCATCATCACTCAACACGTATAACTGCTTTGAATCTTTAATTGGAGCAATCGCCTCAGGGTTTAGCTTTGAGAATGGCATTATAGTTTTAGGATTCGTCTTTATATCTCCACTCCAAGAGTAGATTGACGAGTTGTCTTCACCAGAAATTGATCCAGCTATTATAAAATACATTTGATGGGCACTTGAATACTCTATCGATCGAATCCCTCTATTAGCCAAGTTTAAATAAATAGGAGCCCCTAGTTTAGGATCAGATTTTCTTAGTATAACATCCTCTATATTTTTCAAAGGAATGAGAATAGCACGATTTCCAGGTACTGGGTTTCTCATGCCTATATATAGATCCTTCCCATCAGCACTTATCGTCATCCCCTCAATATTTAGTCCGTATTCTTTGGGTGCGAGTTTTCTTCCTGAATCCTCTCCTGCTAAACCTATATTTTTTTGTAATTTTAGATCATCTAATTTTAACAATGCATCAATAAGGTTAAGACATGGTCTTCCCAATGGTCTTAATTTGTAATTTCCATTTATTTTAAGAATTTCTGTTGCAAATAATCTATACCTACTACTTCTCCACTTACCCTTTTTACTTCGACCATGAGAAGTAATCCAATAAATGATATTCCCTACACGAGTACATGCCTCTATATCTGATTCTGGATGAGATGAATCAACAACTCCGAGAAAATCATCAAGAGAAAAACTTGAAATTGGAAGACCTGGATCATCGTATGAATAAATTCTTAGATAGTTATCCTCATCATCAGCTACTAATATTGTGTCAGAATCCAAGGCAACAGCTGCTGAAGCATCACAAGCCCCTTTGAAAAATTTAACTTCTGATAAGGCGACTATCGTCAGAAAGGACCACGTAATGAAGATGCTTAAATATTTTCTGACCATAGAACTAATTTACTACTAAGTATCAACTCTTCCAATAAAGATAATACACTATTAGTAATTCTATTTATTTGATAATTTCTTTAATTCTTCAATTTGGTCTCTTATAAGAGCCGCTTTTTCAAATTCTAACTTTGAAGCCGCTTCCTGCATTTCATCCTTTAACTCACCAATAACCTGAAGCACATCAATGTCTCCATCCTTATCTGAAACAATATTCTTTGAAACCTGAGCACCTTCACTATGTATATGAAGAGACTCTTGATCTGCGCGTTTAACGCTCTCAGGAATAACGCCATGCTTTTCGTTATATTCTATCTGCCTTCTTCGCCTGTACTCAGTAATATTAACCAAACCTTCTATACTCTTTGTAAAATCATCACAAAAAAGCACAACTTTCCCATCAACATGCCTTGCCGCTCTTCCAGCAGTCTGAATAAGTGAAGTTTCACTCCTAAGATATCCCTCTTTATCTGCATCGAGTATGCACACTAGAGATACTTCTGGTAAATCCAACCCCTCTCTCAAAAGGTTAATGCCAACAAGAATATCAAATTCACCCGCCCTCAATGACCTGAGTATCTCAACTCTTTCAATGGCTCCTATATCACTGTGCAGATATCTAACCTTAAAATCTAAATCTCTTAAATAGTCTGTAAGATCCTCTGCAGTTTTTTTTGTTAGAGTCGTTACAAGAACACGGTTTCCTGAATCAGCAACCCCCCTGCAAAGGTCAATAGTTTCATCTATCTGTCCTTTCAAAGGTTTAATCTCTACTAACGGGTCAAGCAGGCCTGTAGGACGAATAATTTGTTCAACTACGAGATCTTTACCTTTTTCTGAAACATTAAATTTTCCAACGCTTTGAGAAGAACCAGAAATGCGAGGTACAATTTTTGGTAACGCCTTAGCTTTACCTTTTTGTTTAGCCTGACGCGGTATGTAGGTATCATTACCAACTTTACTATTTTCTATTTCAAATCGCGCAGGTGTTGCGCTCACATAAACCCTTTGACCAGTTAGACTCATGAACTCGTCGAACTTAAGTGGCCTGTTATCTAAAGCACTAGGCAGCCTAAAACCATAATCCACTAATGTTGTTTTCCTAGATTTATCACCTTCATACATTCCGCCTACTTGTGGAACAGTGGCATGAGATTCATCGATTATTGTCAAAAAATCATCAGGGAAAAAATCTAATAAGGTTGAGGGCCTTGATCCAGGATCCCTTGAACTTAGATGTCTAGAGTAATTTTCTATTCCCTGGCAAAAACCCATTTCTTGCATCATTTCGATGTCATATTCCGTTCTTTGTCTAATTCGCTGTGCCTCTATATACTTTTTATTTTTCTCAAAGTATGCGACCTGATCTTCAAGTTCTTTTCTTATCTCTTTAATAGCTTTCGCCATTTTTTCTGCTGGCGTAACAAACTGCTTGGCAGGATAAAAATTATAACTTTCAATTTTCGCTGAAACATTCCCAGTCAAAGGATCAAATATGGATAATCTATCTATTTCATCTCCAAAAAATTCGACTCTAATGGCCTCATTTTCTAGGTAAGCAGGAATAATATCAACGACATCTCCTCGAGAACGAAATTGGCCACGAGCAAATGCAACGTCATTTCTTTCATAAAGCATTTCAACAAGCTTAGTTAATAATTGATCCCTTTCCATTTGCATTCCAACATGAACAGGACACATCATTTCTTTATAATCATCTGGAGATCCTAATCCATAAATACAGGAAACACTTGCCACTACTAAGACGTCTTCTCTCGTAAGAAGAGACCCCATTGAAGAAAGCCGCAACCTCTCTATCTCATCATTAATTGAAGAGTCTTTTTCGATATATGTGTCACTCCTAGGGATGTATGCTTCGGGCTGGTAATAGTCAAAATATGAAACGAAATACTCAACGGCATTTTTTGGGAAAAAGTTTTTAAACTCTGAATAGAGTTGGGCTGCCAATGTCTTATTATGTGACATGACTAATGTTGGTTTGCCAATTTCAGCAAGGACATTAGCCATAGTAAAAGTTTTCCCAGAACCAGTAACACCAAGAAGTGTTTGGTGTTTATTGCCAGAGCATAATGACTTTACTAATTTGTCAATAGCTTGCCTTTGATCACCACGTGGCTCGTAATCAGATTGTAAATGAAAACAGGACGCCATCTTGGTTGACTAAACCCGCATTTCGATATTTAACAAAACAATTCAACTACCTATTAAATCAAAGAGATTAATTTTCAGAATTGTGATTCTCATTGGATACTTCTAAATCCCACCTGTCTCCACACCCTGAACACCGATAAGCAACCCAATCGCCACCAGAGAAGCCAAATTCAGGTTCCGGCGTCATAAGATAGGCCTTTTGGCCACAATCAACACATGTAATTGTTTCTGGAATATCCATTGCCTTTATACCGAT
>CEQX01053397.1_pt1 | contig 13430 bp, 13 predicted proteins | sample 356261 | NCBI WGS metagenome assembly CEQX01 (sample SAMEA2621076, study PRJEB7988) | marine metagenome | isolation source: saline water (ENVO:00002010), including | reverse complement strand
AAATTATTAGAAACTTTCTTGTCATAATGATTATCAATTTCTATTTACTTAATTAAATTTACTTAATTTATAATGAAGCAATATCACGATTTACTTAGAAGAATTTTAAAAAATGGTGAAAAGAAATCTGATAGGACCGGGACTGGAACTATTAGTATCTTTGGCCATCAAATGAGATTCAATTTAGATGAAGGTTTTCCATGTCTGACAACTAAAAAATTACACTTAAGATCAATAATCTATGAACTACTTTGGTTTCTTAAAGGAGATAACAATATAAAATATCTTAACGATAACGGTGTTAAAATATGGGATGAGTGGGCAGATAAAGATGGAAATTTAGGTCCAGTTTATGGTGTTCAGTGGAGAAAATGGAAAGATGAAAATGGCGATCTTCATGATCAGATTGAGACTTTGATAAAAAATTTAAAAAATAATCCTCATTCCAGGAGACATATAATTAGTGCCTGGAATGTTCCTCATATTGAGAATATGGCATTACCTCCTTGTCATACAATTTTTCAATTTTATGTTAATGATAATAAACTTTCATGCCAGTTGTACCAAAGGAGCGCTGATGTGTTTTTAGGTGTGCCATTTAATATTGCTTCCTATTCTCTCCTTACAATGATGATAGCTCAAGTTTGTAATTTCAAATTAGGTGACTTCATTCATACATTTGGTGATGCTCATATTTATTTAAATCATATCGATCAGGTTAATCTTCAACTTAAGAGAGATTTTTATCCACTTCCAAAGATGAAAATTAATTCTAATGTAAATGATATCTTTTCATTTAAGTATGATGATTTTGAACTTTTAAATTATGAATCACATCCTCACATAAAAGGTCAAGTTTCTATTTAGTATTTATTAACACTATATTTGCTCCTTAAAAAAACAAAAGGTTTTTATTAAAATATCATCTAATACGATATGAGAAAATCATTTTTTATTTTATTTTTTTTCGTCAATCAGCTTTTTTCTCAAAGTGAAAGATATCTGGACTTAGATCTTTCTCAATGTATTGAGATTGCTTTAGAAAATAATTTACAATTAAAAAGAAGTATAATTAATCAAGAATTACAGAGAATTGGTTATTCTCAATCAATTCTGCAACAAACACCATCACTAAATATATTTTCCAATTACGGTAACAACTGGGGAAGGTCAGTTGATCCAACAACAAATACTTTCATTGCAAATAGCTCTAATTATTCAGGTGTTGGCGTACAGTCAAGTCTAAATTTATTTTCGGGTTTTTCTGTAAGAAATAATATTAAGAAATCTAAAACATTACTTCAGAAAAGTGTTTTCGATTTAGAGAATACAACTAATAATGTTATGCTAAGTGTTGTTAGCTCATATCTAAATGTTTTGTTAGCACTTGACAGATTAGATAATGCTAGATTTCAATTAAATTCTACACAAGAACAGCTGTCAAGGATATCTAAATTAGTTGATGCTGGTTCAATTCCTGTAACTAATAAATTAAATTTAGATGCTCAGCTTGCAGGTGATGAATTGAGTTTAATTCAACAAGAAAATGGTTACAGATTATCAATTTTACAATTAAAACAGATTTTACTTTTAGAGACAAGGAAGGAGATTAGAGTTTCAAGGCCTGATTTGGACATGATACCATCAACTGTTATTGGATCTAATTCAGAAGAAATTTATGAAATTGCTATTGGTCTCTTACCTGAAATTAAGAGTGCTGAAAAAAATGCTGAATCAAGTTTGTATGATCTTAGAATATCTAGGAGCGGTAGGTACCCAACAATATCCGTTTCATCTAATTTTAATTCAAATTATTCAAGTTATGCGAATAGAGAAAGACAATTTTATGATGGTTTTTCAATGGAGCCCACAACAATTGGGTATTTAACAAATGACCCAATACAAACAGTTTCATCTCTCTCGCTAGTGCCTAACGTTATCGGTTCTGATAAAAATTTTACTTTATTAGAGCAATGGAAGGATTATCTAAGTAAATCATTATCATTCTCAATATCTATACCACTCTTTAACAGATATCAGGTTTCCGGAAATATTAAAAGAGCTAAATTAAATAAAGAGCTTGCTGACATAAATGTCATAGAAGCCAAAAATCAAGTAAGACAAACAATTGAAAGCTCGTACAATGATGCGTTAGCTGCATCTAAAACATACAATGCATCAATTAAGCAGGTTAGAGCACTTGAAGAGTCATTTAGAATAATAAAAAGTCAATATGATTTAGGTTCTGTTAATTATACCGAGTATCAAATTGCAAATAATAATCTCGTAAGAGCAAAAAATGATTTAATTTCGTCTAGGTACGATTATATATTTAAAGTAAAAGTGTTGGACTTTTATCAAGGAAAAGAATTAAATTTTTAATATGAAGAATAAAGCGTTAATTATAATTGGTTCTCTCATTGTCTTAGGTGTCGGGGCAATACTAATTGGTAGGCAGTTCGGTTGGATAGGAGGGGTCAAACCTATTGAAGTTCAAACTATATCTATTAAAAAAGGAAAAATAACAGAACTTGTTACTGCATCAGGTGAAATTCAACCCGAGGTAGAAGTAAGAGTCAGCCCTGAGGTACCTGGTGAAATTATTGAGTTAAATATAATGGAGGGAGATTTTGTTGATGAGGGTAAACTTCTAGTTAAAATAAGGCCTGATAATTTTATTAATGCATTAGAAAGAGCTAAAGCAAATTATAATCAAGTTAGAGCAAATCTTTCTAGTTCAAAATCAAATTTATCAAGGTCAGAAGCACAGTTTTTAAGGTCACAGCTTGAATTTAAAAGACAAAAATCTTTATTTGATCAAAATGTAATATCAGATTCTGAATATGAGATTGCTGAAACGAATTTTAAAGTTTCAGAACAAGATCTAGAATCAAGTAAACAAAGTGTAAAAGCTAGTGAGTATGTTGTGAAAAGTGCTAAGGCTACTGTTGATGAATCAGAAGAGAATTTAAGAAAGACAAGTATTATTGCACCAATGACAGGAACAGTTTCATTACTTAGTGTTGAGTTAGGAGAAAGGGTTGTTGGAACCTCACAAATGGCTGGAACCGAGTTGTTAAGAATAGCTGATCTTTCAATTATGGAAGTTAGAGTTGATGTAAATGAAAATGATATAGTCAGGGTAGAAATTGGAGATACAACAAATATTGATGTAGATGCATACAATATATATGATATGGTTTTTAAAGGTGTAGTAACTGAAATTGCAAGTACTGCAAATCCCAAACCATCACCTGATGCAGTTACAGAGTTTAAAGTTAAGATTAGGGTGATTAATGAATCATTTAGTGATTTAGTTGAAAATGAGGGTATTAAAAATCCTTTTAAACCGGGAATGACTGCAAGTGTCGAAATAATTACTCAAGAAAAAAATGATATATTGGTTGTGCCAATATCGTCAGTGACTACTAAGACAGAAAAAGATAGTTTAGGTGTTGAGTCTATAAAACAAGTTGTTTTTATTAAGGAGGGTGACAAAGCAAAAATGGTAGAAGTTGAAACTGGAATTAGTGATTTTGAGAATATAGAGATTATTTCTGGTCTTAAAGATGACGTAGATGTAATAAAGGGCCCTTACATTGCAATTTCACAAAAGTTAAAAGATGGTACAATTATTAAGATCAAGAAAGACGAGAAGAGAGGTGGTAAGTCTAATTCTAGAGAGGCCTCTATTTCTGTAGAAGTAGGATCATAAAACATTTCATTTTATTTATTTTTTTTAAATCTATTGTTATTATTTTTGCGAAAAATAAACTTTATAATAAATGGATTTATTTGAAAAAATTCTGAAAGATAAGGGTCCTCTTGGTACCTATTCTCACATCGATGATAATTATTATATGTTCCCCATGTTAGAGGGTGAAATAGGTCCTAGAATGACTTTTAAGGGACAAAACGTATTAAACTGGAGCCTGAATAATTATTTAGGTTTAGCCAATCATCCTGAGGTAAGAAAAACCGATGCAGAAGCCGCTAAGGAATGGGGTTTATCCTACCCAATGGGTGCAAGAATGATGTCAGGAAACTCAGTTCATCATGAAAAATTAGAAAAAGAATTATCAGAATTTGTCCATAAAGAAGATTCTATACTTCTCAATTATGGTTATCAAGGAGTCTTGTCTATAGTTGATTCACTTCTTGACAGAAAAGATGTTGTTGTTTATGACTCCGAGTGTCACGCTTGTATTATAGATGGATTAAGAATGCATATTGGAAAAAGGTTTGTTTATCCACATAATGATATTGATAATTTAAAGAGTCAGCTAGATAGAGCTACTAAAATAGCTAATGAAACAGGTGGAGGAATTTTAGTTATCACCGAAGGCGTTTTTGGTATGTCTGGAAATATGGGTGATTTATCTTCTATTGTTGAACTGAAGAAGAAATATAATTTTAGGTTATTGGTTGATGATGCTCATGGTTTCGGAACAATGGGTAAGACAGGGGCAGGATCAGGTGAGGAACAAGGTGTTCAGGATGGTATAGACTTATTCTTTTCAACTTTTGCAAAGTCTATGGCTAGCATAGGAGCTTTTGTTTCAGGTAATGCAGACATTATAGATAATTTAAGATATAAGTTAAGATCTCAAATTTTTGCTAAATCACTTCCTATGCCTCTAGTAATTGGAAATTTGAAAAGACTTGAACTATTGAGATCAAACCCTGAGTTTAAAAATAAATTGTGGGAGGTTGTTGATGCAATTCAAAATGGATTAAAGGATAGTGGATTCAATATTGGTACTACTCAGTCCCCAGTAACGCCTGTAATTTTAAAAGGTGATGTTTATGAATGCACTAATTTAATTAAAGATCTTAGATCTGAGTATAGTATATTTTGCTCTGGAGTGATATATCCTGTTGTACCAAAAGGTGTAATTATGTTAAGAATTATACCAACGGCTTCACATACTATTGATGATGTAAATGAGACTATCGAAGCCTTTAAAGAAGTGAAATTAAAGCTTGATGATGGTTTTTATCAGAAAATGGGTGAAAAAGGTGCTATTTTGACGTAATTTTTCCAAAAAACCTTTAAATCTTCTAGATTTTACGATTTTTTATATAAATTGTCTCAGTACTATTTTTAATTTAAATTTTTATACAATGAGTAGATACGATGAATTAACTGGCTTAGTTGAAAGTTTGGGAGGCGACTTCGCTAAATTTTATGATAAAGGAAATAAAGCTGCAGGAACTAGAGTAAGAAAGGGAATGCAAGCTTTAAAAGTTTGGGCTCAAGACGTAAGAAAAGAAGTCCAATCTAAAAAGAATTCAATGTAATTTTTTTTTAAAAAATTATTTAAAAGGTGACTTTTTAAGTCACCTTTTTTATTTCAATTTTTTAAGATAATTATAAAGTTTTTTTAATCTGTATTCAATATCAAATTCATTATCAGACATTAAAACCATTTCAAATAAATTTTTATCAGATCTAATAAAACCTATTCTGCATTTTGAGTATGATCTTATTAAAATATTTTCCATTTCAGGGCTAACTATTAAGTCTGGATAAATTAAAAAATCATACTCTTGAAATATAAATAGATTTACATTATTATTTTTCCAACTTCCAAAAGTACTTATTTCGTCAACTTTAAATGTCTTAAAGTATCTATTATCAGCATTTTTCTTTTGAATTGCAGGTAATAAATCAACTCTTTTCCCATCTTTTTTTAAACTGCTAACAAAGTTATTAACAGCTCTTTGTTTATTTTCATCTATATATGTATAAAGTACACCAATATTCTTTGAGTTGGAATAACTTGTAGAAGCTCTATTTATTTTGAATCTTCTTTTTTTTAAATTGTTAATACTTTTAAGAATAATATTCATAATAAAGAGATAAATTTATTTTCTGATATTAATTGAATTCCCAATTCTTCAGCTTTTAATTTCTTTTTTGGTCCCATTTTTTCACCAGCTATTAAGTAATTTGTATTTTTTGATATCGATTTAACAACTTTTCCACCATTACTTTTTATTTCTTTTTCTATACTGTCTCTTGAAAAGTTTAAAAATTTACCTGAAACTACAAAAGTTAAACCATTTAATTTATTTGATTTTAATTCTTTTCTTTTATCATCAACTTTTAGATTGAGACCATAACCTTTTAAATTTTCTACAATATCTATGTTTTTACTATCGGAAAAGTATTCTGAAATGCTTTCTGCTATTTTATCTCCTACCTCATCAACTGATATAATTTCGTCATAAGTTGCGTTAATTAGTTTATCAATGCTTTTAAAATGATCACTTATTTTTTCTGCTGTAGTTTTACCAATATATCTTATCCCAAGACCAAAAAGAATTGATGAAAAAGGTTTTTCTTTTGATTTTTTGATGCTTTCTAAAATATTATTACATGATTTTTCTTTTAGTGATCTGTATTTTTCATCATCATTAGTTTGAAATTCCAAACCAATAATATCATCATATTTTATTTTGTATAAATCTGAGAGATTTAATATTATATTTTTTTCAATTAAACCTTTAATAGTCTCAGGCCCTAAAAATTCTATATCCATAGCATTTTTACTTATAAAGTGTTCAATTCTACCACAAATCTGAGGTTTACATTTTAGCTTATTTGTACAATAGTGGTTGGCTTGTCCATCTAAAATAGTTAAATCAGATCCACATGCAGGGCAAGTATCTACATATGTAAATTCTTTTGATGATGGTTCCCTTTCATTTAAATCAACTCCTGTAATTTTTGGTATAATTTCACCACCTTTTTCAATAAATACTGTATCGTTAATTCTAACATCTAATCTTTCTATTTCATTTGCATTATGAAGTGATGCTCTTTTTACGATTGATCCTCCAATTTGAACTGGAGATAAAATTGCAACAGGGGTTATTGCTCCAGTTCTACCAACTTGAAAGATTATATTTTTAACTTTTGTTTTTTTACTTTCAGCTTTATATTTAAATGCTATTGCCCATCTTGGACTTTTGCTAGTATTACCAAGCTTTTGCTGTGAATATAAATCATTAACTTTTATAACTATTCCGTCCGTCTCTACATCAAGCTTATGTCTTAGATAGTCCCATTTTTGAATATAATTTTTTACTTCCTTGATATCCATACATTTTTTATAAGTTTCAGGGACATTAAATCCAATAGATTTAAGAAAAATTAAACCTTCTTCTTGAGTTTTTATATTTTCTTTTTCAGTAATTAATGAATAGATATAGCAGTTTATTCTTCTTTTGGCTACCTCTTTTGAATCTTGCATTTTAAGAGAACCAGATGCAGTATTTCTTGGGTTGGAAAATAGGGATTCATCTTTTAATTTTTTTTTATTGTTTAATATTTCAAAATTTTTTTTAGAAATAAAAGCTTCTCCTCTAACTTCTATGTCTTGATTTTTCTTGTTTAGCTTAAGAGGTATTGTTTTAATAGTTTTAACGTTATTTGAAATATTATCTCCATTGTAGCCATCACCTCTAGTAATTGACATTTTGAATTTACTATTTTCATATCTTATACTAAGTGCAACTCCATCATATTTCAGTTCACATAAGTATTCAACTTTATCTGTATTTAGATTTTTTTTTACTCTTTTATCAAAATCATTTAATTCTTCGTCAGAGTAAGTGTTTGATAGAGAAAGCATTGGAATTGAGTGTTTAACTGTCTCAAAGTTTTTCGTTATTGTGCCACCAACTTTTTGACTTGGAGAATTATTAGATTTGAATTCAGGGTACTCATTTTCTAACTCTATTAATTCATTTAGTAAATTATCATATTCATAATCTGATATTCTACTTTCATGCTCATCATAGTATAAAATATTATGATGATTTATTTCATCTCTTAAGTCCTTTATTTTTTTTTTTGCGAATTCTCTGTTCATATTATCTGCTGATAATATAAGATTAATTGAATTATTTTTAAACTTTAATTTCTATTTTTTTCCTGAATATATCTAACAATTTTAGTTGATACAGACCTTGGCAAAATTCTATTTAAAAAAACAATAAATTTATTTATAAATCCAGGAATTGAGATAGTTATATTATCCTTTAAAGATTCATACCCCAGTTTTGCAACTTTTTTAGGGCATGCAGTATTAAAATGAATTTTATTTTTTTTACTAGACACGTTTTTTTGAAAATTTGTCTTTGTCTGTCCAGGACAAAGTACTGAGATACATATATTTTTATCACTTACCTCATTCGCAATTGCCTCTGTAAAATGTAAAATATATGCTTTTGTAGCATAATAAAGTGACATTAAAGGGCCAGCTTGAAAAGCAGCAACTGAAGATACGTTTAGAATTTTGCCCTCATTTTTTTTAACCATATCATTTAGAAATAATTTTGTTAAATGGGTTGTATTTAATACATGTAGGTTAATCATCTTTTCATCCGTATCCCAATCTGTATCGTGAAATTTTCCAAATCTGCCAAAACCAGCATTATTAATTAAAATATCAATATTTTCTGACTTAAGTTTATTATAAATTTTTTCTGGAGATTTTATCAAAGATAAATCTTCATGAATATATTCATGATTATTTGGCTTAAGATAATCTTTTATTTCATCAAGATTACTTTGATTTTTATCAACTATAAAAACCTTATAATTATCTTTTATTAAAAGTTTTACAAATTCCAGACCAATGCCACTGGCACCACCTGTAACAACAGATGTTTTCATCATAATTTAATAAGTTCATCACATAGCAGTTCAAATACTTCTTTTGAATGCGTTGGAAAGTTAGCAATTCTTATTTGATTTTTAGAAGATCCATAACCTTTTCCGACTATTAAATTCTTTCTTTTTAATCCATCAATAAATAGATCATTATCTTTTTGAGTATTAGAAACAATTACTGTTTTTGATCTGATATTTTTATCATTTACGTAACATGAAAGGTTTTGATGTTTTTTTATTGTATTGTAAAGAAGTGAAGACTTGTATATTGTATCTCTTCTGATATTATCAATTCCTATTTTAATCATATCTTCCGTTACCTTAGAAAGAAGATAAATTGCAAGAACATTAGGTGTTTCTGGAGTTTGACATTTTAAAGACATTTCATGAATTCTATGTAGAGAATGATAAGTACCTGTCTTTTTAGACTTTCTTAATTCATTATGTCTATCTAGACATCTATTATTATAAACCCAAACACCTAAGCCAGATGGTAGTCCAAAACATTTTTGTACAGAAAAATAAAATGTATCGACATCTTTAATATTAAAGGGTAGGGATGGAATTCCACTCACACAGTCTAATAAGATAAATGACTCTTTAAATTTATTTCTAATTTCTGAAATTTTATTAGAGGGACACATGATACCTGTGCTTGTCTCATTAAGAGTTAACGCAATAATTTCACTATCATTTTCAATATCATCTATATTGTATTCTTCATTATCAAATATATATTTTGTTGCATTTATTCCTGATTCTACTGCAAAATTGTAAAACTTTTTAGAGAAAGATCCATTTACTAAATGGACAGAATTATTTAAAATTAAATTATTAATTAATCTTTCCCATATTTCATTTGCTGATGATAAAAATCCTATATTATAATCATCTGGTATCTTTAGTAGTGTTTTTAAATTGAATGTACATTCTTCATATATTTTTTTAAATTCATTACTTCTATGAGATATTGAATAAATATTGTCTTTTAATCCTTTTTTTAAATGGTCACTTACAGTGTAGAAAAGTTCAGAAGGTCCTGGAGTAAAGAAAATTTTTTTCATATTAAAATCAATATAAAACTCTAATTTTTATTGTTTCATTTATCTTTTTAAGACTATTCACAACTTCCTTATTATATTCTCTATCAATATCAGTTATCACATATCCAATATTATTTAAAGTTTTAAGGTACTGTCCTTTTATGTTTATGCCGTAATCTGATATAATTTTATTTATTTCAAGCATAACACCAGTCTGATTTTTATGTATATGAATCAGTCTATGTGAATCCATCTGCTCTGGTAACGATAATTGAGGAAAGTTTACAGAATTTGATGTGTTACCAGAGTTTATAAAGTCGATTATTTTTTCTGGAACATAACTTCCAATATTTTTTTGAGCTTCTTTTGTACTTCCACCTATATGGGGAGATAAAATTATATTTTTTAAGCCTTTAAGAGCTGAGTCAAATTTTTCATCATTATTTAGTGGCTCAGATGGAAATACATCAAGTGCTGCTCCCATCAGTTTCTCACTTTCTATGTTTTTTTTTAAAGCCTTGATGTCAATAATGTTACCTCTGCTATAATTAATAAGAATAGCATTTTTTTTCATAAGATCAAATTCTTTGTAACTAATCAAATTAGTATTTTCTATTCTACCATCAACATGTAATGATACTATATCTGACTTCATTAGTAATTCCTTGAGTGACTGCAGTTTTTTTGCGTTTCCAAGAGACAATTTATCTATTATATCATAGTATAATACTTTCATTCCGATCGACTCACAGATAACAGATAACTGAGATCCAATATTTCCGTAACCTATTATTCCAATTGTTTTATTTCTTATTTCATAACTACCAATGGAATCTTTCTTCCAAATTCCGTTGTGCATCTCGTTAGATTTTTCAACTATTTTTCTAGTTAAATTTATTATTTGACCTATTACAATTTCTACAACTGATCTTGTATTACTAAAAGGAGCATTAAAAATAATAATTCCAGAGTTTGCGCATGACTCTAATTTAATTTGATTAGTGCCTATACAAAATGCACCGATGCACATCAGCCTTTTCCCAGCTTTTATAACTTTATCTGTTATGTTTGTTTTAGAGCGAATCCCAAGAATGGATACGTCATTAATTTTTTTAATAAGCTCCTCTTCATCCATACTACCTTCATAGGTTTCAACCGAGTAACCCTCATTCTTAAATAATTTAATAGCCACATCATCTACCTTTTCAAGAAGAAGAACTTTTATTTTATTTTTTGGGTAAGAAAACTTTTTCATACTAAAATATTAATAAACTCATTAAATGATTTAAGAGAATAATCAGCGTACTTAACTAATGCTTTTCTCTCCTTATTTTCAATAAATAAATAAAAAAAATCAGCATGACCTTCTTTTTTAATTTCATAGTCAGTATATCCATCTCCAATCACATGTACGTTGCCAACTAGATTAAGATTTTTAATAATATTTACTTTTCCAAGGTCGGAAGATAGTGGATTTGCTTTTTCAAACCCAGTAATATTATCAAATTCATCGAAAGTAAAATTATTTCCAAAAATATTTTCTTTCTTAATATTAAAATCCATAACTATTGGCTCAATAATATCAAGAAATCCACTTGACAATATATAAATATTATCTGAGTGCTTTTTTAAGAACTGTTTATTCTCTTTAAATGATTTAGAAACTCTATTTTTCAAAAACTCAATGGTCATTTCTAAACACTTTTTATTTGAATCAAATAATTCTATTCTTCTGGTCAACGATTCTTTAAATGAAATCTTTCCCTCCATTCCATCATTAGTTATATTAGCTATTTTATCGACGAATTTATCCTCTTTTCCGAAAGAGAATTTAGCTAAAACATCTAAAGATTCGTCTTTAATAAATGTCGAATCAAAATCTATTATAAAATGATTCATTTATTTTGATACTTATCTAATATTTTTTTTACTAGATTATGTCTTAATACGTCTGAACTGTCAAGGAATGTGAAATGGATACCTTTTATTCCCTCTAATCTTTTTTTTGCATCTATTAATCCAGATGACTGATTCTTTTTAAGATCAATCTGGGATATATCACCTGTAACAATCATTTTTGAATTTTTTCCTAGTCTTGTTAAGAACATTTTAAGCTGTGATTCTGTAGTATTTTGAGCCTCATCAAGAAGAATAAAAGCATCTTTGAGAGTCCTTCCCCTCATATATGCTAGTGGAGCGATCTCAATAGTTTTATTTTCAATAAATTTTTTCATTTTTGATATAGGAATCATATCCTCTAATGCATCATATATTGGTTTAAGGTAAGGATCAATTTTATCTTGAAGATCACCAGGAAGAAAACCTAAATTTTCCCCAGCCTCTACCACTGGTCTAGTAATAATTATTTTTTTTACTTTTTTTTCTTTGAGTGCCTTTACTCCTAAAGCAACACTAACATAAGTTTTTCCAGTTCCTGCAGGACCAATGACAAATAATAGGTCATTTTTATTATGTTGTTCTAAAATATTTTTCTGATTTGATGTTTTTGCAATTATATTTCTTCCATTTGTACCAAAAAGTATTGATTCGTTCTCTTCATTACTAAATCCATTCTCAATATGATTTTTAATTGTTTTATTATCTAAGTTTCCAAATTTATTGAAATGTGAGACTAATGAATTAATAATTTTTTCAACTTCAATTAATTGTAAGGCATTACCTTTAATTGAAATTTTATTTCCTCTAGAAACTATTTTTGTATCAGGGAAAGCAGATTCAATCTCTTGAATATTCTTATTTTTTACTCCTAAAAAACTAACAAGTTCAATATCGCTAAGATCTATAATTTTTTCTGTCAAAATTTATTATATCTTTTTTTGATGCAAATTTAAAAATTATTCAATTTGCTTATGCCATTAATTACCTTTATTTCTGATTTTGGATGGACAGATCATTATGTTGGTTCTGTAAAAGCATCGATTCTAAAGCATAATACAAATATTCAAGTTGTTGACATATCTCATGATATTAAAAAGTATGATATATCTCATGCTGCTTATGTTTTTAAGAATGTATATAATGAATTTCCTAAAGGTACAATTCATATTATTGCAGTTAATGATTGTGATGGAAATAATGATATGATATTATATGAATTAAATAATCAATTTATTATCACTTTTGATTCAGGTATTTTGAGTTTAATTGATGATAGAGATATTGTTAGCGTCACAAAGCTAGATGTTAATCTAAATAATTCATTTTCTGAAAAATTTATGGGAGAGATAGCTTCAAAGCTTGCCTCTGGAATAAATTATACTACTCTTGGAATTCCTAAAAATGATATCAAAAGTTTTATGAATGTTGAGGTATCGGTGACTCAAAATAAAATTATTGGATATTCTATGAGAATTGATCATTATGGTAATATTATAACAAATATCACGAAATCTGATTTTAATAGAGTTTTAGAAAAAAACTCAGGATCTTTTGAAATTAATCTAGGTGTTGATAAAATATGTGAGCTATCAAAATCCTATAATGATGTTAATATTGCAGATCTTTTCGCTTTATTTAATTTTAATGAATATTTAGAAATAGGGATGAATAAAGGTAGTGCCTCAGACCTCTTAGGTATAAAGAATCATACTCCGATTACAATTAATTTTTTATAGTAAATATTGTATTTTTGCTCTCCTTGCCAAAGTGGCGGAACTGGTAGACGCGCACGATTCAAAATCGTG
>CEQX01135770.1_pt1 | contig 13455 bp, 8 predicted proteins | sample 356261 | NCBI WGS metagenome assembly CEQX01 (sample SAMEA2621076, study PRJEB7988) | marine metagenome | isolation source: saline water (ENVO:00002010), including | reverse complement strand
TTGGAAGCAGGCAGCCGCATTCGCTTGATGCCCGGCCTCGTCGGTGGACGTGCTTGTTGAATTCCATGGGCGCTCCTTGGACAGTCGTGGAAGAGGAACACCTCATTGAGAGTCTTGAACTCAACTGCGACATCGTGTCCATTGCAAACGCCCTCGGGCGCTCTCCTCCAGCGGTTGGTTTGAAGATCATCCACCTTTATCAAAAAGGTCGCTTGGTCGTGATGTCTGAACCCACTTACGAGGCATGGGTGCACCGAAGAAGCCAATGAAAGGTTCAAAACAGGATGCACGGTCGCGGACATCGGAGAGAGAACTATGGTTGAACTCGTTGACTACAAGTGCGCCGTCTGTGGAAGCCTCGAATCGTTTCACCGAGAGCGAAACGGTATCAGCTGCAAAGCCTGCGGCTCCCGCATCTTCATGAAACTCCGCCGCCACGGCACCAAGCGCTTGAACGCCGAGTGAACAAAGCCACTCGCAGAGTTCAAAGACCATGGTCCGGTCTACCGTAGCATGACCGTCTGGCTTGAGCAATACAAGCCCGTCCTGTTCGACGACCTCCTTACATCCTCGAACGTCATTGATGCTTTGAAGCATCTTTCACTGCAAGCCAATCCACCCCATCTTTTGCTCTCTGGACCCACGGGTTGCGGGAAAACAGCAGCGCTCCAACTCGTTTGCCGCCAGGTGTTGGGCCCTTCATGGCGCTCGACGACCCACATTCTTCAAGCCAGAGATCTGGACAAAACCTCAGGGGCCATGGCCAAGTTTGAGGCGTTCCTGCGACCTGAAGGCGCCGGTTCGGAAGACACACTCGCCGGACGAACCAGCCTGGATGCCTTTGACCACAACATCAGCGCTTCTTCCAACACATCACCGCCGCCTGCGGGCGAGGAATCGTCCTCTCCAAAGGCAGGCACCTTCGCTGCCGTTTCACGCATCATCATCATTGAGGACGCGGATTACTTGGGCCACGCCCGCCAATCGTACTTGCGTAGGATGATGGAGGAGAGCAGTCGCAGCGCCCGCTTTATTTTCACCACCCACACTCCTTCGCGAATCATTGAGGCTCTGCGAAGCCGAACACAACACGTTCGCATGCCCTCCCTTTCTCGGCTCATGATTGAGCAACGCTTGGAGGCCATCAGCCAGTTGGAATCTTTGGACCCAACGGTTGGAGTCTTGGGCGACATCGCTCACGTGGCCAACGGAAACCTCCGAAAAGCCATCTTCACCCTCCAACTTCTCGCTCAGCGTTCGTTGCTGAATGACCGAAAAAACATCCAACTCTTGATGGCCAACAGCAGCCGAAGGGAGATCCAACTGGTTCTCGAGGAAGCACTCCGTGGTCGTGTTCACGATTGGAAATGGGAAAAGCAAGGCGAAAAGAACACCCGCGTTCTCAAAGGGGCGATGGGGGCTTTGGATCAGATGATGAACAACCATGATTTGGACGGACGAGGTGTCGTAGATCGGCTCCACCATTTTCTCGTCGCAGGCCGCACCCATTACCCCGACGACCTCCTTTCAGAATTGCTGAACGCTGTCTCGAGATGCGACATGAGGTTGCAACGCTCAGCTCAACAACGCATTCAATTGGAGGAACTCCTCCACTGCATTGCAGAAATCGGACAAGTCCACCTTGGTCGTTCTGCATCGCAAGCGTCATGAAAGGTCGCACATCAGCATCCGATGGGCGTGTAGCACAGCTGGATAATGCACCGGCCTCCTAAGCCGGAGATCGCGGGTTCGAATCCTGCCACGCCCGCCAGTTCTTGGACAAGAGCCATAATCAGGGCCATGCACCCATCGGTTGGGGATGACATGGCGGAGGACCCATCGGATGCAGCGAGTGCACTCCCTGATCCGTACGGCCATGGGTTCGCACGAACCGAAAATCCACTGGAACGGACCGTTGAGAAATGGCAACATCAAGAGAAATTACGGATGCGTTTCGGCCGCGCAGCGAGGCATCCTCTCTCGATGGCGATTCGCCTCCTCTTTGGTGCAAGCGTAGCCATCGTCGCTCTTCTATCGGTGATTATTCCTTCACTGGCGCCTCCAAACCCAGGCTACGTGATGTTGTTTTGGCTGTTCCCACTTTTGGTGACAACAGCTCCCCCTCTTTTTGCTGGGGAGGCCATGTGGCAATCCATTCAAGCGCGTATTTCACTGCGTGAAATTGACGACGAGACATCTGGCGGAAAACTCTCTTTACGCTCTCAACCCGGTATGGACCGCATCCTCGAGGGGCTGACCGATGTCCGCCGGCACAACACGGTGAACAGTTTGCTCGCCATCAGTGCCGTTTCTCTCCTCGGATTGGGCACTGTCATTCGACAAGATTCCTTGGTTTGGAACCTTTCGTTTTTGGTGTCCATGACCTTGGGCTTCGCCCATTCCTTCCATTCGTTCTTCACCTCGGATTCAGTTCGTCAACACGGCGACCAAATGCCCTGTTTGGCCCATCACGCGCCCACCCACCACCCGACTCAATTGGGGTCCATTCTTGGGGAGTTGATCGTGCTCCATCTTGACCCCGACCTTTACTTGGATTGGCGGGCTTGGTTACATGACTTTCGCGAGAGCATTTTGCCCGGGTACGATAAGGAACAATCTTGGGAGCGCGTGCTCTACATCCTTCACCTGCATGCGAAGGGCGACCTGAGCAATGACATTGCCATGAGCGAACTGCGTGAGTTCATTCGTCCCGATGCCATCGAGGACGTCCTGCTCGATGAAGAGGCGAAGTTCAATTGGCGCTCACTTCAACGCTTGTTAGCTCACGCCCGGGTGTGGCAACCCAGTGCTTTCCGTTTGCTTGAGCGCCTCCAACTTGACCTTCTTTCGGGAACGCCGAGCATGTTGCGTTCACCTTGGCGAATGGACGTTGCTCTCGACCCCGAATGCGAAGACGGGACCGGTCACCTGTTCATCGCCCTCAACAACCAGACGTTCAATCAAACCGTGGCAAGAATCGAAGTTGTCTGCCCCGGCGGAGAACCTTTTGCCCGCGATCACCGGTTTGAACTGCAAGCCTGCCCTCCGCCCCGTCAAGCGGTCAGCCTCAATGCCGAAGGCGAGGACGATGCACTGGATTGGGTCCCTCGGTATTTGCAACAGGGAGTCGTGCTCTGGTTGGGTGTCGCATGGCCAGCGCGAGAGCAGGGCGACCGATACGTTCAGGTCATTTTGCGTGATGAAGAAGGAGTCGTCATCGAATCGCGCGTTCTCCGGACCGTGGTCAAGCGAAAATCCAACTTCCAACTCCGAAAGAAAAACCAACATCTTGAGCGAGCTCGGACATGGGCATCACTCCCTCTTCCCAAAGTCTGAAAGGGGCGCAGGGTAGCGTTTTTGGAGGGTTCCACGCTTGCGGTGGAAGCGCGCACCTTATGGCAGTCCTCTCCTTCGCCGACAACAGGGGAGTTTTGAATGGAAGCATGGGATGTGATTGTGCTTGGTGACGGGCCCGCTGCATTGCACGCTGCTGCTGAAGCAGCCAAGTCGGGTGCGAGTACCTTGATGATGTCCGCCACAGGACTTGGAAATCCAGGAATGGCCGCTCTTGAGGGGCTCTCAGCCTCGTTGCAAGAGTCCAACAACCGCAGCCACCGGGAAGACACCATCCGTTGTGGGGCGTTTCTCTGCGACCAAGACATCGTTGCTGAAAGGACCGCTGGGGCCATCAAGCAAGTTGACCTTCTGGAACGCCGCGGCGTAAATTTCCGCCGAGACCAACAAGGCCTCCCCATGGTCCGAAAAGGCGCTGGACACCAACAACCTCGAACGGTTGATGCCGGAAGTGGCACCGCCCTTGGCATTCAGCAGGTTGGCGAAGAACAGTGCATGCGCTACGGTGTCATTCGTCGCGGCGACCAAATCCCCCTTACCTTGGTTCACACCAATCAGTCCGTTGAAGGCATGATTGCCCTTGATATGGTCAATGGACGAATCATTGGCCTGCAATGCAAAGCGATGATCATCGCAGATGAGGGCTTTGAAGGCGCCTATTCCTCAGGGGTCGTTGGACTGGGCATGGACATGGCTTTCCGAGCTGGCCTCACCCTTCGAGACATGGAATTCATGGCCCAGCACCCGTTGACCATCAAGGACACGAACGTGTTTCTTCCAACCGGCCTTCTCTTGGATGGGGCTCAACTCCATGAAGCGTCAGGCGCCCCCATTGAGGTTGAGAATCAAACGACTCAAGAGATTACTGAAGCGCTGAACGCCGCCGTTCAACCGGTCTTGGACGCCCGCAACCTCGGCCAGAGTGCTGCGTGGTGGACCTCGCTTTTCCGCCTGGTTCAGCAACGAACCGGCATCGACATGAATCGCCAAACCGTACCGCTTCAACCAACGGTCGGCCACACCCTTGGTGGGTTGCCCGTTGACGGCCACGGCCGGTGCGTCGTCGGAACATGGTCCCGTTGGTTCACCGGCCTCTATGCTGCAGGCGGCGCAGCCTGCACAGGCTTCCATGGAGCCGCCCCACTGAGCGGCAATCGCCTTCTCGACGCCATCAGCTCAGGCACCTCTGCTGGAAGCGAAGCTGGCAAATGGGTTTCAGGCCGAAAATTCAGCGCCTCCTCGGGTCTTGAGGCCGCTCTTGCTGAAGCAGAAAGCGATGTTTCAGCGATGATGGAAACCGGCGATGAAAGCCACGTTGTGCGTTGCGGAACCGTCATGTCAAGCCTCCAGGCAGCGCTCACGGCAACATCGTCTCTTTCGGCTGACAGCATGAACAAACTCCATGCCAAACTCGAACAGATTTCCATTTCAGCAGAATCGCTTCACGTCGACCAAAAATCCCTCATTGCCAATACAAACCTTCTCGAAATTCTTCGAGCACAAGCTGCTGTCCGAATGGTCACGGCTTCGGTTCAGAGTGGCCTAGCGAGGGAAGAATCACGAGGAGCGTTCCAACGCGTTGACTTCCCTGAATCCAACGACGACTACTTGCACCACATTACGGTTGACCGAGAGGGAACAGTTGGCTCTTTGGCCATCAAGAAAGGAGCAGGCGGACACTGGGTCCTGCCTCCACAATGAAAAAAGACATCAGTCCCACAGGGCAGGGCATGACCACGCTCTTCGAGAGGATTTTGTCGGGTGAAATTCCCTCCCACCCCGTGGCCCGTGGCGAAGGCTGGTATGCATTTCTCGACATTTTCCCGCGGCGTGAAGGCCACACGTTGGTGATTCCAACTCGCCCCGTTCAGCGACTGGCTTCCCTCCAGCCGGATGAACGGGCAGCCTTGATGAACGGCGTGGCCGAGGTCCAACGTCGGCTTGGACATCACTTCTCCACCACCGATTTCACCGTTTGCGTTCACGATGGACCTCTTGCAGGACAGGAAGTCCCCCACGTCCACGTTCATGTCCTTCCGCGCACGCCTGGAGATGGAGGTGGCACGCTGATGGCGATGTGGCCGACAACAAGCGCAACCGAACCGAACCACGATGCTCTTGGAACCCTCTCATCGCAACTTGAGGAGGTGGATTGATGGCCACCATCGTCACCGAAGAAGAAGAGATGCTGCACAATGGGGAAGCCCTCCCCATTCTGTCAGCTTCTGCAAAGAACATGAACATCGAGAAGTTACTCGCAACCCCTCTGCCAACCTATGATTCCTCGGTCCCAGGCTCCTACCTTTGGACAAAGGTGGCCTTCTGGATGTGCAGAAGGGTATCAAGCGTTCAGTTTCGAACCACGTCCACCTCCAAGGCAACGCCGCTCACCGTGGAGGGAGCCGGGGCGATGTGTTGTGGATGGCACACCAACGGCCTCATGGACCCCCTCGCAATCTTTCTCAACCACCCAAAAGAGTTCGTCGTCGGCGCTCGGCATGATTTGGTCACGCGACCTCTGTTGGGGTGGTGGACGCGCCGACTGGCCGTTCAACCCGTGGTGCGGAAAGCCGAACTCCTCAGAGGAGGGTGCACAGAAGAAGAAGCCCTGCACCTCAACGGCCGCTCACTTCTTGCTCTCTCCAGTGGAATCGCCCACGGGTTTGGTTGCGTTTTGTTTCCGGAAGGCACCAGCCACAGCGAATCCCATATGATTCGTTTCAAGACCGGACCCTTCCGCACGGTTCTTGCAGCAGCGGCGTTGGCCAAGGCCAACGGCCTCCCTTTGCCACACCTCATCCCCATTGGGTTGCATTTCCGCCGCCGTGAGTTGTTCAGGACCGATCAGTTCATCGAATTTGGAACACCGATTGAATTGAACGATGAAATGATTCCCGCTGAGATGGTTGAGGCCGTAGGTCAAGGGGCTTGGACCGAACCACCCGAAGCATCCGTTCATCGAATACGGGACGAGCTCCAAGCCCGCCTTCCCGCCATGACACCAAATTCATCCTCGTGGGAGGAACACCGTGCTTTGCACCTGCTGGCGCATGCTCAGGCACGAGAGGACGGCAACCCCCTCCCTTCTTGGCAAGACGAAGTTTTGGCCGCACGAGACATCCGAGATGCATGGCCAGGGCGGCAAACCATCCTCCCTCCAGAGCCATTGACAGGGCAGAGGTTCGAACAAGCGTCGGAAGCGGCCGAACTGCTCGAGGCACATGGGCTGGATGGGCGTGACCTCGGTCCACAAGGGCGGGTCCTTCGAAAAGCCAAGTGGTCTCGCCTCCCATCGGCGGTGCTTTCGGTGCTCTTTTTCATCGCGCTTTCCCCGTTTGCGCTCACGTCGCTCGGCTTCCAAGTTGCCCTCGGACGCCTCTTGGGAGACTCCACGGATGAAGGGCTGGATGCCCGAACGAGCTACCAGTTCCTTGCCGCCTTCTTTGGCTCCCTTCTCATTTGGCCCGTAGTGGCTGGATTTTGGACAACGCTGACTTGGCTCCTGCGAGAGCGGATTGCTTCTACCTTGGAGTGGAACGCCACGTGGCTCGAACTTGGAGGGAACACACCTCTTTCTGGTCTTCTGGTCGTGTACGTTCTTTGCTTCCCTGTGTTCTGGATGAGTGGTAAATCCTTCGCTGCGGCGTGGGATGCATGGGATGACACCCGAAAGGCATGGATTCGATTGAGGTTTTCAACCGAGAAAAAAGCACGGCTTGAGCGTCTGTTGGAAGAATTGGCTTCCTGAACGGTTGCATTCAAACGGGAGGAGAATGTCGGGTAGACCATGACGCCCGAGGAAACCGTGGACCTGCTCAAAAAGTGGCTCACGGAAGAACGGCTTTCTGCGAAAGCACAGAAGGACCCACGGGCCCATGCCCACTTCCTTGTTCGTTATCCCAGCGGCAAGCAAGGTCACATGTTCGCCATCGTCGTTCCCAAAGGCAGAGATTTGGTCGCCGTGTCAAGCATGACAAGGGTCGATGAAGGGCAGCAAAAAGAGATGAAAGACCACATGGGCGACGAAGAAAGCGATTGGGCCGAGTGGATTCATGAAAGCCGTTTGCATCTCATTCGAACTGGCGTGGACTGGGTGATTCACATGGGCCATGAAGGCGAGAAGAAACCCGGGCCTCTCCAAGCTTTCAACGTGAGCCTCCCCATTTGGTTCGATGGACTGACCAAGCATGAATTCATGAACAGCCTTCGCCGACTTTGGCTGGCAAAGCTTGCGCTCATTCACGAAATCAAGTACTCTTACGGACCTGGCGTAGGCAAATCTGGCCCGGTTGATGACTGGGCGAAATCCAAGCCCAACAGCGATGGCCAACCCCTCGCAGAAGAGGTTCGGCCAACCGCTCAAATCGAGTTTGATGAAAAGATGTCATTTGGCTCAGGTTTCGACCCAAGTGAATGGGCCTGAATAGAGCAGAAAAACCACCACTTCTCGTGAGCGGTATCGTTTTTGATACCCGTCGCCCAATGCTTTGAAACATGACCGAAAGGGGACGCGGTTAAGTATGATTAGATTCACGAGAAAGTGTAGAAGTCCGAGGTATACCCATGCGTCAAAAAATCAAATCCATCAGCCTAGCGTCAATCATGGTACTTTCCGTGATGTCTTCCTTGTTGATCGCCTCCGTTTCCGTGAGTGCGAGCACCGTCGTGATCACCGAAGCCATCCAAATCGTGGATGGCGGCACGTCGTCCGATGCGCAGGCAGCGGTTGGCTCGGACAGTTCCGGTAACGTTCACGTCGTTTGGACTCGAAACAACCTCCACCTCTACTACTCAATGATGTCTCCACGAGGGGAGACGCTCATCGATGCAACCCAAATCACCAATTCCGGGCTTCACAAGATTTGGCACCCCGATCTCGCCGTTGATGAATACGACCGTATCCACGTTGTGTGGGCCGACAAAGCCGGTCAACATGCCATCATGTACACGGCACTCTCGCCATGGGCTGCTCCGATGGACGGCATGGCTTCCGACGACGGGACCATCACGGCCATCGACGACACCATCATTTCACGTCGTTCTCAGAATCGTGATTGGCCCGCCCTTGACATTGACAGTCAAAACAACGTCCACATCGTCTGGCAAGACAACTATGACGAGTTGGGCCGTTTCTTCAATCAACCCCAAATCTACTACTCCATGATTCAACCCGACATCGGGTCAGGCGCCGTTATCACGCTCTTTGACGACACCCTCCTCACGCCCATCATCGGCCACAAGGGACACCCCGATGTGGTCGTTGATGCCAACGACTACGTCCAAATCGCTTGGGACGATACCCGCGGTGGAAAGGTCGAATTGGCCTTCATCGTCGACACGTCCGGTTCGATGTATTCCGAGTGGGCTGACATCTGCACGGTCATCTATGGCGGAAATTTCGCTAGCGGACCGTACTTCCAAGGCATCAAGCCCATGCTCGAAGAAGGAAACATGACGGTTTACGAGACCATTTACGGCCTTGGAAACACCCTTCCCGGCGCTGCGAGTTCCGGCAACTGCCAAGGATACAACAAGAACACCGGGCCACGTACCACCCCACTTGGCCAAACCCCTGGCGACGATTCGGGCGGTATTCGCAAACTCCCTGGGACCATCTACAACGGCAACACCTACTCCGGATATTCCGGTGAAGATTGGGGCCCTGGTTCCAACTGGGCTTGCCTTTCATGGAAGGACGCTGCTGGCAACGTCCCCGGCAACCCCCCCACCCAATCCGACCACCGGTGGAACCCGAACGCCACCAAGATCGTGATTCCCGTTTCCGACGAAGGTCCCAAGGACGGCGACCCTTCCCAACAAGCCGATGACAAAGCGGCCATCCAGGAAGCCCACGACAACTGTCTCCTCGCAGGCGTGGTCCCCGTCGGTCTGTACGGGCAAGGCTACGGCGGCGCAGGCAACATCCAATCTCACTTCATGGACCTCGTACAGTGTCCGAACGGCATCGTGTCCACGCAGACTCGAAATTGCCCCGGCAACACCCTCGCCAACACCGACGCTGGCGGACAAGCTTACGAATTCCCATCGGGTTCAGGAACCAACCAAATGGCGCTTCTCGTTGAAGCCATGGTGTACATCTCCACCAACAACTCCCGTGAAATCTACATGTCCATTCTTGACCCCTACGCCAAGATGAACAACGACCCCAGCTTCACTCCCGGACTACCAGGACACTCCGCTCAAGGTGGCGTGTACGCTGAAGACACCGGTGCAGGTGCTGACGGCCACTTGGTCGTGGTGAACGATACCCGCGTCACCATCGATGACGCCTACTCTTTCCACCCCTCCATTGGCGTTGACAGGCAAGGAAACACGCACATCGCTTGGATGGATGGGCGCGATTATGGATTTGAAAAGGACGTGAACTACGAAGTCTACTACACCAAGCTCCGACTCCAAGGCGCTGGTGCTTGGGATGGCGCTGAAGAAGGACTTTCCACCTACGCCATCAAGAAGATCAACGACACTCCAATCTCAAACGTTGAAGGCAGGAACGGCTTGCCACCAGCCTCTCCGTACGCTGGTAACTCGGTATTCCCCTCCCTTCTCACCGATGACCAGAACAACGTTCACATCGCATGGGTCGACTCAGGCAACCTTTCTGCTAACGAAGAGGTCGTTTACGTCCGCTTGAATCAAACCGACCTCACTGGCGACGGCATGATGGCCCTTGACCCGTGGGAAATGGTTCCGGTCACCTCATGGAATTCGAATAAACTCGGGCCGAACAGCGGGCGTCAGCCAGCCATCGGTATGCCGCCGGCCTTTTCCAATGACCTTGGAAGCGGCGCGCACCTCGCGTGGTCAGATACGAACAAGTGCGGTGACGACGGTAACAACAACCGATTCACGATATGTTATTCCCACGTTCTTACAGGTCAGGTTGATGTTGAATTTGATGAGGGCGAAACCTTCTACCATGTCATCGAGCCTGGCCAACAGACCATCTACAACATGACCATGAACAACTCAACCCCCGGTCCGAAGGACTTGGTCGCTGACACCTATGGACTCAACATCTCGGGCGTTCCGATGAATTGGACGGCCAACCTCTACTTTGCTTCCAACCATTCAAGCATCTTCCCAGACACCCCGATTTTCCTTGAAGGTGGCGAAGACATTCGGTTCTACATGCGAGTCCAGGCACCATCCATCTACCAGGCCAACGGAGATGAGCTTGCGGAAATTCGTGTTACAGCACAATCGTACAAAGATCCAGCCATTCAGAACGACCTCATCACGTTGACCCTGATGGACGTTGTCCACGGCATCAACCTTGACACGTCCCACAGCATGGCTGACATTGAGCAGGGCGACACCGCCATTTTCTCAATCACCATCACCAACACAGGTAACGTTCACGATGCGTTTGTCTTCTGGGACCCGAACAGCCTCGAAGGACAACAGGAATGGTTGCTACCGTTTGGCTGGCAAGTGAACTTCCCGATTCGGGTTGAACTTGACCCTGGTCAATCGGTCACCAAGAACCTCGAGGTCTTTGTGCCAACAACGGAAGACCCAGGGGCCTTCGTGATTTACGTGAAGGGTTGGTCAGAAGGTGAGCCGATCAAGTCCGTTGAGAAGGGAACTTACGACATCCTTGAACTCGGCGTTTTCGTATCGATTCGCTCGACCGGTAACATCGTCTTTGCTGTTGATGACCGTTCCGACCAGGTCAAGCCAGGGGAGTGCGCTTCCTACAACGTCAACGTCACCAAGAACTTCGACTCCGGTGAACTCGTGTTCGCTACACCCGGCGCCCCTGAGGCCAAACCTGATGGCGTGGCCATGGACGCTTGGAGAGAAGAGAATTGGATTGTCATCGTCGACTTCGCCAACGCCACCGGCTCGGCTGACGCAGGAGATGGCCTTGGCGACCCGATCGCTTGGACCATCCCAGGAAACGCTGAGAAGATCACAAAGCGCGTCACCGTTCACGTCTGTGCTCCTCGCAACGCAACCGCTGGACTTGGTCCAGCCATTACGCTGAAGGGGTATCTGGATGGTTATCCGAGGATTTCTGACTCGGCCATCCTTTCCACCAACGTCGAGCATGTTTTCGACCTTGACGCTGGCATTGATCCCGAGGTTGGTACGTCGATGAACGTGAACCCCGGTGACAAGATTTCGCTGCCGATTTCGGTGACCAACGACGGAAATGGCCCGGACCGATTCGACTTCCGCCTCGCTCGAGTGACCGATGCCTTTGGTGTTGACGTCATATGGGACATTGAGATTCCTCGGGAGAACCTTCAGGAACTCTCCCCTGGCACCTATCAGGCCTTTGAAGTGGAAATGAACGTCCCCAACCGCGTGCCAGCGGGTGAGTACACGGTTGTTCTGCAAGCCTTCTCGGAGGAAGTCTATCCCGATGCCAGCGGCCGTGAAACTCGGATCCGAGACGCCATCGTCTTGGCCATCACCGTGGATGAATTCCATGACATGCAAATTTCGATGGACCCCACCGTTGACAATGCGGTGAAGACCTCAGCCCCGGGGCGAGTTGTTCGCTTTACGTTCAACGTGACCAACAATGGAAACGTAGCCGACGTTCCAACCTTGAACAACCACACGGCTCAACGTGATGGAGATTCGCTCTTGTGGAACGAGTTGCCTGGAATGAATGTCCTCAGCAGCTGGGACGTCGACTGGTTCATCATGCGACAAGTCAGCGCTGACCTTGTGGTTGAAGAGTCATGCATGACCATGGTGTCAACCGCTTCATCGTATCCAGAAGACGCTTGTGTCTACCTCGAAGACATCGATGAGTGGCGCCTCCCCGAGATGGCTCCATACGAGACCATCACGACCGTAGCCGCTGTGAAGATTGGCACCGATGCTAAACTTGACACGAGAAGCATTGGCCTCAAGGTCGTCTCTAAGTTTGGCGACATGGAGAACGACGGTGACCACGACGATTCCCCTGCATGGGATGGCGAGAACCTTGACACGAACGAGTTCATTGTGACGCTCCGTCTACGAGCACCGAACCTCGAAATCAAGGAGATCATCATGCCTCCATCCACCTCGGGTGAAGTTGACTCAACGATTCCTATCGGTATCATCTTGCAAAACACTGGAAACGTTCACGCCACCGACATTGAGATTGTTCTTTGTGAATACGACGATGCAAACGATGCGGACACCATCAAGGAAATCCGCGACAACGGTTGTGAAGAGGACCGCGTGGTCATGCGCCAAGTGGTGGGCGCCCTGCTCGCACCCGACGACACCGAAGACGCGAAGGAGATTGAACTCTACTTGCTCTATCCAGTTTCAGCTGGTAGCAAGGGCGTCTATGTCGTGGTTGACCCAATGAATGAGATCGTTGAATCCGATGAGAAAGACAACGTCAAACCCATTCCAGAGGAACTTGAGTCCAACAGCCCGGTCCTCGACCTTGCTCGTGAAGTTGTGGGCAAGACGGCCCTTCCATTCGCCGTCATCGTCCTGACCATTGCGCTCTTGGGCGTCGTGTATCTGGTTGGCAAGGGCCGCCGAGACGAAGTGAACAAGCGATTGGCTGAACAGTCGTCCCTTGTTTCGGTTCTCGCTGACGAGTTCGACAACTGATTTGTTCCGAGGGCCTCACTTGGACTTCGGTCCGAGGTACCAGCGGAGCTCGGTGTCAAGTGGAGCAGCGATGACTTGTCCTGACCTTCGGGCGATTTGCTTTTCCAGCCTTGAGCGGAGCGTGTTGATGACGTCACCCACGTTCTGCTGCCCAACCAATTCTTGTTGAACGAGGGCCGTGAGGTCAAGACGATCCCCTGTTGCCTCTACCATGGTTTGAATGATGCTTCGTTCCTCGTAGGATTCAAAATCGGCCTCAACGGCAGCGGACACGCGTTGGCGGACATGTTGGTGGAGTGAAATCAATGCGTCCCGTTGTGCATCCAATTCCTCGAGAACCGAAGCCAGCGTTCGCATGTGTGCCAGCCCCTCTGCCACGGCAATTTTCTTTCGCCCGCTCAAGGATTCAGCAACGGGAATGGAAGCAGATGGCAGGTTGGTTGACAACCGCATTGGTCCACCAGCAGGGAGTTTTCGTTCCTCGCAACGGAACAAATCGGGACCGAT